>Ga0070665_100002336_pt1 | contig 21050 bp, 17 predicted proteins | sample KBSS13metaG_FD_65862 | JGI IMG/M metagenome (GOLD analysis project Ga0070665, IMG submission 65862) | Switchgrass rhizosphere microbial communities from Kellogg Biological Station, Michigan, USA - KBS S1-3 metaG | ecosystem: Host-associated > Plants > Roots > Rhizosphere > Soil ...
GAATTCTGTTCAATCGCTGGAACGCCGCCAACAACCAGGATCTGACTCACACCCTCTGATTAGAGTCCCCTGATCAGGGACGGGGCGGCGTGCTGGTGGACGGCCGGTTCAGGTCGGGCCGCGCGCCCGGAATTTCCTTGGTCGATGGATTGTCCACCGGATCGTTGCGCAGGATTTCGCGGTCCAGCCGCGCCGCGCCGTTCTTTTTTTGCAGATAGGGAATTTCGTAGGCCTCGACTTTGGCGCGATAGGCTTCGAAAGCGGCGATGTCCTGCGGCGCGCGCTTGTCGCACCGCTCCACCGGCAGCCCGGCCTGCTCCTGGCACCACAGGTCGAAATTCATTTCGGTGACCTGATAGTTGCCGGGCTGCGCCAGCGCGAATCCCGAAGGCATCACACTGGCCAGAAGCGCGGCAGCAAGAAGTGGCCCTCTCATGCCCCGACACTAGGCGCTTTGCGCGATATTGGACAGCACCAAAAGATACGGCCCGCGCTCTTTGAGAGCGCGGGCCGCGTTAATAGCTATCGCCGTCTTAATGATTACGGTTGCAACGTAATCACGGTGCGGCGGTTCTGGCCTTCCTTGACATTGTCCTCGGTCTGGACCGCCAGATCGGTTTCGCCCACGCCGCTGGCATGCAGCGCGGTGCGACGCGCGCCCATCTGCACCAGGGCTTCGACCACCACATTGGCGCGCCGAACCGAAAGCTTCTGGTTGTAGTCGGACGGACCCGATGTGTCGGTGTGACCAACGATATTGATGTTGCTCTGTCCGCCGGCGCGCGCGCTGGCGATCACGTCATCCAGCACCTTGAGTTGTTCAGCCTTCAGGGTCCAGGAGTCGAAGTCGAAATAGACCGTGTAGTTGGCTGCGGCGGGCGCCTGTGCCGGCGCGGGTGCCGGGGCGGTGGAGACCGGCGCGGGCGCCGGGGCAGACACTGGCGGCGGCGCCGGGCGGGCGGCGGTTTCCAGCCGGACCAGCGAGGAATCCAGCGCGGTCTTGCAAGCCTGGCTGGCGGCGGCGGCGCTGGGCACGGTGCCGTAAAGCACCCAGCAGTCATAATCGGCCTGGGCGCGGGCGGCTTGCTCGGGGAATTGCTCCTTGCCGGCGGCCAGGGCCCGTTCCAGACGGGCGCGGATGGCGGTTTGCGCCGGACCGGCGGCGGCTTCCAGTTCGGGCTCGGTGCCGGAATTGGCCAGATCGGCCTTGGTGGTGAAGGCGGTCGACAGCAGGTCGCTGGAGCTATCACTGCTGGAGAAGGGGTTCAGCGAATCCAGGAAGGAGGATTCGGCGGCCGGTTCGGCAGGCAAGGCTGCGGCCTGGCCCGACAAGTCGCTGTAATCCTTTGATAATGCTTGCGTAAAAGGCGTGCCAGTGGCCTCTTCATCGTCGCTGGAACAGGCCGCCAGGCCGATGGCCAGGATGCTGGCCGCGGCAAGCATGATAAGGCGGCGGCCCTTGCCACCCGAAGCTCCAAGAAAGCGCATTTATATCCCCACTGGCGGCGATTGGTGTCAGGGCCCCAGCCCCGCCCTTGCCGCGAATATGACCCATCTTTCCTATAGCGCGGCAGGCAGAGGGGAAAAAGGCCCTTGTCTCAAAATGCCGGGCGTAAAATGACAGGCCGTAAACGATACCAAGGCCCGGAAAATGCGGCGATCGGTGGCTCTTGGCCGGGTTTGGTAACCTCCTGTTGACCCGGCGGGGGTAGAACAAGGGGCAGAGATTAACAATTGAGGCTGGCCCATGCAGGGCTTGGCGGACACCATGACGGACGCAGAGGTCGCCAAGACGGGTGCCGAACGGCGCCGCTTCCGTCGCGTCAAGGTCGATATTGCGGGGCGCCTGTTCATTCCCGCCGACAATCGCGAAGCACGCTGCACCATCTCGGACCTGTCGCCCGGCGGCGCGGCCATCACCTGCGATACCATTCCCGAGGCCGGCACGGCGGTCGTCCTCTATGTCGACAGTTTCGGCCGCTTCGAAGGCAATGTGGTGCGCTGTGACGATGGCGGCTTCGGCGTGTCCTTTGTCTGCACGCCTTCCAAGCGCGAACGCACCGCCGAACAGCTGATCCTGTTCCTGAACAAGACGCTGGTGGATGACAATGTGCTGCGCCGCCATGAACGGTCCAGCCAGAAAGGCTTCGCCAAATTCACCCGCGCCGACGGCCAGATCGTCCATTGCGAAGTGACCGATATTTCCGTCGGCGGCGTGTCGCTGAAAACCGACGTCAAGCCGCCGATCGGCGAATTTGTCCTGATCGCCCAGATCGCGGGCCGGGTCGCGCGTCATCACAATGACGGCATCGGCATCGAGTTTATCGGCCAGGAAAAAACCAGTCACGAGCCCGCGCACCACATCAACCTCGTGCGCTTGTAGAAATGGTCGCGCCGGCAGGCCGTTTCGGGTTGCCGGTCGCTCCCTAGCGAAACTCCGGTCCAACCGCCCAGGCCACCAGCGCGCGCCTTGTGCCTTTGCGGATCGGCGTCACCTGATGCAGCACATTGGCGGGAAAGGCGACCAGGCTGCCGCGCGTCCGGGGGGCGGTGTCGATCTGGTTGCCGCCGCGCAGTTGCAGGTCGCAGCCTTCATAGTCTGACGCTTCGCTGAGTTGCAGGCTGACCGTGAGCTTGCGCGGCTCCTGGTCGGGATCGGCGGGATCGCGGCCATAGTCCTTGTGCCAGTCGAAATGCCCGCCGCCGGGTCCGCCATACAGCGCGTACTGAAACACGGCCAGGCCCGACAGGTCGAAATGGAAGAACCGGGCATTGAGATGCAGGATGGCCTCTTCCATGCGCCGATAGAGCACCTCGGTCTGGGGCGCGCGCGGCACCCAGGCGACCTGGGTCGCCCTTATATTCTCGTACCCCGCGCCGCCGACCGACAATTCGGCCTTTTCCATCGTCAGCCCGTCGCCCAGCTTTACGATGCCGTCCAGCTCTTCACGGCTGAACAGGCCCTGCCAGGCCACCAACGCGCCGGATAAAACCGGTGATCCCCCCAATTGCCGCCCCCAGCGTATGTTTTTGTTTGGTGTCCGCGACAGACGCGAAACATTACGACAAATCGGGAGCAACAGGAAGTTGGCGCCGCCTGCGGGTCAGCTCAGGCTTTGAATCTGGCTGGAGGCCAACATCAGCTTGGCGACGGAAAGATCGCCGCTGGCTTCCAGGGAATTGAGGAAAGCGCGGGTGCGCTCCAGCGCCTCGCTTTGGCTCTTGGCCCAATCCGCAACCTCGAGCCCGTTTTTCAACAGTTTGGCGGCAATGCCGCGCTGGGACTGGGCGAGATCGTCCATCAGCCGGCGCAGCGCCAGCCGGTCCCAATGTTCGGGCGGGGCGAACTTGCCGGCCAGGATGCGCAGCCGGTCCAGCCCCAATGCGTCGCCCAGCGCGAAATAGAGCGGCGCCACGCGGGCGGGCGGCGAGCCTGTCTCATGCGCCAGCAGCGCCACATCCAGCGCCGCCGCCAACGGGCCCAGAAGCGCCATGTCGCGCGCCAGATCCTCGGGAACGCCGGCCCCGGACAATTCGGCGATGCGTGCCTGGTCCGGCGCGGTCAGGACATAGCTTTCGCGCAGCGCCTCCACCCCGGCGCGATATTGCATCACGGTGTCGGCGATCGGCGCCCCGGCCGCCACATGGCTCAGCAACCAGCGGGTGGCGCGGCGGAACTGGTCGGCGATTTCGGCATAGAGCCCGGTCTGCACGCGTGCATCGAGCTTTCCGTCCAGCGCATCGATACGGGCTTTCAGCGCCGACAGGCCAAAGACGCCATCGCCAAGGACAAAGCCGCGCGCCACGTCCGCGCTGCCCAGGCCGGTGACCTCGCGGGTGCGCAACACAAACACCGGCCCCGCCAGATTGACGATGGCGTTGATCAAGACGGTGGAGACGATCTCGCGCTTCAGCCGGTGACGCCCGGGTTCCGCGGGAAAAGCCGCCACGGCGGCAGGCGGAAAATAACCCGCCAGCAAGGGGGCGAAGAAAGGATCGTCCGGCAGGGCGCTGGCCAGGACTTCGGCATCCAGATCGAGTTTGGCATAGGCCAGCAGCACGCACAGCTCCGGCCGCGTCAGCCCCGTGCCGTCATGGGCCAGGGTCTTGAGTTGCGCGTCGCCGGGCAGATATTCCACCGCCCGGTCCAGCTTGCCGCGCGCTTCCAGGTCGCTGATCAGCCGGCCATGGGCGTCCAGGTCGGCCGCGCCGCGCGACTGCGCCACCGAAAGCGCCAGGGTCTGGTTGTAATTGTCGGCCAGGACATGAGCGGCGACATCGTCGGTCATGGACGCGAGCAGGGCATTGCGCTGCTCCTCGTTCATCTCGCCCCGCATCACCGGTCCGCCCAGCAGGATCTTGAGATTGACTTCGTGGTCGGAGGTATCGACGCCGGCGCTATTGTCCACCGCGTCGGTGTCGATGCGCGCCCCGCTTCGCGCCGCTTCGATGCGGCCCAACTGGGTAACGCCCAGATTGGCGCCTTCGCCCACCACCTTGGCGCGCACCTCGTTGCCGTTGATGCGCAAAGTGTCATTGGCACGGTCGCCCGCCTCCAGATGGGACTGCGACGAGGCCTTGATGTAGGTGCCGATGCCGCCGAACCACAAAAGATCGGCCTCGGCCTTAAGAAGGGCGTTGATCAGGGCCGGCGGCGTCATGGTCTCGGCATCGCTGCCGATCAGCGCCTTGACCTCGGGGGAAAGCGGAATTTCCTTCAGGCTGCGGGCAAATATCCCGCCGCCCTTGCCGATCAGCGCCTTGTTGTAATCGTCCCAGCTGGAACGCGGCAGGTCGAACAGACGCTGGCGTTCGGCAAAACCGGTGGCGGCGTCGGCGTTGGGATCCAGGAAGATGTGACGATGGTCGAAGGCGGCGACCAGGCGGATGTGCCTGGACAGCAGCATGCCATTGCCGAACACATCGCCCGACATGTCGCCCACGCCCACCACGGTGAAATCGGTCGATTGAATGTCGGTGCCCAGCTCGCGGAAGTGACGCTTCACCGCCTCCCAGGCGCCGCGGGCGGTGATGCCCATTTTCTTATGGTCGTAACCGACGCTGCCGCCGCTGGCGAAGGCGTCGCCCAGCCAGAAGCCGCGTTCCAGCGCGATGCCGTTGGCGATATCGGAGAAAGTGGCGGTGCCCTTGTCCGCCGCCACCACCAGATAGGGATCGTCGCCATCGGGACGCAGCACGTCCGGCGGCGGAACGATCCTGCCGTCCTTGTCCAGATTGTCCGTGACGTCCAGCAAGGTGTTGATGAAGATCTTGTAGGCCGCGATGCCGGTTTCCATGAACTGTTCGCGGCTGGGATTGGCGGGCATCAATTTGGGAAAGAAGCCGCCCTTGGCGCCCACCGGCACGATCACCGCATTCTTGACCTGCTGCGCCTTGACCAATCCCAGTATCTCGGTGCGGAAATCCTCGCGCCGGTCCGACCAGCGCAAGCCGCCACGCGCGATGCGGCCGAAGCGCAGATGCACCCCTTCCAGAACCGGGGAATAGACGAAAATCTCCCGCCACGGGCGCGGTGCGGGCAGTTCGTCCAGCTTGGCGGAGTCGAATTTCATCGCCATGGCCGGACGCCAGGCGCCATGGACCTGCTGGAAGAAGTTGGTGCGCAGCACCGCATCGATCACATTCTTGAAGCGGCGGATGATGCGGTCGTCGTCCAGCGAAGGGACATCGCGCAGCGCCGCGGCGATGCGTTTCTCGATCTCGGCCGTATCCTTGGCGCGGTCGCCGGACGCCCGCGGATCGTGCTTGGCGCGAAACAGTTCCACCAGCAGGGCGGCGACGTCGGGATTGCGCACCAGCGCCTGCTGCATATAGGCGAGCGAAAAGGTCATCGCCGCCTGGCGCAGGAACTTGCCGACGGCGCGCAAAATCGTGATGTCGCGCCATTCCAGGCTAGCTCCGATCACCAGCTGGTTGAAATCGTCGCTCTCCGCCTCGCCGCGCAACACGGCGTGAAAGGCGTCCTCGAGCGGTTTGCGAAGCTGGTCGATATTCACCGGCAGGCCGTCGGCGCGCTCCATGGAGAAGTCCAGGATCACCGCCTCCTGCCGCCAGCCGCCATCGCGGTTGAACGAGACGGGGAAGGAGTCTTCCCCGATCACTTTCAGGCCCAGATTTTCGAACACCGGCAGGCAGGCCGACAGCGGCAGCACTTCGCCCAGGACGTACAATTTCATCCGCAGCGCCGAGGCGCCGTCGCCTTCCCGGTGCCAGACGCTGGCGCGCAGGTTGAGCCCATCGCCGGCGGCGGCAAGCGCCTCCAGCGCGGCCAGGTCGCGGGCCCCTTCATGGGCGGGAAAGGCGCCGCGATAGCCGGGCGAGAAGCGCGGGGCGAGCGCGGCCAGCCGGGACGGTCCTTCACCGCGGCCATGGGCGGCGCACATCGCATCGGCAAGATGGTCGTCCCATGTCGTGATCAGGGCGGAAATCTGCTGCTCCAGCGCGCGCACTTCCACCTTGGGCAGCGGACCGTCATTGCGGCCGATGATGAAATGCAGCCGCACCAGGGGGCTTTCGTCCACCGCCGCCTCGAAAGCGGATGTGCGGCCGTCCAGCGCCTTGGCCAGCAGGGCATGAATGTCGCCGCGGATCTTGGCATTGATCTGGTCGCGCGGCGCCACCAGCAGCGCGGAGACAAACCGGTCGAAACGGTCGAAGCGCAGGAACAGCTTCAGGCGCGGCAGCCCGCCCATATGCAGGATGCCGGTGGCGATCACATAGAGTTCGTCCGCCGAGATCTGAAACAGCTCGTCGCGCGGAAACGTGTCCAGGATATGGGTGAGGGCCTTGCCGTTGTGGCTGGACGGCGCCAGCCCGGCATGGGCCATGACGGCTTCGATCTTGCGGCGCAGAAGCGGGATGGTGCGCGGCTGGGCAAAATAGGCATTGGAGGTGAACAGGCCGACGAAGCGGCGCTCGCCGATAAACTGGCCGTTGGGATCGAAGGTCTTGATGCCGATATAGTCCATATGGGCGCGGCGATGCACCAGGCTGCGGGTGGCGCTCTTGGTGACGATGATGGGGTCGGGCGCGTTGAGAAAGGCGCGGACTTCCGCGGTCAGGCCGCCACGCTCGCCGGTGCGCCGTATCACGCGGGTATGTTCATCGGACAGGACGCCCAGTCCGCTGCCCTTGACCGGCTCCAGCATGCCGTTGGCGCCGTCCTTGCCCAGGACATAGTCGCGCGCGCCCAGGAAGGTGAAATGATTGTCCGCCAGCCAGTCCAGGAAATCCAAATCCTCGGTGAGGTCCGCGCGCCGGCCGGCGATGAAGGGCGGATTGCGGCTCAGATCGGTGCGCGCCGCCGCCAGTCGCGCCAGCATGAGCTTCCAGTCGCGCACCGCCAGCGCGCCTTGCGCGAAGGTCTCGCGCAGGGACTCGACCAATTTCTGCCGGGTCGCGCCGGTCACGGTGTCGCAAACCAGGGCAATGACGCTGGTCAGAACGCCGTTCAATTCGAGGACGGGATGAAAGGCGGCGCGGATATGGCCCCCGCCCGCCATCACTGCCTGCAGCGAGGAATCGAACAGGAATGGCCGGTCGTCATTGATGCTGACCAGCACGGTTTCCTGGCTCTGGTCCAGCGCCAGGACATGGATCGCGCCGGGCGCGCGCTTGGCGGTTTCCGCATGCACCGCCAAGGCCAGGGCGGCCAGCTGGTCGGCGCGGGCGCGCAGCACATCGTCCGGCATGGCGCTGGCATAGAGCGCGTCGAAGAAGCGGAGCAGTTGTGCATCCTGGGGCAGCAGGGCGCGCGCCTCGCCGATACGGTCCGCCGCAGCCTTGGCTTCCTCGGTTTCGGCGGAACGGATGGCGGTCATCACGGTCATGCAAGCCTCGCGAAAAACGCGGTGATTTGGCCATGCAACTATAACCCGATGATGGCGGGCGCGTCCCGATTAGATGCTCGGCGGCAGAAGGGTCTTCAAAGCGCTCCGGACGCCGGCAAGAAATCGCGGCGCGCCGGCATCTCGCGTTGCAGCATGGGAAGGCAGACGATCGGCAGTCCAGAGGCGAGAATGGCGGCGGCAACCCATGGACCGGAGGTCCCCAGACATGCCGCGCCGGCCGTCGCCAGAAACACGGGGGCGGTGAAGGCAATCGCCCGCTTGCCAAGCAAAAGAGTCATGGCCAGGCCGGGTGCGGCCGCAAAGACGATGGCCGTCAGCGGCGGCGCCGGCATCAGCAGCAAAGCGCCCGAGCCCCAGGCCGCGCCGGTATAGAAAAGCAGCCGCCGCAATGCCGTGACAGCCCGGTGCAAGGGAATTCGGGATGCGCCCTGGGCAAAGCCGCGAATATGAAGGCCGGTCATTGCTGCGATCCCGGTCAGGACCGACAGCGCCCAGACAAATTCTCTTTCCAGAGAGGTGTTGCTGGCGTCCAGATGCTGCCAGGCGAGCAGGCCGGTGCCCGCCGCCATCAGGATGAGGCAAGCCTGGGGGGCGCGGGCCAGAAAGCGCAAGCCGGCGAGATCATGGCCAGCTTCGCCGTGCAGTATGGCCAGGCGCGCCAGCGCGGCATGGGGAATGGCTTGCGGCGCGGGGCGCGTTTGCGGCGCGAGACCGGCGGCGGGCAAGCTCGGATCGATCAGGGCCATGACATGGCTTTCGCGAAAAACGGCGGTTAGGAGCCCATGCGTTACAATGTATTAATGGCAGCAATAGATGATTCGTCCTCATACGGACAGTCGGGGTCTGCGATTGACGTCACCCACGATTACCATCTTCGACCTGGAATATACCGCCTGGGAATGTTCGATGGCGCGCCATTGGCTGACGCCCGGGGAATTCCGCGAAGTGGTGCAGATCGGCGCGGTGAGACTGGATGCCGACAGTTTCGCGATCCTGGACACGTTCGAGGCTCTGGTCGTGCCGCGCGTCAATCCGGTCCTGTCGCCCTATTTTGAAAAGCTCACCGGCATCACCAGCCGCCAGCTCATCCGCGACGGCATGGATTTTTCCACCGCTTATGCGGGATTTCTCGCTTTCGCGGGCGAGGGGCCCATCGCCGCCTATGGCCGCGACGACCGCGCCTTGCGGGACAATCTGCGCCTTTACGGCATGACCGGCGCGCGCCCCTTGCCGGTTTTTTACGATCTGCGCGGCTGGTTCGCGGTCCTGGGCGTGGACCCGCGCGGCATGCATTCCTGCGATATCGCACCTGCTTTGGGTGTGCCGTTTCAAGGACGGGCGCACAATGCCCTGGACGATGCCAGAAGCGTGGCCACCGTGATGGCGGTGCTGGCATCGCGGGGAACACGCCTGCGCCCGGCGGCGTGACGCCATGGGCAGCAGCGAAGCCGACCGCCTGATCAAGCTTCTCGATCTCGCGCCCCATCCCGAAGGCGGATATTTCCGCGAGACTTTCCGCGACGTCGGATCTTCGCCGACGGGTCGCAGCCACTCCACGGCGATCCTTTTTCTTCTCAAGGCGGGGGAAGCGTCGCGCTGGCACCGGGTGGATGCCGCCGAGGTCTGGCACTTTTATCGCGGCGCGCCGCTGGAACTTCGGATCGGCAAAGAGATCTATGTGCTGGGCTCGAATGTGGATGAGGCGCAGGCGCCCCAGATCGTGGTGCCGCCCCAGGCCTGGCAGTCGGCGCGAAGTCTGGGCGAGTACACATTGGTCGGTTGCACCGTGGCGCCGGGCTTCGACTTCGCGCATTTCGAAATCGCGCCGGACGGATTTACGCCGTAGCGGGGCAGGACGAAGTTTCTGCGAAAAACCGCTACAGTTTTTTTTGCAGCGCACCTTCACAAAGTGGGACGTATTGCCGGTTGACGGCCACGCCCCCTACGCGCATCGTCCTCTCAAATCCAACAGAAATGCCCAGGGGAACGCACCATGAAAACGCAATATTTCGGTCTCGCCGCGCTGGCGCTGGGCCTGATGACCACCGCCGCCATCAGCCAGCCCAGCCGGCTGGCGATTCAGAGCGAACCGGCCCGCAACGGAACCCCGGCTTGGCATTTGGGGCCGTCCTTTCCCGACCCCACCGGCTTTACGTTGGTGGAAGCGGACGGCACGGTGAATGTCATTCCGCGCGAGCAGCGCGGCCAGAGCGCGCGCGTGCCGGGCGGCGATGCCGGTCCGCAATGCAGCCATTCTCCGGTCTGCGGCCGCAAGGGCGGCGCGGCGCGCAACCAGCTGGCGCGGGTCAATTACGACCAGGCCATGGGCTACAAATTCTCCTATCCCTATGTCGTGCCCAAGGGCATCGGCGGGGTGCCGTCGGTGGCGCTGGATTCCAAGGGCAATCTCTGGGTGTTCAAGCGCAGCCCCGCCGGGGTGGTGCAGCTGATGAAGTTCGATGCCGGTCACAAGCTGATCTTGGAAGTGCCGGAAAGCGAGATCGGCCACCAGGACAAGGCTCACGGCATGGCGGTGGACAAGAACGACAATGTCTGGATCACCGACAATGGCCAGGCCACGGTGATGAAATTGTCGCCCCAAGGAAAATTGCTGATGACCATCGGCATCAAGGGCAAGCGCGGCGACTGGGTCGAGGAAAAGGGTCAGCGCCTGTTGTGGCAGCCGGTGATGGTGGCGTTTGCCCCCAATGGCGATGTCTATATCGGCGGTGGCCATGCCAATGAAAGCCCCAATGACGTGGACTCGGACGATCCCGCCAACAAGGAAGGCGTGGCGCGCGTCCTGCACCTCACCGCCGACGGCAAGTATGTCGGTCAGTGGTTCGGCAATGAAGTGGGGCAGGGCAAGTTCGATTCCACCCATGGCCTGGCGGTCGATCCCACCAATGGCGATGTGTGGGTCGGCGACCGCGAACAGTATCGCATCGTGGTCTATACGGCGGACGGCCGCTTCGTGAAGACCTTGCAGATGCGCAACCTGGTCTGCGCCCTGAATTTCGATCACCAGGGCAATCCCTGGATGGCCAGCGGCCAGGACGGCCAATTCCTCAAGCTCAACCGCGACGGCAAGGTGCTGGGCGCGGTGGGCAACGGCATGGGCGTGGGCACCGGCCAGTTCACCGAAGCCAGCTATTGGGTGTTCGATCCCAAGGACAATCTCATCGCCGGCGACACCAGTGTCGGCCGCGTGACGGTGATGTCGAAGTAGCTTTTTCACTGAACTCGGGCCCACCTCCCCCGGCGCGCGCGTCAGCGCGCTTGCTTGGGGGGTGGCGGCCAAGCCAACCGAACGCCGTAGCAGCGCTTGACGCGTAGGCGAGAGCCGGAGCGTCAAACAAAGCTGCGAAGGCCGGAGGGGGCGACTACTTGATCGCCATGTCCGGCGGCGTGCCCGCGAACAGCTTGCCCAGTTCCTGCTGAACCGCGAGCGAGGAGGCATGCCCTTCATGGCCCTCGCTGGGCACAAAGCTGACCAGCAAGGTTTGTCCCACCAGCGCGATGGTGGGCTTGCCGCCCTCCGCCACCTTGACGCTGTTGACGCGCTTGACCAGCAAAGGCCTTGCCGCCGGCGTTGCGGCCAGGAAACGCTCGATGCCCATGGCGGCGTTGATCAGGGCGCCGAAGGCACGGCCGCGCGTCTCGGGATCGGCGGCCAGCACCGCCGGATCGGCGGAAAATTTGAGGGCGATATTCTGCACGTAATTGAGGTGATTGGCCTCGTCGTTCAAAGCGGTCTGCAGTTCGGCATTGTTGATGGACAAAGCCTGGAGGGGCGCGGCGGAGCCCTGAAAGGTCGCCGGCACGCCCTGCGGCGCATCCTGGGTGTAAAGCGTCAGCCCGCCCCATACCGAAACCCGCAAGGCGATGGTGCCGGTGTCATATTTGAGCAGCTTGACGCCCAGGGAACCGCGTTCGGAGGTGAGAACGAAGCTTTCCCCGCGGCCGGCAAAGCGCAGCAGGTACTTGCCCCCGCTATAGCCCTCCAAGGTGAAGCTGCCGCCGTCTCCGGCATTGTACTGGCCGGCCTTGATCGTGCCCACGCGGTCGGCCGCCAAGCGCGACGCCATGCCCGGCGGCGTGCCGGGTGGCGCTTCGCCCTGGGCCTGGACAAGCGGTGCGCCTGCAAGCAACAGAAACAGCGATGTGCAAACAATCTTCACGATGCGTCCCGTAGCGGTCGTTGCCGCCTTGGTTGGCAGCGCCAACCCCCTCATTAAACGAAACAATGACACCCCAATGGGGCATTTTTTAGTCCGAGCGGCAAGACCGTTTCTGCCGCCGCAACCGTTAACAAATCGCGCGGTGAGACGGTTTCGCGCCTTCCTTTTGGGCCGAATTATGACTAAACGGGATTCTCTCCCACCCTAGCCGAAGGGAATTTCCCATGCAGAGCCTCGACAGTTTCAAGTGCCGCAAGACGCTGAAGGTCGGCAGCAAGAGCTATGTCTATTTCAGCCTCACCGCGGCGGAGAAAAACGGCCTGAAGGGAATTTCCCGGCTGCCCTATTCCATGCGGGTGCTGCTGGAAAATCTGCTGCGCTATGAAGACGGCCAGACCGTCACCAAGGACGACATCAAGGCGGTGGCGGATTGGGCCAGCACCCGCACGTCCGACCGCGAGATCGCTTTTCGGCCTGCCCGCGTGCTGATGCAGGACTTGACCGGCGTGCCTGCGGTGGTGGACCTGGCGGCGATGCGCGACGCCATGAAAAAGCTGGGCGGCAACCCGGAAAAGATCAATCCGCTGGCGGAAGTCGATCTGGTGATCGATCACAGCGTGATGATCGACAATTTCGGCAAGAAGGATTCCTTCAAGAAGAATGTGGCCGTCGAATATGAGCGCAACAAGGAGCGCTATACCTTCCTGCGCTGGGGCCAGCAGGCTTTCGCCAATTTCCGCGTCGTGCCGCCGGGCACCGGCATCTGCCATCAAGTGAATCTGGAATATCTCGCCGAGACGGTTTGGACCCGCAAATCCAAGGATGCCAAGAGCAAGAAGACGGTGGAAGTCGCGTTCCCCGACACGGTGGTGGGCACCGACAGCCACACCACCATGATCAACGGCCTGGCGGTGCTGGGCTGGGGCGTGGGCGGCATCGAGGCGGAAGCCGCCATGCTGGGTCAGCCCATCTCCATGCTGATCCCGGAGATCATCGGCTTCAAGCTGACCGGCAAGCTGCGCGAAGGCGTCACCGCCACCGATCTGGTGCTGACCGTCACCCAAATGCTGCGCAAGAAGGGCGTGGTGGGCAAATTCGTGGAATATTACGGCCCCGGCCTGGACGAACTCAGCCTGGAAGACCGCGCCACCCTGGCCAATATGGCGCCGGAATATGGCGCCACTTGCGGCTTCTTCCCCATCGACGCGGAAACCGTGCGTTTCCTCAAGAACACCGCCCGCAAGGCGCCGCGCGTGGCGCTGGTGGAAAAATACGCCAAGGCCCAGGGCCTGTGGCGCAGTGCCAAGTCGCCGGATCCGGTGTTCACCGACACCTTGTCGCTGGACATGGACAGCGTGGAACCGTGCATGGCCGGCCCGATGCGGCCGCAGGACCGGGTGTCGCTGTCGGGCATCGCCGGCAATTTCGCCGAACATCTGATGACCACCTGGAAAAAGGAGGACAGCGCCAACAAACGCGCCAAGCTGGAAGGCAGCGAGCTTTCCATCGGCCATGGCGATGTGGTGATCGCCGCCATCACCTCCTGCACCAATACCTCCAATCCCAATGTGATGATCGGCGCGGGCCTGGTGGCGCAAAAAGCCGTCAAACGCGGCTTGAAAGTGAAGCCCTGGGTCAAGACCTCGCTGGCGCCCGGCTCGCAGGTGGTCACCGACTATCTCGCCAAGGCGGGCCTGAACAAGGCGCTGGACAAGCTTGGCTTCACGCTTGCCGGTTACGGCTGCACCACCTGCATCGGCAATTCCGGGCCGCTGCCGGAGCCCGTGGCCAAGGCCGTCACCGAAGCCGACCTGGTCGCGGCGGCGGTGATTTCCGGCAACCGCAATTTCGAGGGCCGGGTGCATCCCCAGGTGCGCGCCAATTACCTGGCCTCGCCCATGCTGGTGGTGGCCTATGCCCTGGCCGGGTCGGTCAACATGGATCTCACGCGCGAGCCCCTGGGCTATGACCAGAAGGACAAGCCGGTCTATCTGAAGGACATCTGGCCTTCGCCAAAGGAAATCTCCGCGGCGATCGCCAAGGCGGTCAAGCCGGCCAGCTTCAAGAAGCGCTATGGCAATGTCTTCGACGGCGACGCCAATTGGCGCAAGGTCAAGCTGGTCAAGGGCCAGACCTATCAGTGGGACATCGGCTCGACCTATGTGCAGAACCCGCCCTATTTCGACGGCATGCAGATCAAGCCCGCCCCGGTGGAAGAGATCAAGGGCGCGCGCGTGCTGGCGGTGTTCGGCGACAGCATCACCACCGACCACATCTCGCCCGCCGGCAACATCAAGCCGACCGCGCCGGGCGGCGTCTATCTCTCCGAACACCAGGTGAGCCAGAAGGATTTCAACTCCTATGGCTCGCGCCGCGGCAATCACGAAGTGATGGAGCGCGGCACCTTCGCCAATATCCGCATCCGCAATGAAATGATGGGCGGGGCCGAGGGCGGCAACACGCTCTATTACGCCACGCCGGATGCGGCGGGCGAAACCATGTCCATCTTCGATGCCGCCCAGGCCTATAAGAAGGACGGTCACGGCACGGTGGTGTTCGGCGGCAAGGAATACGGCACCGGCTCATCCCGCGACTGGGCCGCCAAGGGCCCCAAGCTTTTGGGCGTGCGCGCCGTGGTGACGGAAAGTTTCGAGCGCATCCATCGCTCCAACCTGATCGGGATGGGCGTGGCGCCCTTCTGTTTCGAGGCGGGCAAGACGCGCAAGGATTTCGGCATCACGGGGCGCGAAGTGGTCGACATTCCCGGCCTGTCGGGCGATCTCAAGCCGCGCCAGAAGATGGAAGCGCTGGTCCATCGCCCGGACGGCTCCTCGTTCAAGCTGCCGATCTATCTGATGATCTTGACGGCGGACGAGGTGGCCTACTTCAAGAATGGCGGCATTCTGCCTTACGTCTTGAGAAACCTGCTCGTCGCCTAATCTCGCATGTCATGGCCGGGCCCTCTTTTGATTGAAGTGGGCCGGCCATCGATCTCGACGCTGCACCATGGATGGCCGCCTCAAGGGCGGCCATGACATGATGTGTTATGGCTTTTGATTCGCTTCAATTGCTTTGTACCCTGGCGCTATTCGCCGCTTGCGTCGCCGGCTGGTGGATGACCGGCGCCCTGCCGGCCCGGGCGCGGCTCTATCTGCGCTTCGCCGCCGTGCTGTTTGCCGCCATCGCAGTCTCGGTGCCGTTGGGGATATCCGATGATGTGGCTCTGTTCCTGCTGCCGCTGGCCGCCGTCTCGCTGATGATCGCCGCGCTGGCGCGGTTTGCGGCGCCCCTGCCGATTTTCATCGCCACCCTCGCTTTGGTTGCGAGCCTGGCCGGCGGCATGAGCGCGATGCTGTGGACCATCCCCGTGCTGGCGCTGGGTCCGGTGATCCTTGCCGGTCTGGCGATTGTCGCCGCGGGGCTGAACGGCACGGCGGTCATGGCCAGTCTGGCGGGGACGGCGCTGCTGGGATCGGGCCTGGCGTTGCTGGAACAGGGCGCCGGCAATGGATTTTTGCTGCTGTGCGCCGCCGCCTTGGTCGGACTGGCAAAGCCCGCTGCCAGAAAATCAGCTCTTGCGATCCAGCAATAATGCCTGACGCGGGTCGCGGATGCGGCCATAGGCGGTCTCCACCGACATGCTGGTGTCGCGCCGTTCCATGTTCAGCTGGCCGAGCAGTTGGGCGGCAAAAACCGGCAACAATCTTGGTCCGTCCCAGAATGGATCGAAGTGGGGCGTTTCGTCCTGGGACAGAAGTTCCAGCGGCGCGACGGAGGATGTCTTGTGCTCCTGGGCATGAAAATCCTGCGGCTGCCGATCCAAAGTGCTGGAACCGCTGGATTTTTCGCATGTCTGCGGGGCCGCGGCCAAAAGCTTAATGCCGCTGCGCAAATTGATGTCAAAGGGCCCGGTCACACGCATATAGGTATTAAACGCAAGCTTTGTTCCATGATGCGTGGAGCATTGGGTTTGTCCTTTTTTAAGTTCGCCCCCGCCATACTCGCTCCCACAAGGTCCGGAGAAACCGGCCCTCGGGGATGGTGGTTTTGTTGCACGCGGCATTGCAAAAACGAGACGATCTCGTCCAACTCGGGACGCTGGAAGATCAGCTGCGTTTGCTGCTGGCGACCCAGGCCGCGGGCTGCGCCGCCTTCGACTGGGACATTGCCTCCGGCACGATCCGCTGGGACGGCGCCACCGACATCCTGCCCCTGCATCTGGACAGCGCCAAGGCGCGCAATTTCCTGGACGGCATTCCGCCGGAACGCCGCCGCGAACTTCAGGGGGTGCTGGAGTCGCGTGAGCCGACATCCGGTTTCTTCCTGGCCGATATCGAGATCGCCAGCGCCTTGGGGGCGGTGAATTTCACCATGACCGGCACGCGCATGCCCGACGAACATGGGCACACCGCGCGGCTGGTCGGATTGATGCGCGACACCACCGAGCGTTCGCGCGAGGTGCGCCGCTTGAGCTATCTGGCGACGCGCGACGAATTGACCGGCCATCTCAACCGCAATGCGCTGCGCGAGGAACTGTCCCAGGCGATCGAATCCGCCAAGGCGGAAAGCCGCGATTGCGCCTTCCTGGTCGCCTCGGTCGACCGTCTGGCGATGATCAATGACAGTTTCGGCTTCGATGCCGGCGACGAAGTGATCCTGGCCGTGGGCGAGCGCCTGGCCCGCACCTTGCGCGGCACCGATGTCATCGGCCGCACCGCCGGCAACAAGTTCGGCGTTCTGCTCAAGAGCTGCCGGGAGCATGAAATCGCCGTGGTCGCGGCGCGGCTGCGCGCCGCGGTGCGCGCCAGCGGCGTCGAATCCCGCAGCGGCTTGGTGGCCGCCACCTGTTCGGTGGGCGCCGTCTGGTTGCCTCAGGCCGCCTCCACCAGCCAGGAAGCCATGCTGCGCGCGGAACAAGCCTTGGACAAAGCGCGCGCCAATGGCCGCGACGGCTTTGCCGCCTACCAGCTGTCGCCGCAGCGCGAGACCGCGCGGCTGCGCCAGATGCAGATCGCCGACGAGGTGGTGCTGGCGCTGAAGGAAGACCGCCTCAAGCTGGCCTATCAGCCCATCGTGGGGGCGCGCTCGCGCAAGGTGTCGCATTACGAATGCCTGCTTCGCATGGTCAAACCCGATGGCAGCATACTGACTGCCGGCCATTTTGTCCCCGCCGCCGAGCAGATGGGCATTGTGCATCTGGTGGACCGTTTCGCGCTGGAAGCGGCGGTGGCCACGCTCAAGGCACAACCGCAGGTCACCCTGGCGGTCAATGTCTCCGGCACGGCGGCATCCGACCCGGCCTGGCTGCAGGGTTTCGTGGATTATATCCGCGCCACCAAGGACGTAGCGCCGCGCCTGATCGTGGAACTGACCGAAACCGCCGCGCTGCATCATTTCGAGGAAAATGCCCAGTTCGTTTCGCAATTGCGCGAACTTGGCGTGCGGGTGGCGATCGACGATTTCGGCGCCGGCTATACCTCGTTCCGCAACCTGCAGATGCTGCATGTCGATACCGTCAAGATCGACGGCTCCTATGTTAAGGATCTCAGCCAGTCGCCGGAAAACCAGGTTTTTGTGCGCACGCTGGTGGGGCTGGCGCGCAGTTTCGACATCAAGACGGTGGCGGAATGGGTGAGCTCGGACGAGGATGCGGCGCTGCTGCAGACCTTCGGCGTCGACTATTTCCAGGGCTTCCATTTCGGCGAGCCGCAGATCAATCCCGCTTGGGATTGATCTGCTGTTTTATTTTCTAACCCCCATCCGTCGCAGCGCAGGTCTGCTCCGCAGACACTTCGCTGCGACGTTCGGCTGACTTGGACGTCAGCCTCAATCCCCCGCTCGTCGCTTCGCTCGCGGGGGAAGGAAGCTGTGGGAAGCTGAGGGTCGCCGCGCGAAGTGAGGCCGTTGGCGAAAGATCCAGTGGATCTTTCGTAGGCCGAACGCGGCTCGAGCCAAGTGATTATCTTGGCGTCGCCTTATCCCAGACCGTCACTTTGGAATTGCCGTCATTCTCGACCGTGACGGTGAAGGCCCGGCGCGGGCTGTCGAAATCCACCAGCCAGCGGTTCTTGATCTTCTGGGTGCGCGCCAAGGCGAGATCGCCGCATCGTCCCTGGCAATATTGGACCAGCCGCTCGCGAGCGATACCCTGCGCTTCGCGCGTGGTCATGGGCGCGGCACAGCCCGCCAGCGCCAGAAGAATGATTGCGTGAAATCCCCCCCGAAGAGGTGAAATCACTTGCGCTGGCTCAACTCGGCAAGCTGGCGGCGCATGGCTTCCATCTCTTCCTTGAGATCGGAAATATCCTCGGTCGGCTTGGGCGCGGCGGATTTGCCTTCCGAGCCCTTGGCCGCGGTGGCGCCGAACGGCGTGAACATCGCCATGGCATTTTCGAACATCTGAAGGTTCTGGCGGGTGAGATTTTCCACCATCTGGTTGCCGCCGCCCAGGGCCTCGGCAATGCGGTCGCGCATCGCACCCTGGTTCTTGGTGAAGCCGTCCATGCTCATGTCCAGATAGCCGGGCACGAAAGCCTGCAAGCTGTCGCCATAAAAGCGGATCAACTGGCGCAGGAACTTGATCGGCAGCAGCGACTGGCCCTTGGCTTCTTCCTCGAAAATGATCTGGGTGAGGACCGAGCGGGTAATGTCCTCGCCGGTACGCGCATCCTGCACCTCGAATTCGGTGCCGTCCTTCACCATCGCCGCCAGGTGATCCAAGGTCACATAGGACGAGGTTTGGGTATTGTAGAGCCGCCGATTGGCGTACTTCTTGATGATCACGGGCCCTTCGGCCTTGCTCTTTTCTTCCGACACGTAACGTCCCCCAGCTTTCGCGGCTGTATACACGCCATCCCGCTGGCGCTTGATAGCGATAAGGACACCACCCCGCAGCGCGGGAGTCCAGCGCCATTTAGCAGGCGCAACACCAGACAGTCTGTCAAAGACCAATCAAGTGGCTGAAATACAACCATATTTTCCTTGCTGTTTACCAATGCCCGCGTTCGCGGCATTTTGCGCGGGGCAATATTGATAAGTCCGTCAACGGAAGGTTCCTCCATGGAAGATGTCGTCATCGTTTCAGCCGCGCGCACGCCCGTGGGTGCCTTCAGTGGAGCCTTTGCGACGGTTCCCGCCCACAAGCTCGGCGAGGTCGCGATCCGGGGCGCCTTGGAGCGCGCCAAGGTCGCGGGCGAAGAGGTGAGCGAAGTCATTCTTGGCCAGGTGCTGACGGCGGCCCAGGGACAGAATCCCGCCCGCCAGGCGTCCATTGCTGCGGGCATACCGATCGGCGCTCCGGCCTGGAGCATCAACATGGTCTGCGGCTCGGGCCTGCGGACCGTGGCCTTGGGCGCCCAGGCGATCGCGGCGGGCGACAGCAGGATCGTGGTGGCCGGGGGCCAGGAATCCATGAGCCTGTCCACCCATGCCGCTTATCTGCGCGCCGGTCAGAAAATGGGCGATCTCAGTTTCATCGACACCATGATCCGCGACGGGCTGTGGGACGCCTTCAACGGTTATCACATGGGCATGACGGCGGAGAATGTCGCCAACCAGTGGCAGATCACCCGCGAGGACCAGGACCGTTTCGCGGTGGCTTCGCAGAACAAGGCGGAGGCCGCCAGAAAAGCAGGCCGCTTCAAGGACGAGATCGTTGCGGTGACGGTCAAGGGCCGCAAGGGCGACACCCTGGTCGAAAATGACGAATATATCCGCGACGGCGCCACCTATGAGGCGGTGGCCGGGCTCAAGCCCGCCTTCGCCAAGGAGGGCAGCGTCACGGCCGGCAATGCCAGCGGCATCAATGACGGCGCCGCCGCCCTGGTGCTGATGAGCGCCAAGGACGCGGCCGCGCGCGGTTTGACGCCTTTGGCCCGTATCGCCTCCTGGGCGCAGGCGGGTGTGGATCCCAAGGTGATGGGTTCCGGCCCCATCCCGGCGTCGCGGGCGGCGCTGCAGAAGGCCGGCTGGAAGGCCGCCGATCTGGATCTGGTGGAAGCCAACGAAGCCTTCGCCGCCCAGGCCTGCGCCGTGAACAAGGATATGGGCTGGGATCCCGCCAAGGTGAACGTCAATGGCGGCGCCATCGCCATCGGCCATCCCATCGGCGCGTCGGGCGCGCGCATTCTCACCACCCTGCTGTTCGAGATGAACCGCCGCAACGCCAAAAAGGGTTTGGCGACATTGTGCATTGGCGGTGGCATGGGCATCGCTCTCACCGTGGAACGCTAAGCTTGTCGTTCCCGCGCAAGCGGGAATCCATGGATGGCGCAAGTTGGATTGGTTGGATGCCCGCTTCCGCGGGCATGACAAGAGTGTGCATCGCAATATCGTTATTTGTTTGAAACGCCCCAAAAATGGGGCCTAATTGCTTTGTCAGATCGGATGAGCAAAAGGATAAGCACATGGCACGGGTAGCGGTGGTGACGGGCGGGACACGCGGCATCGGCGAGGCGATTTCCGTCGCGCTGAAAGGCGCCGGCTATGTGGTGGCGGCGAACTATGCCGGCAATGAGGAACGCGCCAAGGCGTTCAGCGATCGTACCGGCATCACCTCTTACAAATGGGATGTCTCCTCCTTCGAGGAATGCGCCGCGGGCATCAAGAAAGTCGAGGCCGAGCTGGGTCCGGTGGACGTGATCGTCAACAATGCCGGCATCACCCGCGACGCCACCATGAAAAAGATGAACCGCCAAGCCTGGGACGAGGTGATCGATACCAATCTGGGCGGCTGCTACAACATGTGCAAGGCGGCCTGGGACGGCATGCTGGGCCGCGGCTTTGGCCGTATCGTCAATATCGGCTCGATCAACGGCCAGGCCGGCCAGTATGGCCAGGTCAACTATGCCGCCGCCAAGTCCGGCATCCATGGCTTCACCAAGGCGCTGGGCCAGGAAGGCGCCGCCAAGGGCATCACCGTCAACGCCATCGCGCCCGGCTATATCGACACCGACATGGTGGCGGCGGTGCCGGCCGAAGTGCTGGCCAAGATCGTGGC
>Ga0070665_100002337_pt1 | contig 21045 bp, 17 predicted proteins | sample KBSS13metaG_FD_65862 | JGI IMG/M metagenome (GOLD analysis project Ga0070665, IMG submission 65862) | Switchgrass rhizosphere microbial communities from Kellogg Biological Station, Michigan, USA - KBS S1-3 metaG | ecosystem: Host-associated > Plants > Roots > Rhizosphere > Soil ...
CAACGTGCGGTTCAACGCGTCGGTCGCCTGGACGTCGTTCGAGACCGCTTCGTCGGGCGCCCCCCGGTTTCGCGCGGGGTTCAATTTCGAGGACGCCGATCCGGTCGCGGTCGACGCTTTCTGCGCGAGGCACAAAGCACCGTAGAGATTCATATGCCTGTCTCGACCACCAGTTCCCGGGCCGTCTACGATGCGCTCAAAGCCTCGGGCGTCAGGCTGATGTCGGCGCTGCCGGAGACCTGGCTCGTACATCTGATCAGGATGGCGGAAGAGGATCCCGAGATGACCCTGGTCCGGCTGGCCAAGGAAGAAGAAGGGGTCGGCATCTCGGCGGGAGCGCACCTGGCCGGCGTCAGGTCGGCGATGCTGATGCAGAACCACGGGTTCCTCGCCTCGATCAACGGCATCGTGTCGTGCGCGCAGCTCTATCACATCCCCCTGCTGATGCTCATCAGCTACCGCGGCGAATTCGGCGAGCGCGATCCCTGGCAGACCGAGGGCGGCGGCGTGACCGAGGACGTGCTTCGCGCGCTGCGCATCCCGTTCTCGTCTCTCGATCGCGTGGACCAGGTCGCGCCGCGCATCGCCAAGGCGCAGACGCTCGCCTTGTCCGCGAACAAGCCGGTCGCGCTGTTGCTGTGCCGCGATCTGATGTGGGAAGAGGCTTGAGGGGGCGGGTGGGGCGGATAGGTCAGGTAGGGAGCAACCGATGAAGCGACTCGACGCCTTGCGCGGCATCTACGCACACCTCGAGGACCGCGTCGTCGTCACGATCATGGGGGCGGTCGCCGCCGAGCTCCAGTCGCTCGGCCACCGTCCGAACTTCTTCTACCTGCAGCACGCGATGGGGCTGGCCTCGTCGATGGGGCTGGGCATCGCGCTCTCGAAGCCGGAGCGACAGGTCATCGTCTTCGACGGCGACGGCTCGATCCTCATGAACCTCGGCGGCCTGACGACCCTCGCGCGCTACCGGCCGCGCAATCTCGTGCACGTCGTCTTCGACAACGAGAGCCTGCTGTCGGTCGGCGGCTTCCCCACCGCCACCGCCACGGGGAGCGACCTGGCCGGCATCGCCGCTGCGGCCGGAATACCGCGTACGGCGACGGTGTCGACGCTCGACGCTTTCACACGCGCCTTCGAGGACGCGCTCGGCGCGGGCGATCTCACGACGATCGTCGCGAAGGTCGAAGCCGTCGGACCGTCGGCGTACGTGACCGATCTCTCGCTGCTGGAAAACCGGTTTCAGTTTTCGCGGAGCCTTCGATCGTGACCACCACCCTTCTCGCCCAGCTCGCCGACGCGCTCGACCAGGGCTCGCTGCAGATCGTCGACTTGACGCAGCCGCTGGGCCCGGCGACGCCGGTCATCGGACTGCCGCCGATGTTCGCCGCGTCTCCCGGCGTGACGATCGACGTCATCTCGCGCTACGACGACAAGGGACCGGCGTGGTACTGGAACACGCTGCGCTTCGGCGAGCACACCGGCACGCATTTCGACGCCCCGGTGCACTGGATTACCGGCAAGGATCTTCCCGACAGCGCGTGCGACACGATCCCACCACGCCGTTTTGTCGGCCCGGCGTGCGTGATCGATGTCACCGGCGACGTCGCGGCCAACCCCGACTTCCTGTTGACCGTGGCGCGGATCGAGGCGTGGGAGGGCGAGCACGGCCGGATCCCCGCAGGCGCATGGGTGCTGCTCCGGACCGGATGGAGCCGGCGGACCGACCCGGCTGCGTTCATCAACGCGGCGGCCGATGGACCGCACAGCCCCGGGTTCGACGCGGCCGCCTCGCGTCTGCTGGCGCACGACCGCGACGTCCTCGGCGTGGGCGTCGAGACGATTGGCACCGACGCCGGCCAGGCGGGAACGTTCGACCCGCCGTTCCCGAACCACACGATCATGCACGGCGCCGGCAAGTTCGGGTTGGCGAGCCTGTGTAATCTGGATCGGCTGCCGCCGACGGGCAGCGTGGTAATTGCGGCGCCGCTGAAGATCGTCAACGGCAGCGGCAGCCCGCTTCGAGTTCTCGCGATCGCGCCCGCACCTTAGCTCGCTGTTCCGGCGGCTGACACGAAAAGATCATCCGCGGATTGCGCGGATTACGCAGATTGAGACTCGGATGCGGATGTGTATCGGCGCGCACGCTGATCACAGCACGACGTCCGGCGGCGCGGCGCAGCCGCGCGTGCGTGCGGAACGGACGGCGTGAACGCGAGCCACAGGATCATCGGGCTTGCGTTCACACCGACCGTTTCGCACCCAAGCCGGCCGCTTCGCGGCCGGCGCCGGACGTCGCAGCGACTAATCCGCGTAATCCTGTAATCCGCGGATAAAAACATCAGGCGCGCTGTCCGAAGTCTGCCATCCGCATCACATCGTCTCTGAAGATGGTGTCGTCGCGTTCTGATCCGGTGGAGACGATCGCGGCGCGGACGCCGGTGACTTCTTCCAGCCGCGCGATGTATTTCCGCGCCGCCTCCGGCAGCCGATCGAACTTGCGCACGCCCGCGGTCGGTGTCGTCCAGCCGGGCATCGATTCGTAGACGGGCACGCACGCCGACAACTGCCCCATGTCGCTTGGGAACTCGGTCAGCGTCTTGCCGCCGCAGGTGTAGGCGGTGCAGATGTCGATCCGTTCCAGCGCGTCGAGCACGTCGAGCTTGGTCAGCGCCAGCGCATCCAGTCCGTTGATGCGGACGCCGTAGCGGACCGCGACCGCGTCGTACCAGCCGCAGCGCCGCGGGCGGCCGGTGACGGCGCCGTACTCGTTGCCGCTCTCGCGCAGCCGGTCGCCCATCGCGCCGGTCAGTTCGGTCGGCAGCGGGCCTTCGCCGACGCGCGTCGTGTACGCCTTGACCACGCCGAGCACGCGCCCGATCGCGCGCGGCGGAATGCCGAGGCCGGTGCAGACGCCGCCGACCGACGCGTTGGACGAAGTCACGTACGGATAGGTCCCGTGATCGATGTCGAGCAGCGTGCCCTGGGCGCCTTCGAACAGGATCGACTGGCCGTCGGCCATCGCCCGGGTCAGCAGCACCGAGACGTCGCGCATCATCGGACGAATCCGTTCGGCGTACGACAGCAGCTGCGTCAGCACCGGCTTCCAGTCCATCGTGCTGTCCTGCACGAGCCGGTTGCGCGCGTTGACGTTGTCGCGGACGTTCTGCTCGAGCCCCTTCGGATCGTTGAGATCGCCGACCCGGATGCCGCGGCGCGCGATCTTGTCCTCGTAGGCGGGCCCGATGCCGCGCGAGGTCGTGCCGATCTTCCGCTCGCCGCGGCGCGCCTCCGACAACAGGTCGAGGTCGCGGTGATACGGCAGAATCAGGTGCGCCTTGTCGCTGACGAGGATGCGGCCGGCGACGTCGATGCCGTTCTTGGTCAGCTCGTCAATCTCCGCAAACAACGCCTGCGGATCGATGACGACGCCGTTGCCGATGACGCAGGTCACCCCCGCATGCAGGATCCCCGAGGGAATCAGCCGCAGCACGAACTTGGTCCCGTTCACGTAGACGGTGTGGCCGGCGTTGTGTCCGCCCTGGTAGCGGCCGACGATGGAAAAATGTGGCGTGAGAAGATCGACGATCTTGCCTTTGCCTTCGTCTCCCCACTGCGCGCCTAAGACAACTAAATTCATATCGGGCTAAGATTCTACTCCACGGCATGATTCTTCTGGATGGATCGACGCTGACGATCGAGCAACTGCTCGCGATTGCCGACCGCGGCGAGACGGTCGCGCTGGCCGACGCCGCCCGCGATCGCGTGCGTGCCTCGCGCGCCGTCGTCGATCGACGGGCGCGTGGCGACGAGCCGGCCTACGGCATCAACACCGGCTTCGGCTCCTTCGCCGACGTCAAGATCGCGCCCGGCGCGCTCGGCACGCTGCAGATCAACCTGCTGCGGAGCCATGCCGCCGGTCTGGGCGATCCGCTGCCGGCCCGCGCCGTGCGCGCGACGATGGCGTTGCGCGCGAACGTCCTGGCCAAGGGGTTCTCGGGCATCAGCGTCGAGACGCTCGAAGCCCTCATCGCGCTGCTGAACCATCGCGTGCACCCGCGCGTCCCGTCGCGCGGCTCGGTCGGGGCGAGCGGCGACCTCGCGCCGCTGGCGCACCTGGCGCTGGTGCTCATCGGCGAGGGTGAAGTCCTCGACGACGACGACGACGAGGACGACGATCAACGCAGAATTCGCAGAACACGCGGAAAACAAGATGCTCTGCAGGTTCAGCGGGTTCCGCGTTTGACGTCGTCGATTTCGGGCGCGGAGGCCTTGACACGCGCCGGGCTGGCGCCGATCCAGCTCGGACCCAAGGAAGGGCTGGCGCTCATCAACGGGACGCAGCCGTCGACGGCGGTGCTCGCGCTGGCGCTGGCCGGCGCCGAGCAGGTCGCCCGCGCGGCGGACATCGCCGCGGCGCTCTCGATCGACGCGCTGCGCGGCTCGATTCATCCGTTCGAGGCGCGCATCCACCAGGCTCGGCCGTTCCGCGGCCAGTCGACCGCGGCCGCCAACATCGAAGCGCTGATGCGCGGCAGCGGGATCAACTCCTCGCACGAGCACTGCGGCAAGGTCCAGGACGCCTACTCGCTGCGCTGCGCGGCGCAGGTCCACGGCGCCACCCGCGACGCGCTGCGCTTCATCCGCGAGACCGTGCTGGTCGAGGCCAACAGCGCCACCGACAACCCGATGGTGTTCGCCGACACCGGCGACATCGTGTCGGGCGGCAACTTTCACGGCGCGCCGATCGCCATCGCCGCCGACCTGCTGGCGGCGGCGCTGGTCCCGCTCGCGACGATCAGCGAGCGGCGGACCGACCGGCTGGTCGACCCGACGCTCAGCGGCCTGCCGGCGTTCCTCACCCGCGACGGCGGCCTGAAGTCGGGCTACATGCTGGCGCAGGTGACGGCGGCGGCGGTCGCCTCGGAGATGAAATCGCTGGCGCACCCGGCAGGCGTCGACACGATTCCGACCTCCGCGAACAAGGAAGACCACGTCAGTATGAGCATGACGGCCGCGCTGAAGGCGGCGACCAGCGTGTCGCGCGCGCGCGAGGTGGTCGCAATCGAGATCCTGTGCGCCTGCCAGGCGATCGACCTGCTCGCGCCGCTGGTCTCGTCGCCGGCGCTGCAACGCGTCCATCAGCTCGTGCGATCGCGCGTGCCGACGCTCGACGACGATCGCGCGCCGTCTCCCGATATCGCCGCGATCGCTGTCTTGATCGCGACCGACGCGTTAGAAGAAGCGTGCGGCGGACTAGTCAAGTGAAAAATTTTTTATTTTCAAATTGACAACGTTCGCTGCGCTTCTTAAGGTCTATCTTTCTCGTCGAATCCTTTCATGGCCACTGCAACACGCACCATCCGATCGCCGCGCGGCACCGCGCTGACCTGCAAAGGTTGGCCGCAGGAAGCAGCGATGCGGATGTTGATGAACAATCTCGACCCCGACGTCGCCGAGCGGCCCGACGATCTCATCGTCTACGGCGGCGCCGGCAAGGCGGCGCGGAACTGGCCGGCCTACGACGCGATCGTGCGGACGCTGCAGTCGCTCGAGCACGACGAAACGCTGCTGGTCCAGTCCGGCAAGCCGGTCGGGGTCTTTCAAACACATCCGGGGGCGCCGCGCGTGCTCATCGCCAACGCGCTGCTGGTCCCGGCGTGGGCGACGTGGGAGAACTTCCGCGACCTCGAGCAGCGCGGCCTGACCATGTACGGCCAGATGACCGCCGGCAGCTGGATCTACATCGGCAGCCAGGGCATCGTCCAGGGCACCTACGAGACGCTGGCCGAGGTCGGCCGTCGTCATTTCGGCGGCACGCTCTCCGGCCGCCTGGTCGTCACCGCCGGCCTCGGCGGGATGGGCGGGGCCCAGCCGCTCGCCGCCGCCATGAACGGCGCTGCGGCGCTGGTCGTCGAGGTCGATCCCCAGCGGATCGCCCGGCGCCTGGCCACCGGCTATCTCGACGAGACCACCGACAGCCTCGAGGAGGCGCTGGAAACGGTCGGCCGCTGGACCCGCGACCGCGTCGCGCGGTCGCTGGCGCTGCGCGCCAACGCCGCCGATGTGCTGCCGGCGCTGGTCGCGCGTGGCGTCACACCCGACGTGCTCACCGACCAGACCTCGGCGCACGACGCGCTGAACGGCTACGTGCCCAACGGCCTCTCGCTCGAGGAAGCCAACCGCCTCCGCGAGCGCAGCCCGCAGGAGTACGTCGCGCGGTCGATGGCGGCGATGGCCGGCCAGGTGCGCGCGATGCTCGCGCTCCAGGCGCGCGGCTCGGTGACCTTCGACTACGGCAACAACATCCGCGCGCAGGCGAAGCAGGCCGGCGTCGCCAACGCGTTCGACATCCCCGGCTTCGTACCCGAGTACATCCGCCCGCTCTTCTGCGAAGGCAAGGGGCCGTTCCGGTGGGCCGCGCTCTCCGGCGATCCGGAGGACATCCGCGTCACCGACGAGGCGGCGCTCGAGATGTTTCCGCACAACGAGGCGCTGGTGCGCTGGATTCACCTCGCGCGCGAGCGCGTCCCGTTCCAGGGATTGCCCGCGCGCATCCTGTGGCTCGGCTACGGCGAGCGCGCCCGCTTCGGCCTGCGCATCAACGAGCTGGTGCGCGAGGGGCGGATCAGCGCGCCGATCGTCATCGGCCGCGATCACCTCGACACCGGATCGGTCGCCTCGCCGAACCGCGAAACCGAAGGCATGATGGACGGCAGCGACGCGATCGCCGACTGGCCCGTGCTGAATGCGCTCTTGAACGCGTCGAGCGGCGCCACCTGGGTGTCGGTACACCACGGCGGCGGCGTCGGCATCGGCTACTCGCTCCATGCCGGCATGGTGATCGTGGCCGACGGCACCACCGACGCCGACGAGCGGCTCGAACGCGTGTTGACCTGCGATCCGGGCATCGGCGTGGCGCGTCACGCCGACGCCGGGTATCCCGCGGCGATTGCCGCCGCCGAACGCGAAGGCGTGCGAATTCCGATGCGTGAGGAACGCGAATGCTGACCCCTCGTACCACTCTGGCCCGCCGCATCACCGCGGCGCTCGATGCCTCGCCGTCGCGGATTCCCGTGCTCGTCGGCGGGTGCGGCAGTGGACGGACGACCGTGCTGCGCCAATTGCGCGAACGCCTCGGCCGCACCGCCGTCCAGCACATCGACGTCGAACGGACGGCGACGACGCCAGAGCGGTTCCGGCGCGCGGTCACGGCGGTGTCGCCGTTCCCGGTCAGCGATCCGTCGGGCGATGCGGCCGGCGCCCGCGCGGCGTTCGACGCGACGCTCAGCTTTTTCTCCCGCGCCCGCACCCCGGCCAGCGAGCCGGCGACGTTCTTCCTCGACGAGTTCCTCGAGCTGCGAACGTTCGAGAGCTTCCCCGGTCTGCGCCGCGTGCTGCACGACTGCGTCGACGGCCTCGCCGCGAGCAGCAACCGGTTCGTCCTCACCAGCCGCTACGTCGCGCGAACGCTTCGGCTGCTGCGGGATCAGTCGGCGCGCTTCGAGGTGATTCACATGCCGGCGCTCTCGGCCGAGGACACCAGCGACATCCTCGGGCCGACCGCGACGCCCGGCGACGGCGATGGCCACGACGCCGACTACCTCGCGCGCACCGTGCTGGCGCTGACCGACGGCCGCCCGACGTACGTCCGCGCCCTCGCCGACGAGCTCGCCGCGCTGCGCGAGCACGGCGGCCCGGGCAGCGGCGACGCCATCAGCGCGCTGGCCGGATTGCTGGCCAGCGAGGGCCGGCTGGCCAAGCAGTGCGAGTTCAGCTACGAACTGCGGCTGCATCGCGCGCGCGGCTACGGCGCGCTCAAGGCGATCCTCGAGATCCTCGGCGACGAGGAAGGGCTGACGCTCACCGAAATCTCGCACCGCCTGCAGCGCACGCCCGGTTCGACCAAGGACTACCTGTCGTGGCTCGAAGACGTCGACCTGGTGACGTCACGGCAGAAGCGCTACACCTTCTCCGACCCGCTGTTGCGTGTCTGGGTGCGCCTGCATTGCCGCCCGTCGGCGCCCACCGAAGACGACCTGGCGCGCGAGGTGCACCGCTACGCGCTCCCGCGCCTGCCGCAGCAAGGCGAGCCGCTGGCGCCGGTGCCGCCGGTCGAACCGGCGTTCGCGATGGCCGGCGCGCCGGCATCGGGAATCATCGAGATCGACTAGGCGAAATTGGTGAGTTGGAGAATTGGTGAGTTGGTGATTTGATTTCTGGATTTGATTCGCCAGGTCACCAACCCGCCAAGTCACCAATTCTCGCTGTCCTCGTCCTCGCTGTCGCTTCCTGTTCTCACCCCGTCTCTCCCTCACCCGCGTCGGCCAGCATCGACGTCCTGGCGTATCTCCTGGGCGACGCTGCGCTCTGGCCGCGCAACGGCAGCCATGGACAGAACCAGATCGTCGACCTCGCGCGGCGCGAAGTGTGCTGGGTCAAGTACGGGAACCCGCGGCGGTTCGAATGCTGGCGGTGGGACGACCAGTTCATCTACCACGCGGTCGATCACGGGCTCGACGGCGACAGCAACGAGTCGTACATGTTCACCAACGGCCGCTGGCTCGCGCGATATCTGCCGGCGACCGTGACCGCCGCGGCGCCATGGACGATGGACGTGTCGCAGAATCAGCTGGTCTGGTTCGACGCAGCCTGCCGCGTGGACGCGTCGAAGTCCCACCCGTTTCCCTACCGCCAGCGGGCCTGGTTCGAGCCGCAGCGGGATGCCGGCAGCGATCTCGGGCGCCGCGACACGCTCGTGCTGGAGTACCAGCCCTACGATCCGGTCGGCGCGGCCGGCGCCGCGGAACATTACTATCTCGCGCTCGGCGCCGGGTGGTACGAGTGGGAGCGATCGGGCTTTCGCGATTTGTTCAACCGCAGGGCCACGTTCAACTCGCCGATGGATCGCTCGGTATGGTGTCAGGGGCCGTAAACCGGGTGCTGGGTTCAGGGTTCAAGGTGCAGGGTTCGTTCGGGGTTCTGGGTTCGGGGTTCGGGGTTCGAGGATAATCTGCTCCGATGGGTCAATCGAAGAAACCGAAGCCGCGCAAGGCGGCGGGACGGTCGAAGCTGGTGAAGTGGCTGGTGATCGCCGCCGTGGTCGGCGGGATCGGCTACGGCATTTCGCAGATGTCGACCATCGCTTACGGCGAGGCTGAGATCAAGGTCGTCGACTTCTCGGGGCTCGACGCGGCGCAGAAGCGCAGCGCCCTCGAGGCGGCCAACGCCGCGCGCTGCACCTGCGGCTGCGGCATGACGCTGGCGCAGTGCGTCGCCACCGACAGCACCTGCCCGGTGCGCGAGGACAACATCGCGCAGATCAGGAAGATCGTCGATCAGGCCTCGCGCGGTCCTAAGTCCTGAGTTTTTCGAGCGCCGCGCGAGCCGCTTCCTGCTCCGCTTCTTTCTTGCTCGCCCCGGTCGCCGACGCCAGCGGCTCGCCGCGGACACCGACTTCAATCTCGAACAGCTTGCGGTGATCCGGTCCCTGGGTGCCGACCAGGCGGTAGTCGGGGAGCGGCAGATCGCGTCCCTGCAGCAGTTCCTGCAGCGCCGATTTGTAGTCCTGCCCCGACACCCCGTCGCGGCGGACCTCGTCGAGCAGCGGCGTGAACTCGCGGACGATGAAGGCGCGCGCGTGCTCGATGCCGCCGTCGAGATAGATCGCGGCAAGCAACGCTTCGTAGGTATCCGCCAGCAGCGCCTGCTTGCGCCGGCCGCCGGTCTTCTCCTCGCCGCGGCCCAGCAGCAGATGATCGCCGAGCCCCAGCCGGTCCGCCTGCTTCGCCAGCGTCGCGGTGGAGACGACCGCCGCCTTGGTCTTCGACTTCTGCCCTTCGTCGAAGCGCGGGAAATCGCGGAACAGCATGTCGGCGACGACGAACCCCAGCAACGCGTCGCCGAGAAACTCCATCGACTCGTTGTCGGCGACGCCGCCGCTGACGTCCTCGTTGGCGCGCGAGGTGTGGGTCATGGCGTGCTCGAGCAGCCCGCGGTCGCGGAAGCGGTAGCCGATCGCCAGCTGCAGGGTCTCGAACTCGTCGCGCAGCCGCACCACCTGCCCGTTCTTCAGCTCGGTCCGGTGCGCCTCGATGATCCGTTGCGCCTCGTCGGCGACGTCGGGGTGCACCGAGATCCGCACCGCGCTCAGCCCCTCGACCGACAGCGGAAAGATCGATTGCGGTCCCTCCGCCGACACCACCGACATCACGCCGTGGGTCTCGAGCAGGCCGCGGACAATCTGCGCCTCGATGTCGGAGTGCGTCCGGAAGATGACGACGAAGTCCATCACGGCGTTACGCGCAGCAACCGCTGAACCGGCAGCCAGGACCGTGCATGGTTACTCGGCGAGCTCTGCGAGTTCCGCGTTGATCGTCGTGAGGCTCGTGGCATCGTCCACCTTCAGCAGGATCATCGTCATGTCGTCGTGCTGCGGCGCGTCGCCGACAAACGCGGCGATCTCGCGCAGCACGCGCTCGCGCAACTCCTCCGACGGCAGGTGCGCGTGGGTCTCGATCAGGCGGCCGAGGCGCGACTCGCCGAACAGATCGTCGCGATTGTTCATCGCCTCGCTGATGCCGTCGGTGAAGAGCAGGTAGAGATCGCCGGCCTCCAGCGCGATCGTTTCCTCGACCAGATGGCGCTCGAACATCTCGCCGTTGTCGAGCTTCAGGCCGACCACCATGCCGTCGGGCGCGAGGATCTGCATCTGCCGCGGCGCACCGTCGGCGCAGCTGCCGGGAACGTAGATCAGCGGCGTGTGGCCGGCGCGCGCGTAGGTGATCGTCCTGGCGCGGAGATCGACCACGGCGTAGGTCATGGTGATGAAGCTGCGCGCGTCGAGGTGGTTGGCGATGATCCGGTTGAGCGCGATCAGCATGGTCCGCGGCGAGGTGTGGATCTCGCTCAGCGACAGGACCAGCCCCTTCAGCTCCGCCATGTAGAGCGCGGCCGACGTGCCTTTGCCGGACACGTCGGCGATCAGCACGCCGACGCGGTGATCGTCGAGCGGCAGGAAGTCGTAGTAGTCGCCGCCCACTTCGCGCGCCGGGACGCACAGCGCGGTCACCGACAGCCCGGCCATCACCAGCGGGCCTTGCGGCAGCAGCGACATCTGGATTTCGTGGGCGATGCGCAGCTCCTCCTCGAGCCGCTTCTTCTCCGCCGCCTGCCGCAGCAGGTCCTCGATGCTGGCGGTCATCGAGTTGAACGACAGCGCCAGCTCGCCCAGCTGGTCTTCGCTGCGCACCGCGATCTTGTGGGTGAAGTCGCCTTGCCGCACCCGCTCGGTCCCGGCAAACAGGGCGTGCACCGATCCGGTCAGCGACTTGGCCAGCGCGAAGCCGGCGATGAGCGCCATCGCCTCGATGATCAGGAACAGCGCGCCGATCGCAAACAGCACGATCAGCAGGCCCTGGCCGAGCGTCCGGCCGACGCTGCCTTCCGCCGCCGAGATGCGATCGTAGAGCTCCGGGATGCTGAGCGAGCTGGTGACGCTCATCGGGCCCGACGCGCCGGTCGACCAGTCGTGGTAATCGATGAAGCTGGTGAGGCTGCTGAGCAGACCTGGGGTGGCGAGCACGCCACCGCTGCCCGCGTCGCCGCCAGGCCGTCCGCCGATCGGTTTGGCGTCATCATCCTTTCTCGGCGGCACCGCCGTGACGCTCCTCAGCTCGACCCCGGTGTCCTTGCGCAGCTGCTGACGGATCGCGTCGTTCACCAGCAGATCGACGACCACGGCGTAGCCCGATCGCGGTGCATCGGGGAACGCGACGCTGCGCACCATCAGGTGCGTGTCTTCGGCCGGGCTGTCGACGGTCCGGCGGTGCGAGTAGGCCAGCACCCCGGTGAAGCCGTCGCACGGGATCCACGACGGCAAAGTCGTCGGAGGATCGACGTGGCTCCACGGGCCCGCTTTCAGAATTCTGAATTCAGCGCTCTGCATCCGGAATTCCTGGGGGCCGCACGCCCGGTTGAGCGGGACGACGGCCATCGAGACTTCCGGGTATTCGCGGGCCGCGTTCGCCTGCCGCAGCGCCAGGATGCTGGAGATGTCCCGGCCGCCCGCCCGCTGGATCTCCAGCGCCGCGCTCTGCGCCAGGAACCGCGCCTGCTCGCTCAGCGCGCGGAGGCGGCTCTGCACGAGATACGAGCTGAAGCTGTAGAACAGCAGGAAGCCGCACAGCAGCGAGAACGCCACGAGCAGCAGCGCCGGCACGAAGCCGATGAAGACGTACGACAGGATCAGTTTGCGGCGAACGCGCCACAGCAGCCGCCGCTTCGCCAGCACGATCAGGCGGAAGGCGAAGTAGGCCAGACCGCACGCCGCCGCGACGCCGGCCACGGTGTCGACGACGGCGAAGAACTGCGGCACCCGGCCGAGCGCGAGCCCGACGATACCGACCGCGATCTTGACGCCCAACCCGACGACGATCGCGCGCCCGGGCAGGGTATGCAGCAGCGCACCGCGCACGCCTTCGCGTCGGTCGGCCGCCGGGGGTGGCAACGCCCGCCTGCTCATCGGAGGTTCATGTTATCGTAGTTGGATCGTGAAGCTCACATCCCGCGCGCGTTTCAGTACCATCTGCCTCCACGCCGGCCAGGAACCTGATCCGTCGACCGGCGCCATCATCACGCCGATCTACCAGACGTCCACCTACGTCCAGGAGGCGCTCGGCCAGCACAAGGGCTACGAGTATGCCCGGACCCAGAACCCGACCCGCATGGCGCTCGAGCGCAACCTCGCCGCCATCGAATCCGGGAAGGAAGGGTTTGCCTTCGCCTCGGGCATGGCCGCGATCGGCGCCATCGCCACGATGCTGAAGTCGGGCGATCACGTGGTGGTGTCGGACAACACCTACGGCGGCACCTTCCGCCTCTTCGACAAGGTGCTCCGGCGCTACCAGTTGTCGTTCACCTACGTCGACACGTCGGACCTCGACCAGGTCGAGCGCGCGATGACGCCGGCGACCCGGATGCTGTTCGTCGAGACGCCGACCAACCCGGTGATGCGGCTGACCGACCTGAAGGCGGCGGCCGATCTCGCCCACCGCCACGACGCGCGCCTGGTCGTCGACAACACCTTCGCGAGCCCGTATCTCCAGCGGCCGATTGAGTTCGGCGCCGACCTCGTCACCCACAGCACGACCAAGTACCTCAACGGCCACAGCGACAGCGTCGGCGGCATCGTCATCGCGGTGCGCGACGACGACATCGAGTGGCTGCGGTTCATCCAGAACGCCGAAGGGGCGATCCTCAGCCCGTTCGACTCGTTTCTCGTGACCCGCGGAACCAAGACGCTGCCGATCCGCATGCAGGCGCACAACGCCAACGGCCTCGCGCTCGCTGAGTTCCTCGACGCGCACCCGAAGGTTCAACACGTCCACTATCCGGGCCTGCCGTCGCATCCACATCACGAACTGGCGAAGAAGCAGATGCGCGGCTTCGGCGGCATGCTGGCATTCGAGCTCGGATCGCTCGAGGCGGCGCGCCGCCTGCTGAACGGGGTCACGCTCCACGCGCTGGCCGAAAGCCTGGGCGGCGTCGAATCGCTGATCTCGCACCCGGCGACGATGACCCACGCGTCGGTGCCGCCGGAACGGCGCGCGGCGATCGGGATCACCGACGGGCTGGTCCGGATCTCGGCCGGCATCGAGGATATCGACGACCTCAAGGACGACCTCACCCAGGCGCTCGACCTCGTCTGATGGGCATCGTCGACTTCGTTCTCCATTTCGACAAGCACCTGCTCGACTTCGTCCGCGATTACGGGTCGTGGGTCTACGCGATCCTGTTCACCATCGTCTTCGCGGAAACCGGCTTCGTGGTGACGCCGTTTCTGCCCGGCGACTCGCTGCTGTTCGCGGCCGGCGCCTTGTGCGCGACCGGCGACCTCAGCATGTCGGCGATGCTGGCGCTGCTGATGTTCGCCGCGTTCGCGGGCAACACCGTGAACTACGCCGTCGGCCGGTTCATCGGGCCGCGGGTGTTCACCGGCACCTTCAAGCTGCTGAACAAGGAGTATCTCGATCGCGCGCACGCCTTCTTCGAGCAGTACGGCGGCAAGGCGATTGTGCTCGCGCGCTTCGTGCCGATCGTCCGCACCTTCGTGCCGTTCGTCGCGGGGGCGGCCAAGATGACCACCGGCACGTTCGTGCTCTACAACGCGATCGGCGCGATCGGCTGGGTCGCGCTGTGCCTGGGCGCGGGCTGGTTCTTCGGCAACATCCCGGTCATCAAGAACAACTTTTCACTGGTGACGATAGGGATCGTGTTCGTGTCGGTCTTGCCGATGGTGTTCGAGCTCATCGCCCATCGCCGCGGGAAAGCGTCGGCCCGATAGCGGTCTGCCCTCCGGGCGTCTGCGACAGCGTCATTCGCACCAGGAGCGAGCCAGTTCCATTCCCCTCGACGTCGACGACATGGCCTCCGCGCAGGAGCCGGCCCTTCGGGGAACGACTTCGAAGATTCTGCCCCGCGCGACGTGTTGGACCAGTTGGAAGCGGCCCGGCTGGACGGCAAGCAGTCGATCGAACGTGTCCTGTTCGGGAGGCTGCCAATAACTGTTTTCACCCTCCGCGTCCTGGACGACGATGTATTGCACGTGGTACTTGGTGATCCCGGCCATCAGCAGGCTCAGGTCAGCCGTCGGCGGAAACCAGACGATTCTGCGCTCCGCGTAGTGATAGACCACGTCCACCTGCCTCGCCATCGCGACGCTGTCTTCGGGCGTGTGAAGCTTCAACCACTTGGCGGCTTCGATTTGCGGGTAGTGCGGGTCGCGGGTCACGTCGAACGCTACATTGTCCAGACCAACCCTGACCTCCATGATCAGACCGATCGCGACCAATGCGATCACCGCGCAAGCGGCTCCGGCCCGGAGCATGGTGCCGAGCCCGCCCGGCACCAGTGCCGCGCGCACGCACCGCTGAACGCTGGCCGTCGCGCGATCGCCAAACCAGATCGCCGCTGCGGCCGCTGCGATGATCGTCCAGATCAGCAGCGCGAGCTTGATCCGCCCGTCGCCCGAGTCCGGCGCCGACACCAACGCCGACGTTCCGCACAGCGCCGCGGTCGCCAGGCACCACGCTGCCGCCGCCCTGGGTTTGTGAGCGGCCCACCCCATGAGCGCAACGCCGCCGCGCCAGAGATACAGACAGGCCAGTGGCGCGACCGGCAGGAAGAAGCGGGTTTCGAAATTCCAGGGCCACAACAGGTAGATGGTCTCGTGGCCGGCAAAGTACCAGTCGTACGGGCGGCCGCCATCCTTCCAGACCGAGGCCCCGAGGCCGACGAGCACCAGCAGGATCGGCGCGATCACCCACGGTGCAAACCAGCGTCGCTCGCGACAGCACCCTTTGCGCGAGACCAGTTCGATCAACTCGTCGCTCCGGTCGACCGCATTCTGCGCAATTCGCGCCGGAACATTCGCGAGCGACGCAGTGCCCGACTCCGGATTGTTCCCGTTCTTGATCATCAGCTGCGACAAGTACGACTGGGGGTACCCGGCGATCGGCCATTCCGGCCGCCGTTCCCGATGCCGATCCCACTGCATCAGGAGACCCTGCGTCAGAAGACCCGCGATGAGCAGCGGCGCGAACTTGATCAGCCGTATCCTGGCGTTCGAGCGATCGACGAACGCTGAGACGATCAGCCAGGCGAACAGCCCGCCGAACAACGCAATCCCCGAAGATCGAATCAACAGCGACCCGACGAGCAGCAAGCCGCAGGCTGCCTGCACCAACAGCCAACGATTCCTTGCGGCGTCGAGCCGGGCGGCCAGCAGGAGTCCGAACATGCTGGTGCAGAAGTAGGGCAAGTCGGAGAAGACCAGCACCGTGGAGAACTTGAAGAGGATTGGCGACGAGGCGATCAACAGCGCGATCGCCGCCGCCACTCCTCGGCCGTGTTCCTTTCGGAGCAGCTCGTAGGTGGCGACAATGCCGAGGACGGCAAACACTGGCATGGAGCGGACGAGCGTCTCGTGACTCGAACCCAGCAAGGCGGACAGGATGGCCAGAATGACAGGGAACCCCGGCGGGAGCATCGTCTCCGCGCGGAAGTTGAATCCGTATGAGCCGGTGCGAACAATCGCCCGCGCCAGCTCGAGGTAGGTCGTGTCGCCGTTGTAATAGTCGGCGCCCCGCTGCACCAGCGCGATTGACAGCGCGCCGAACCCGAGTATCAGCAGATAGACCAGCACGTCGATCGACGCCGGCCCTCCGACGAGAGGCCGATCGTCGCCGACGGTCGAGCGCGGCGCAATGGCGGCGGCGGTCATGAGCCCTGCGCGGACGCCGCGCCGCGAGACACCCGGTGGCGGTCATTCAGCAATGCCCGGGGTGCGTCATGCCATGCGCCGGAACCGGCAGGGGGCAACTCCCGGACGCCATCCGGGATGCAGCCGTAGCGAAGAATGCACCAGACAGCCTGGACCGCGTCCTTGAGTCCGATCTTCTTGCCTTCGTCATAGGTCCGGCCGTTGTAGGAGACCGGGACCTCGAATATCCGGGCGCGCAGTCTCGCCACCTTGCTCGTAATTTCCGGCTCGAACCCGAATCGATTCTGTTTCAGGTCGATCGCCGCGAGCACCTCGCGACGGAACACCTTGTAACAGGTCTCCATGTCGGTCAGGTTGAGGTTGTTGAGCATGTTCGACAGGAGCGTCAACCCGCGATTCGCCACGTAGTGCCAGAACATCAGCACTCGATGCGATCCTCCGAGGAACCGGGATCCATAGACCACGTCGGCCATGCCCGACGCGATCGGACGGAGCAGCGCGTAGTAGTCTTCGGGGTCGTACTCGAGATCGGCATCCTGGACGATGATCACGTCGCCGGTCGCCTCCGCAAAGCCACGACGAAGCGCCGCGCCCTTCCCGCAGTTGCGCGGTTGAAGGAGGATCTTGATATTGCCGATCGCCAATGGGGCGCTCGAAGCCGCCACACGGATCGAGTGTTCCCCGCGGGCGCGGGCGTGCGTAATCGACCGAAGCCACTCACCCGTGCCATCGGTCGACGCGTCATCCACGACGATGATTTCCTTATCGATGTCGACCGCTTGCACGCGCGCGAGGAGTTGTGCGATGTAGCGCTCTTCGTTGAAGACCGGAATGACGACTGACAGCTTCATGTGAGACTCTTTTCACGCTCGTTATGAATCGAACAACGGCTATGGCGTGAGAGAGCAAGAGACCGGCCGATGAATCACGATGAGTAAGGGCGCCATAAACTGGCGTCGCTGCAACAGTTAGATGCGATAGCTGCAAGGACGCGCTAAGCGAACTCACAGGGAGTTGCAACGTCTCTTCCGGAAGACAATTGATAGTCACCGCTGACGAAGACAATTGCCAGCCCAAGGGCGGCTTGCGACAGGAGACTCCGAATGGCATGGCAACGTCGCATCTCACTTGTGGCCGTCCTGGCCGCGACGCTCGGAGTCACCGCGGCCTCGCAGGACACCGTGGGTGAAGCCTTCTACGCGGCGATCCGCGCCAACGACCTGCCGCGACTGAACGGGATGCTCACGGCAGGCGCGAGCGTCAACGCGAAGGACGAACGCGGGATCACGCCGTTGATGTACGCCGCATGGGTCGGTTCGGTGGACGCCATGAAGCGGTTGCTGGACCGGGGGGCCGATCCGAATCTCACCAACAGCTCGGGATCGACGGCGCTGATGTTGTCGGCCACCGACATCGCCAAGGTCCGTCTGTTGAAGGAACAGGGGGCCAACCTGAACGCCGCATCGACGCGCGGCCGCACCGCGCTGCTGCTGGCCGCCATGAGCGATCCGTCCGCGGACATCGTCCGCCTGCTGATCTCCGGCGGCGCCGATCTCAAGGCCGTCGACAGCCTGAAGATGACCGCTCTGCATGCCGCGGCTCTGGGCAACGACGCGGAGACGGTTCGAGTGCTGGTCGATGCCGGCCTCGACGTCAACGCCACCGATTTCCAGGGCTTCACGCCGCTGATCTACGCGGCCAGCAACGTCAATCTGGCGGCCGCGCGGCTGCTCCTGGCCAGGGGCGCCGATGTGAATGCCGTGAGCGGAGACGGCGCGTTTCAGAAAGTGAAGGCCGGCACGCTGGCGCAGGGACGTTTCACGCCGCTGATCATGGCGGCGCCCTTCGGTTCGAGCGAGCTGGTTCAGGCGTTGCTCGACGCCGGCGCAAAGGTCAACGCACGGGATATCCGCGGCATGACGCCGCTGATGCTCGCGGTCGCGACCGATCGTCAGAACGCCGACGTCATTCGCGCGCTGCTGACAAAAGGTGCCGACCCGAACATCAAGAGCGTGGCCGGCGAGACCGCGCTTGACTGGGCGCTGAAGATCGGCACGACGGGTGTCATCGACACACTGAAGCGAGCCGGCGGGGTGAGCACGCCGACCGCTCCTCCCCTGCTGCCGGCATTTGCGCCGGTCGGCGTGAGACCGGCGGCGCAGCGCAGCGTCGCCTTGCTGGAGACGATGGCGGTCGGCGCGGCGGCCAACGGTGGATGCGCATCCTGCCATTCCCACAACATGACGGACCTCGTCACGAACCTGGCACGCGCGAAAGGCCTGCAGGTGGACGAGAAGGCCGCCACCGATCGGCGGACGCTCACCAGGGGGCAGTTCTTTTCACCGCTGAACATGCTGGAACGGCTGGATGTGCCGGGCACACCGGACACGCCACTCTTCGCGCTCGCGGCACTGGCCAACGCAGCGTACAAGCCGGACCGCATTACGGACGGCATCGTCGCCAACGTCGTTGCTCAGCAGACCAGCGCCGGGAACTGGCTGGCGCCGCATGGCTCCATTGCCCGGCCCCCGATCGAAGACGGCGATATTTCGCGGACGGCGCTCGGCATCAACGCGTTGAAGAACTATGGCGCTCCGGGTCGCGCCGCCGACATCAAGCAACGGATCGGCAGGGCAAGAGACTGGCTGGCCGCGGCGAAGGCGACAACCGCCGAGGATCGCAACATGCAGCTCGTCGGTTTGGGATGGGGCGGCGCCGACCATGCGATTCTGCGGCGGCTGGCGAGAGTCATTCTCGCTGCGCAGCGTGCTGACGGTGGATGGTCACAGCGCGCGGAACTCGGGAGCGACGCCTATGCCACCGGCCAGACGCTGTACGCGCTGTCGGTCAGCGTCGCCCTGTCGCCGCGTGAACCGGCGTATCGAAAGGGCGTGAGCTACCTGCTCTCCACGCAGTACGCCGATGGATCGTGGTACGTGCGCAGCCGCGCGCCGAAGTTCCAGCCGTATTTTGAGAGCGGCTTTCCCTACGCCCACGACCAGTGGATCTCGCAGATGGCGACCGGGTGGGCGGCGGCGGCGCTGACGCTCGCCATCGATGCGCCGAACCGAAGTCCACGATGAACGCCGGAGAAGGAACCGCGGAGCTCGCAGAGGCCGCGGGCAGGCCTGAAGGCCTGCACTACTCCTAGCTCCTAGCTCCCAGTCCCCAGTCCCCGCTCACGCCTTGCTGAACGCCCGCCGCGTCTGCTCTGCCCGCAGCTCGTGGAGCAGCCGCATCACGTTGTAGGCCGAGAGCTCGACGAGCACCGTCGTCACTTTGGCGTGGAGCACGTCGCTCAGATCGGGTTCGAGCGCCTTCAGCGCCGCCATCAACCGCGCCTCCTGCCCGCTCAACTCCTGCTTCGACACCTCGCCGTCCGCCAGTGCGCTGGTGAACGATTCGAGCTTCTCCATCCGCTCATGAATCGCCGGGTGTTGCGCCGCGTCGTCGAACCAACTGGTACGTGCCATCACATGCCTCCCCAATCACAGATCCTTCACGATTTGTTTGAGCGCGGTCAGCCGCGCCTGGAGCTTGCCGCGCCCGCCCTCGGCCGCCATCTTCTCGAGGATCGCCGGCGGCAGAAACTGGCTGTCGGTGCACTCCAGCATCGCCGCGGTTTCCTGCAGCTCCCGCTCGAGCCCTTGCGTCGAGGGCATGAACGTGGCGATCACGCCGGCGAGCGCTTCGCGCGTGACGTGATCGGCGCCGGCCAGCAGCGACGTCCGCCAGGCCCGCCCCACCATTCCCTCGATGTCGGCTCCGGACAGTTGTCCGCGCTGCGGAATCGCCGGCACGTCCTCGGCCGAGAGCCGCGAGCCGAGCTTGCCCGCCAGGATCACGAACATCTGGCGGATCTCGCTCTCCTCCGTCGGATAGAACAGCGGGATGTGCACCTCCGCCCGCCCCTGACGCTTCAGATCGATCGGCAGCAGGTCGGGCCGCGCGGTGAGCAGCATCCAGAGGATGCGGCCGCGGTACTTCGTGTCGCCCATCTGCGCCGCGATCATCCCGAACACGCGGCTCGAGGTCCCCGAGTCGCCGTCCTGCTCACGGCTGCCGAGCGCCGCGTCCGCTTCGTCGACGACGACCACCACCGGGCCCATCGCCCGCAGCACGGCCAGCACGCGCTCGAGGTTGCCCTCGGTTTCGCCGACGTACTTCGATCGGAAGTTCTTGAGGATCACGCACGGCACGCCGATCTCGCCGCTCACGCACTGGGCAAGGAACGACTTGCCGGTCCCGACCGGGCCGCACAACAGGTAGCCCATCGGCAGGGTGTCGAGCGCGCCTCGCTTGAGCAGCGCGGCATCTTCCCGCAGGCGCGCCTTCGCCGCCTCGTGCCCCACGACCGTATCCAGCGTCCACTTGGGCTCGATGAACTCGAGTAGACCGCGGCATTGCCGCTCGAGCAGCCGTTTCTTGAGCGACCGGAACACCGGCGCATCGAGCCGCTTGCCGCTCTCCCGCGCGGACTGAATGAGCACGTTGAGATCGGTGAGGGCAATACCGGCGGTCAGCGTCGCCAGCCCCGCCGCGTCGAAGTCGGAGTAGTCCGCCATCGGTACGTCGCCGGTGGTGGTCGCGATGTAGGTCGCGCGCTCCTTCTCGCCCGGCAGCGGCACCTCGATCGTCGCGACATGCGGGTTGCCGGCCAGACGATCGCTGACGTCGGACAGCTTCTCGTCCACCAGCACGAACGCCATGTTCAGCTTCTTGACCTGCGGGCTCATCGCCCAGTTGAGCATCGTCACCAGCTC
>Ga0070665_100002338_pt1 | contig 21033 bp, 28 predicted proteins | sample KBSS13metaG_FD_65862 | JGI IMG/M metagenome (GOLD analysis project Ga0070665, IMG submission 65862) | Switchgrass rhizosphere microbial communities from Kellogg Biological Station, Michigan, USA - KBS S1-3 metaG | ecosystem: Host-associated > Plants > Roots > Rhizosphere > Soil ...
GATACTGTTATGAGCCTTAAAATTAACCGAATGTATTTCACGATGAACACCTGCTGATTGATGTCATCGTTTTACACAAATGCCATCTGTTTAGCTAGCTTATAGGTCGCTTGGTTCTAAATAATATCCTGTTCATTGCCTTACCCTCACATTGCCAGCCTGTCGCTGGCTTTTGTATTTCAGGCTCCAGGAACCATCATCGACATGCCTTCTTGTTAAATCGTCCCCACGGACTGACCCTTTTCAAACACACAGCACCCGCTAACTACGCGAGGTGAGAGTATGTATCGCATGGACAAACTAACCACCGGTGCTGCTTACGGCGCTTCAGCCGGTAGCATCCTAAACGGCATGCTCAATGCCTACAGCCCCGAGCAGTGGAATGCTATCGGCGTGCTGGTGGGCATAATCATTGCCGTACTGACATATTTGACGAATCTCTATTTCAAGATCCGCGAAGATAATCGCCGCAACAGGAGCCGGGATGAACCCGACACTCAGGAATAAGCTGGTGGGTGCCATTGTTGGCGGATCCGGAGCAATCACCATCGCCGCTGTGATGCTGGGCAATGCGGATGGACTTGAAGGAAGACGCTATTACGCTTATCAAGACGTCGTTGGTGTCTGGACTGTTTGCGATGGGCATACCGGCGCTGACATTCGGCGCGGTCACAGATACACCGATAAAGAATGTGACGCTTTGCTTCAATCCGACCTGCGCAAGGTAGCTGCAGCTATCGACCCGCTGATTAAAGTCCATATTCCCGAAACCACTCGTGCCGCACTTTACTCTTTCACCTACAACGTAGGTGCTGGAGCGTTTAGCAGATCGACGCTGCTGAAAAAGTTAAATTCCGGGGATGTTCCGGGGGCATGCAAAGAACTGCAGCGTTGGACGTATGCCGGTGGAAAACAGTGGAAGGGGCTTATCACCCGGCGCGAGATTGAGCGTGAAGTTTGCGAGTGGGGCCAGAAATGAGCCGGTTAACAGCAACCATCTGTGCTGTAGTTATCTGCCTTCTGGTTTCCATGGCCTGGGCAATTAATCACTACCGCGACAATGCCATCACCTACAAAGACCAGCGCGATAAGGCTACTGAACAGCTAAGCCTTGCGAACGCCACCATTAAAGACATGCAGACCCGTCAGCGTGATGTCGCTGCGCTGGATGCCAAATACACGAAGGATTTAGCTGATGCGAAAAAGCAGCTTGATGATCTGCAGCGTTGTCTTCGCACTGGCAAGTGTGGGCTGCACGTCAACGCCAAATGTCCAGCGAACGGAGCGGCCAGCCCCACCGGCTTGGATGATGCTACCAGCCCCCGACTTACTGACGCCGCTGAGCGGGATTATTTCACCCTCAGAGAGAGAATAGAAACCGTCACCAAACAACTCAATGGGCTACAGGTATATGTCCGCGAGCAGTGCCTCAACTAATCAACTCAGCGAGGCACATCAACAGGTGTGTTTTTTCACAACATTTGCTAGATTGAAGATGCTCCTCTCGGTTCTTTGACCATCATAGCTAGCAGGTGACTTATGTCTGGTGATAATGAATATTTCGAAGAAGAAGATTTCGACGAAGAAGATTACGACGAAAATGATGACGATCATGAAGATGAAATGGATGATCTGAATGATATCTATGGCTATGAAAACGAAGAAGATAATGATGAAGCGGCGCTGGATGATGTGTTAAAAGCCAGTGAAAGATGAACTTTCATCATGATTCTATAAACCGCCTGCAGGCGGTTTTTTTTGTTACCAACACCATGGGTAGCTTCATCGTAATGGCAATATCACAATAAGCGGATAAAGAGGCTCTCAATGTCCGACATCTACCAAATCACGCTAAACACCCAAACAGGCGAAACCTTCGCAGGTAATCTTTCACGACGTCAGCCTGAACTGGCGAATGGATTTTTTCCGCTAGCGGCGGATACGGGCGAGTGGTTGTATTCCGCCCAGGGCGATGTGAAGCGCGTGCAGTTCCCGTCTACCACTACCGGGGTGCCAGTCGAAGAAATAATGGGTTGAATGAAGTTGTTTAGTTATGTGCGGGACCATAGGGAAATGTGGGTTTAGTGTGATCTTTAATAGGCGCTAATGAAAGCGCCTGCTGAAGTAAAACAGTTATTAAGAATTATGATAGTTGCTGCAAGCGCAATGTTGGGAAGTTTCAATCATGAAAAAATTATGGTTTTTCCCAACCATGGAGCAGCGTCATATCTGCATAATCCTTGGCTGCATCTTCGCTGTGGCATTCAATAGCAGGTAGGGTAACGTAGTAATAATGCTCATCAAAATTACATGTTACCGAGATGATTTTGACAGGATTTTTGAAAGTTGAGTCTTCATACTCCATGCCAGCCACTGGAATCAGGGGAGTATCAATCTCCTTATGCAAAATAGTATGAACTCCATTTCCATGCACTACTACCAACATATTTGCAATCACTTTCATTGATATCTCCTTTTTTGGATAAAATATGGCACTTACCGACAAACAAGAATGTTCTTTCGCGAGTACCTCATTGATTTAATCGCTACGCAAGCGGCAATTCGGGCGGGGTACAGCGTAAAGACAGCAACTGTATGGCCTCCGACAACTGCCGAACCTAGCGTCTTGTTAAGGATTAATAATTACAAAGCTTAATGCAATGAGTTAGTGAGAAGAATGAAAAAAACATGCTGTAAGTCATACGCATGGACAAAATTTGATTGTTTTTAATCCTGAAATACGCATGGCTTCATTGCAAGCCTCCTCAAGACTTAGTGTGCAGATTTTCTGATACCGCCCAGTAGTAAATCCTGTTGTATCCTCTTTACGCTTATGAGGATTAATGCTTTTACAGTTCACCCTGTGTATTCGCGTAAACCGAGCGTCAGTGCGATTGCCGAGCCCTTTCGAGTGTTTGAGCGTGTTGACTACGAACCCATTGGGATTATCGCTCAGCCAATGCCGGTAGGCAGACTCGCTTTCTTGTTGAAGTTCGCTGTTGAAAGTAAATGTTGACATGGCTTCCACCCATACATTTGTTTCTAATCATTTTTATCTTAGTCTTCTGAGCGTTACAATGCCCTATGAACTTTATTGCATAGGTCTAAGGTATGATCTGGGTCATATACGTCTCTGATAAACCACATTCGAAGAAGAACTTTAGAATTGGGCTAGATCAGAAGGTCTGGGGTGTTAAGGAAACAAAGAAAGAAACAATCGAAAAGGTATCCGAAGGCGATCTTGTTGCATTCGTTTACTCCATTTCTTGGTTAAAGGCAGAAGGCCCACCGCCCAAGGGCTTTTCGCGTGTCAGCAAAAATGACCTAGAAAAATTTCGAGGTGCAGTACAAAGCATCACCTTGGCTAAAGTCAGTAAATCCTATTACACCTCTCAACAAAAGGTGTGGCCAGATGATGATTATCCACACCGCTTTGACTTCGATAATGTAACCACGTACGGCACGGATGTTTTTTTTGGAACCGAATTTTTTAATCCTGATTTTGTTGAGGCTGTACGATATTCAGCATGTACGCAGGGTTCAGTTACACAAGCATCGAGCATAGAAACCATCTCCGACCTTTCTTTGGTCAAGGTTGAAGATACGGAAGAAGAACTGCCAGTAACCGGTAGTGAGGGGCGGCCTATCCTCCGGCTTCATCTTTCCCGAGAACGAGATCCTTCTTTAGTAAAGAAAAAGAAACAGTCGGTGTTCGAAAAAACTGGAAAGCTGGCATGTGAAATATGTTCAGTCGACTTCAAAAATATCTATGGCGAACTAGGTCAAGGATTTGCCGAGTGCCACCACAAGAGTCCCTTGAGTTTGCGTGACGACAACCAAGAAACAAAGCTTGAAGACCTGGCTATAGTTTGTGCAAACTGTCACAGGATGCTTCATCGCCGCCGGCCATGGTTAACGATTGATGGACTTAAGAAAATTTATGAAGAACAACGAGCTGACCAAGCTTCAACATGATCTCGCAGAATTTGCTTCTGAACGAGACTGGGACAAGTTTCATTCTCCCAAAAACTTATCGATGGCTATGTCTGTAGAGGCCGGAGAGTTAGTTGAAATTTTTCAGTGGCTAACTGAGGAAGAGAGTCGATCTTTATCTCATAAGCAGCAGCTAAGAGCTGAGGAAGAGATAGCGGACGTCTTCCTTTACTTGCTCCGAATTGCAGATAAACTGAATGTTGATCTGGTAAAGGCTGCAAATGAAAAACTTGCTATCAATGCTAAGAAATATCCAGTAGAAGCGATTTATGGAAGTGCTAAGAAATACACTGAACTGTGATTATTATCTCTGATGACACTTTCTAATCATGACTTGGAGACCATCATGTCTGATCGCTATTTCGAACTAGTTGAAAACATATCTATTGAAGATAATCGAGAGTTGCACGCCCAATTTTTACACCATCTTAAACATGTGATTAATGTATCATTTGTACCAGATGGTAAGGGCAAGCGCGTGAGAGTGACAGGCAGGGCTCGAGAGTCAATAGCGGAGATTTTCGGGGGAAGTAACGGGATCTTCTCTAATCTTTATCATATTGAAGAATATGAGGTTTTTTAGATTTATTCTTTGGCAGGTGACTTAAGTATAGTGGTAAGTTAACTTTACAGTATTAAGTCTAATACCAAGAATGGATGGATATTAGAGTGACGAACATACTTTTCTATTAAGGCGATTTCAAGATTGATAGCAATAATCATAAAGCCGTTTATTGATGAGGAGGCTTTATGAGCGATAACCGTCCTGTACCGTGGCCGTTTGAAAGTGAGTTTGTATCACCAACTATTGACGAGCTGAAAGGCAGAGTTTGCCGGTTTGTTCGGCGTAGTGATCTAATCACTCAAGAAGTTATTCCGGGGAGAGTAACGTTCTATCTTGAGGACGATTACCGCCTGGTAGGGGTAATCGTAGAACCAGATTTACCAAGCGAGTAAGTTCTGAATAAGATTGCCAGATGCATAATCAAAAAGGCCAGTATCTGCTGGCCTTTCTAGTTATAATTTATTTCTTTAGTCATACATTTTATATAGTAATTATTTGAACGAGTTACATTGAAGTTTCAGGGTGCTGTGCGGCAATCTTATAGCAATTATCTCTGACTTGTCGTGCTAGAACTAACCCCGCTTCAAATCTACCAGAGGCAGTCGAGTCATCTGCAGAATTTAAGTAGACATTGTAAAGCTGCATTACGATAGCTTGGTACGCTTGATTTATTGCTTCATTAGTTGAGTTTTCAGGCATCATTTTTCTCCTGTTGAACCTTACATACTATGTACCTCGGACTGGTACTACACACTTCAACCATAAAGTTCCTATAAGGATTCATCTATAAGGACAAAGTATGAATAAACCGGACTGGGGCGTGCTTCAGCAACGGTTCCTGTCCGAACATGCCGCAACCGGCGTATCACCAAAGGAGTGGTGTGAAGCGCAGGGACTGAACTACGCTACCGCCCGTCGATATATCAAAAAACCTTTTGCGCAAACGGCGCAAAAAACTGCGCAGAAAAAAAAGCGCACCGCGCAGGAAGATAAAAGCGCAAATGAGCTGGTAGACATGAAGCTAAGCGCGAAGGTAAAGCGCTTCATTGCTGAATATCTTAAGGACAATAACGCTACCGCTGCCGCTGCGCGTGCTGGTTACAGTGACCCAAACTATGGTCGTCAGCTCATAACGAATCCTAACGTTGCGCAGGCCATTGCGCAGCAGCAGAAAGCCTCTATTGCGCGCACGCTTGGTGGTGCTGATGAAGTTCTCGAGCAGATGTGGCAACTGGCCACCTTCGATGCTAACCATCTTTCGCAGTATCGCCGCGGCGCGTGCCGTTACTGCTGGGGGTTCGGCCATCACTACCAGTGGCGGGATGCTGTCGAGTTTGAAGAGAAAAGACTCGAGGCGGTTGAGCGTGACAGACGTGAGCCTGAAGATTCCGGCGGTTACGGCTACGACCACAACCGGGAGCCTAACCCTGAATGCCCTCGCTGCAATGGCGATGGCATTGGCCAGCCTTACTTCGCTGACACAAGGAAACTTTCCCCTGATGCTGCGCTGGCTTATTCCGGTGTGAAGGTCGGTAAAAACGGTGTCGAGATAACGGCTATCAGCCGCGAAAAGATGTTTGAAGCTGTAATGAAACGGCTTGGCCTGGCTGATAGCGAGTTCGCGCAGAAGCTGCAGCAAATCGAAATCGAGCGCCGCAAACTTGAAGTGGAAAAACTCCGCAAAGATCTGGCCGGCGATGGTGACGACGACGAGCCAACCCCAGTGCAAATTAATATTAACGTAGTAGATGCGAGGGCGGACGATGGGGATCAGCCCGACACTTAATATCCCGCAGGCGCGCTTCCTCGCGATGCAGTACAAGTTCAAAGCCTACGTTGCCGGATTCGGTTCCGGTAAGACGTGGGTAGGCTGTGGTGGCATCTGCAAGGGAATGTGGGAGTATCCGAAGATTAACCAGGGCTATTTCGCGCCCACTTACCCGCAGATACGTGACATCTTTTACCCAACGATTGAAGAGGTGGCCTTTGACTGGGGTCTGAACGTCAAAATCAACCAGGGGAACAAAGAGGTTCACTTCTATGAGGGGCGACGTTTTCGCGGAACGACAATCTGCCGCTCGATGGAGAATCCAAGCTCAATTGTAGGATTCAAAATCGGCAATGCGATGGTGGATGAGCTGGATGTGATGGCCGCCGCGAAAGCACGACTGGCCTGGCGAAAAATCATCGCGCGTATGCGTTACAAGGTTGATGGGCTGCGTAACGGTATCGATGTCACGACGACGCCGGAAGGGTTCAAGTTCGTCTACCAGCAGTTCGTGAAGGCGGTACGTGAAAAGCCTGAGCTTGCGGCCCTGTATGGACTGATTCAGGCCAGCACGTTCGACAACGCGAAGAACCTGCCGCCTGACTACATCCCGTCGCTGCTGAGTTCTTACCCTGACGAACTGATTCAGGCCTATCTGCGCGGGAAGTTCACCAACCTCAACAGCGGGACCATTTACCACACCTTTAACCGTAAGCTGAATAACTGTTCTGATGAGATTCAGGATGGGGATCCGCTATTTATTGGCATGGACTTTAACGTGGGGAAAATGGCCGCTATTGTTCACGTTAAGCGTAATGGCCTGCCGCGTGCGGTTCGTGAGCTGGTGAAGGTCTACGACACGCCGGCGATGATTAAGCGCATCCAGGAAGAGTTCTGGCGCTATGAGGATGGTCGTTATGTGAAGAGCCGGGAGATTTACATCTATCCGGATGCCTCTGGCGACTCCCGCAAATCCCAGAACGCCAGCAAGACCGATATTGCCCAGCTTAATGATGCCGGGTTCAGCGTCATTGTTGATGATGCCAACCCGCCGGTTAAAGACCGCATCAACTCGATGAACGCCATGTTCTGCAACGCCAACGGCGAGCGTCGCTATCTGGTGAACGTGCAAAACTGCCCGGTTTACACCGAGAGCCTCGAACAGCAAATCTGGGCGGCTAATGGCGAACCGGATAAATCAGCGGATAACGATCACCCCAATGATGCTGGTGGGTACTTCATCGTGAAGGATTACCCGATCGTGAAACCGGCATACTCAATCACCATGGACACCACTTTCTGATATGGCAAACGACGACATCACCTGGGTTCGACCAGAACACCGGGCGGCTTCCGCTGCCTGGAAAAAATATCGGGATTTCTGCAAAGGGGCTGAGGCAGTAAAAGCGGCGGGTAATAAGTACCTGCCTTATCTCGACCCAACAGATAAATCCACGCGTAACCGCAAACGCAATGAGGAATATCTTAGCCGTGCGGTTTTCTACGCAATTGCAGGCAATACGAAGATCGGCATGCTTGGCATGGCGTTTCGAAAGGATCCAACCTTTAACGGTCCGGAAAAGCTCAAATATTTGTTGGACAATGCTGACGGCGCAGGCACCAGTATTTACCAGCAGTCGCAGCTGGTGACCGAGAACGTGCTGGAAGTTGCACGAGATGGGCTTTATGTCGACTACGCAGGAGCATCCGACGAAGCTATCATCCTTCGTTACCTTGCAGAGAACATCATCAACTGGCGAACAAAACGCATTAATGGACGCGATCAGCTCGTGCTGGTGGTGCTACGCGAATGCGTAGAAGAGCCGGATGGGTACGCATATAAGGATGAAATCCAGTATCGCGAGCTGGCGCTGGAAGGAGGGAGGTTTATCTGCCGGGTTTGGCGCAGGGCTGGTGGCACCACCAGCGGAGCCTATACCGTCAGCAGCGAATATCAACCAAAGCCGAAAGGAAAAGAATACTGGGATGAAATCCCGTTCACGTTCGTCGGCGCTCAGAATAATGATCCCTCTCTTGATGATTCTCCGCTGGCCGCGCTGGTTGAGATTAACCATGGCCATTACCGAAACAGCGCTGATTATGAAGATAGCGTGTGGTTCTGTGGCCAGGTGCAGCCGTATATGACCGGTCTTGATACCGGATGGCGGGATCATCTCGAGAAGAATGGCGTCAAAATAGGTTCCCGCTCACCGCTTTTGCTTCCGAAAGACGGCTCGTTTGGCTATGCCCAGGCGCAGCCGAACACGCTGGCTAAAGAGGCCATGGACAGCAAACGCGATTACATGGTGCAGCTGGGCGCTCGCCTGATTGAGCAGAACGCCACGGCGAAGACTGCGACTCAGGCAAGTGGGGAACAAACATCCTCAACGTCGGTGCTTGGCATCTGCGTTTCAAACGTTTCTGAGGCCTATACGCTGGCGCTGGGATGGTGTGCGAAATACCTCGGCATCAAGGACGAATCGACGAGCTACACGATCAACCAGGAGTTCATCGCGAAGGTTGCTGAGTCTGGCATGGTGACGGCGATAGTTAACGCCTGGCAATCAGGAGCCATGCGCGATAGCGATATGGTTCGTGCCCTGCAGAAGCTTGACATCATCGACCCGGCAGACAGCTCTGACGAAGTGATTGATGCGCTTCGCAACCAGGCACCAACGATGACGGGAGGCTGAGATGCCAACCGTTAACGAAAGCCTGCGTGATGAATCGATAGCGCATTCTGTATGGTTAAGCCGCTACGCCACTGGCGTGGCAAACCGGATGGTGAAGCTGCTCAATGAGACGGATGCGGACCTTTCGGCGCGGCTGCTTGATGCGCTGGACAGATTGCCTCAGGAGAGTTTCACCGTTAATCGTCTGCAGAGTTTACTGGGCAGCGTGCGTGATCTTAACCATCAGGCGATAGTCACCATGCAGGCAGGGCTCGAAAGTGAACTGTTGGCGCTGGCAAAGAACGAGGCCAGTTATCAGCTGAGCCTGTTCGATTCCCTTCTTCCGTCACAGGTGCTGTCACGATACCCGCTGCAGGGAATCACTGCAGACATGGTGTATGCCGCAGCAATGGCGCAGCCTTTTCAGGGGCGGCTGCTGAGTGAGTGGGCGGAGAATCTGGAATCGGACAGGCTGGGGCGGATAGTGAACGCCGTTCGACGTGGGTATGTTGCCGGCGACACGGTCGAAACTATCGCGCGCAATGTTCGTGGCCACGCAAACAAAGACTACCGCGACGGCGCGCTGCAGATGAGCAGGGCAAATGCTGCCAGTATCGCTAAAACAGCCGTTAATCATCTGGCTGCCACGGCACGCAACAGCTTCACCAGCGCTAACAGCGACATTGTGAAGGGCAAGCAATGGCTTTCGACTCTGGACAATAAAACCAGCCACGACTGCATTATTCGTGACCGGTTGCGCTACACGCTGGATAACAAACCAATTGGGCACAAGGTGCCTTACTTGCAGGGACCCGGGAAGATTCATTTCTGCTGCCGGTCTACTGAAACCCAGATACTCAAGTCCTGGCGTGAACTCGGCATCGATATCGATGACATGGACGAGGGTACCCGCGCCAGTATGGACGGGCAGGTCCCGGCGAAAACCACGTATATGGAATGGCTGAGGCGTCAATCGGCGCAACGACAGGACCAGGTCCTGGGTGCCGAGCGAGGTCGTCTGTTCCGTGCCGGAGAAATCGACCTGGCTGATATGTTCACTGACAAAGGAGAGTGGATCAGCCTGGAGCGTCTCAAACAGCTTTCTGGCACCGAAATCTGACAACCAATGATTTCTACACGCCCTGGCATACGCCGGGGCTTTTTTATGGGCGAGGCCCGACAAAATCCCGAGGGGAAATTATGTTAATTCGAAACATGCTCATTAAATATTATTCGGCGGCTGGTGAAGAAGATAAATCAGGCGGCGGTGGTGGCGCTCCTGAAATCACTCCCGACATTCAGAAGCTAATTGATGAGCAGGTGTCGGCTCAGGTTACAGGGCTGAAAAACAAAAACACTGAACTGCTCGGAAAGCTCAAAGAGTCAACCGAGTCCCTCAAACGCTTCGACGGTATCGACCCTGACGCAGTGCGCGGCATCCTGCAACGTTTTTCCGACGACGAAGAGGCACAGCTTATCGCTGGTGGAAAAATTGATGAGGTTCTGAATAAGCGAACTGAACGCCTTCGCGCCGATTCGGATAAGCAGATCAAAGCAGCAAACGAACGTGCGGATAAAGCCGAAGCGTTCTCCAACAAATTCCGGGATCGCGTTCTGGGTGATGCTATTCGTGCAGCAGCGCTGAAAGCTGGCGCGCTGGCTGAAGCATCCGACGATCTGATTCTGCGTGCCAAGGGCACATTCCAGCTCAACGACGAAGGCGAGGCCGTAGCGGTTGATGCAAATGGCGATGTTCTGTTCGGCAAAGATGGCAAAACCCCACTGACCCCCCTCGAATGGGCGGAGTCTCTCAAAGAGACGGCCCCGCACCTGTTTCCGCGCGCTGAAGGTACTGGAGCGGGCGGACACAAGCCCGGTGGCGGTGGCAGCCTGAAACGTTCAGAAATGAGCGCCAGTGATAAAGCGGATTACATCCGCAAGCATGGCCAACAGGCCTACCTGAAACTTCCGAAATAAGGGATTAACCCATGCCAACCACTGTTAACACAGACCTGATTATCTATGACGACCTGGCGCAGACTGCGTTTCTTGAGCGTCGCCAGGATAACCTGGAAATTTTTAATCAGGCTTCTAACGGGGCAATCATCCTCGATAACGAACTGATCGAAGGTGACTTCCGTAAACGCGCCTTCTATAAAGTCGGCGGCTCTATCGAAGCGCGTAATGTCAACTCTACTGACCCGGTCACGGGTAAAAAAATCGGCGCGGGCGAGTCCGTGTCCGTAAAAGCACCCTGGAAGTACGGTCCATACGAAACAACCGAAGAGGCGTTCAAGCGTCGTGGACGCGATGTCAGCGAATTCTCTGAGGTGATCGGTATTGATGTGGCCGATGCTACGCTTGAAGGCTATATCAAATACGCTCTTCAGGGGCTGATCGCTGCAATCGGTGCTAACGCCGACATGGTTGTGACAGCAGACATTGCCACCGACGGCAAGAAAACGCTGACGCGTGGACTTCGCACCTATGGTGATAAGTTCAACCGTGTATCTCTGTTCGTTATGCACTCCACCACGTACTTCGATATCGTTGATCAGGCCATCGACAACAAAATCTATGAAGAAGCTGGTGTGGTTGTTTATGGCGGTCAGCCGGGCACACTGGGCAAGCCAGTGCTTGTCACCGATACCATGCCTGTTGATGCCATTCTTGGTCTGGTATCTGGCGCTGTGTCAGTTATTGAGTCACAGGCTCCAGGCTTCCGCTCCTATGACATCAACAACCAGGAAAACCTTGCCATCGGCTATCGTGCTGAAGGTACGGTAAACGTCGAGTTGCTGGGTTATAGCTGGGACACCTCTAAAGGTGAAAACCCAGACCTGACGGCCATCGGTACGGAAGGTAACTGGAAGAAACACTTTACCAGCAACAAATCCACTGCTGGCGTGCTGATCAAACTGGGATCCGCGGTGGGGGAGTAACGCTGTCAGCGGATAAAACCTCCGCTACTGCTGACAGCACCGACGCGGTAACTGTGTCCCTGAAGTACACGCTGAACGGCTCCGGTGTATCCGGTAAAACCGTCGCGTGGACGTCCACTGGGGGCACGCTCAGCACGGCCAGTTCTCAAACCGGCTCTGCTGGTGGTGCAACGGTGAAACTCACGTCAGACGCGGCTGGAGCCTTCACGGTAACCGGCACGGTTGACGGCGTGGCGAAAACCACAGAAGAGATCACCTTCACTGCGCCTTCCGGTGAATAACTGATGGGGCGAAAGCCCCATAAACTGGATGACCCGATGATCAATACCGATATCACTTCCCCGGATGCCAACAGCTACGCCACTGAAGAGGATTTGATCGCTTTCGGCGCGCTACGCGGCATAGAACTGCCTGACAGTCTGATACCTCTGCTGATTAAAGCAATGGACTACCTCGAGGGGCTGGACTGGGTAGGTTACCGGGCAAACCCTCGGCAGCCGCTGGCGTGGCCGCGCGAGAATGTTGTCTTGGACGGCTACGACTTCCCTGCCGATGAGGTTCCACGTGAAGTTGTTACTGCGCAGTGCATGCTGGCAGTAGAGGCAATCGACGGCGATTTACTTTCCAGCTCTCGCGAGGCTGCTGTGAAAACTGAACGCGTGGAAGGTGCGGTCACTATGACCTATGCGGTCGCAGAAGGAGAAGTTTTTACGCCATCTTATCCGGCTGTCATGGCACTGCTGGGCGACCTTGCTGGTGGTCGCGTTTATGCCATTAACACTTTTGCGGAGCGTGCGTGAAATGGCTGACCTAAAGCTCGTTAATCTGAATGCCAGAAAAAATGCAGATCTTGAACATCACTGCACGGAAGTAGTAAGGCTACTTGAAGAAGCGCTGCAGGCAGCCAAAGAGGGCAGCTATCGAAGCATGGCTGTATTGCTCATCAAAGATGACGGTGCGGTTCTTGACGCCTGGCATAGCGGCGGTCTGCCCTATGTCATGGTGGGGGCCATTGAATCACTGAAGTGCGATTTCATTAATCTGCAAATTGAGAGGCGCTAACCAGTGGCTATCAACTATCAGCGCATGCAGGCCAGAACAACCCGCATGCTCAAGCAGAATGGCGTGGCGTATAACGTCACCCGGAAAGGTTCGGTAACGGTTATCGGCGGCGTTGAGCACAAAACTGAAGCGGTCGGTTTTACTGCTGTGGGCGTAAAGACCGAATACGCGCCAGGAGAAATTGATGGAACGGTCATCATTAACGGCGACGTTCAGATAGTTTTTACCGCAGAGAAGGAAATCAAAATTGGGGATGTGGTTGATATTGATGGCACAGCCCATCGTGTTGTCAAACCCAACCCGGTAGAGCCTGCTGCGCGGGTGCTCTGCTACAAAGCACAGTTGAGGGCTTAGCATGGGAGAAAATACTGCTTTCATCGCGGAAATTACGGCATTCGTCAATAAGGCGAAAGAGAACCAGGAAGCGGTGGCGCGCGCAGTCGGTATTAAAATCCTCAACCAACTGGTGATAATGTCGCCTGTTGGTAACCCGGAGCTGTGGGAAATTAACCAGACCGCAGTTTCATATAACCAGGCTGTCTACGACCATAATGAGATGCAAAAAGCGGATCCCGGCAATCTCACTAAAACCGGACGACTCAGGAAAAAGGCTCGTCTGGTGGATGGGATGGATATCAAAGCGCCACCGGGATATACGGGTGGTCGTTTTCGCGGGAACTGGCAGGTATCGTTTGATGCCCCGACAACAGATGAAACCGGGCGAGTAGATAAAACGGGCGATCTTACAAAAGCGGCCGGAAACTACACGCTGTCACTGTTTAAAGTTGGTATGAAGGCCATTTATTTCTGCAATAACGTGCCCTATGCCTATCCGCTGGAAATGGGGCATTCCACACAGGCTCCTGGCGGCATGGTTCGCATAACTGCCGCTGAGTTTCAACGATTCTTTGAGGAAGCAGTAAGAGAGGTGCCCCGGTGATTCCTGATATTGCATCCGCACTGGCGGCCAGACTGGGTACTTGGGCCGATGCCGAAGGCGTTTCTGTTGCATGGGAGAACGTGCCGTTTACACCTCCTGCTAACGAGATGTACCTGGCTGTTCACGATATGCCTGTTACGCCGCGAACAATTGATCTCGGCCTGCGCTGTCGGACTTATTCAGGCGTGTACCAGATTAATGTTGTTGCGCCAGCCGGTTCCGGCCGTACCTCCGCCGTTGCTCTGGCGGGCAGAGTTGCGAAGTTGTTCCCCGAAGGGCTGGAAATAGAAGGCAATGACTTCACCTGCTGGATTAGCAGTCAACCTGGCATATTCCGCGGTATCCCTACACAAGTGTCCTACACCGTTCCTGTCAGCCTGAATTACCGGGCTGACATTATCAGCTGACTCCCTCTCTGATGCTCCACATCTGACCGGCTTAAGGCCGGTTTTCTTGTTTCTGAAGGAGAAACCATTATGGGCTTTGCACTGCCTAACGGCGCTCACGTTTATCTGGCGTCGGGCTACGGCCCGGCTATTACGTTCACCGGCGCGACGAATGCCGAGCATGTGGTGATCACTGTCAGTGACCCCGATGAACTTGCGGCTGGCGATATTGTTCATGTGAACTGCAACTGGTCGGGTATTGATAACGTAATCGCGAAAATTGAAGCGATTGCAGACAGCGCTGTAACTCTGCGCAATATCAATACCACTAACAAAAACAAATATGCTGCTGGTGGCGGTACCGGCTCAATCCGCAAGGTGCTTGAGTGGACCGAACTGCCACAAATCACAGAAGTATCAAAAGCTGGTGGTGATCAGAACACCACGCAGATTCAGTTCCTCAGCGATGACAGACAGCGCAACCTGAACACCTACAAATCAGCAGTTTCCCAGACCTACTCGATCGCTCATGACTCCACGCTTCCGGTATACCCACTGCTGCGTCAACTGGACGAAGACGAAGAGACGGTCGCGGCTTACATGTACGTGCCAAAGGCGAAAGAGAACCGATACTGGGCGGCAACAACGTCTTTCGACGATACGCCGGCAACGCAGGTGAACGAAGTTGAAACGGTTACCGTTGTGCTCAATCTGCAGTCGCCTGCGATGACGTTCTACAAAATCACCGACGCCGCGGCGTGAGCCGGGGATAACAATAATATGAGCCTCCTGTTTGGAGGCTTTTTTACGCTAAGAGGCAACGATGGCGACCAAATTCACTCTTCAGCCAAAACCAACTTTCAAGGCTAATGTCTCGATCCCGCGCGCAGGTGATGAGGATGGAGTCCTGACGTTTACGTTTAATCACAAACCACTCAAAGAACTGGCAGACCTGGAGAAACTTGAAGGCAAAACAGCTACTGAGTTTCTTATGGAAATCATTGCAGGCTGGGCGCTCCCTGATGCGTTCAACGCAGAGAACCTGTCGGTACTGCTGGAGAATTACCCGGCGGCCATTAAGGCCATTCCGGAAACGTACTATCGCGAGCTGATGGGACACCGCGAAAAAAACTGATAGCGGTTGCCTCTGCGTTCTATACGCCTGAACCGACGGCGGCTGACCTGGCACCCTACGGGCTTACGCCGGACGATTACGATGACCAGTTCATTGACGTCTGGCCGGATGTCTGGCCCTCCTTCCTGGTATTTCAGGCCGTCAGTACACAATGGCGCACAGGTATGGGCGGTGCGTCCGGGCTGGATTACAACGTACTCCCCTGGATGATGCGCCTGCATAACGTTGACGATGAGGCAACCGCGCTTTCGGATATAAGGATGATGGAAAGCGCTGCGCTAAGAATAATGCATAAAGAGAGGGCGGGATGAGCAACGACATCGCAACGATTTCGCTGCGTGTGAACACGAGCGAACTGGAGCGCGGTAACCGTGAACTGGATCGCTTTCAGGAAACTGCGACCGCGGCGGCCAGTAAAGCGGATGACCTGAACAGTACGTTCCGTACCGGGATTGATAACCAGAAAAAAAACAGCGAAAGCCTTAAGCAGCAGCGCCAGGAACTTCAGAACCTGCTGAATAAAATCAGCCCGGTCAACAAGGCACTGGATGAGCTGGACACAATTCAGGAGAGCCTGGCTAAATTCCGCAGTAAAGGTCTGGTGGGTGACGAAGATTTCACACGCTATAACAGTGTGCTTGAAACGACACGCACAAAACTGGCACAGGTCATGGAAGCTGAGACAGCTGAAGGGCGGGTCCGGATTGAACAGGCTCAGGCGGCGCAACGTGCAGCTGCGGCGAGTAAAACGTTTATAGACTCCCTGGAAGAGCAGGTTTCTGCAATCGGTAAAACCCGCGCAGAGTTGCTTGAACTGAAGGCTGCTCAACTAGGTGTGTCAGAACGCGCCGCGCCTATGATCGCCCGGTTGAAGGAGCAGGAGGAAGCGTGGAAATCGGGGGCTATCAGTGCGGGGCAATATCGCAACGCAATGCGATACCTGCCGATGCAAATGACGGATATCGTGACGTCACTGGCTTCGGGCATGCCCGTCTACATGGTAGCCATACAGCAGGGCGGCCAGTTGCGGGACTCGTTTGGTGGCGTTGCAAATGCGCTGAAAGCGATGTTATCCATGGTCACCCCGGTTCGTGTCGCGATTGGTGGTCTGGCAGGTGCTGTTCTGCTTGCTGCTAAAGCAGGCTCCGACTATTTCACAGCCTATGAAGAAATTAACAAAGCCATCATTCGGACTGGCAATATTGCCGGAACGTCAGCGCTCCAGGTTATGGCTTCATCTCAGACTATTGCCGCTTCAACTGGCGCTACGGTTGATACTATCCAGGGGCTCATGACCGAACTGGTTGGCATGGGATCACTGACACAGCAGCAGCTTGAAAAGGCTACGAGTTCGACAGCTATGGCCGTTCAAACCGGTATTGTTTCGGCACAGGACATCACAAAAGCCTATAAAGACATTGAAAAAGACCCTGTCAAAGCACTACAGAGCCTCAACGATCAGTATAACTTTCTTACCGTTTCGCAACTTAGGCACATTGATGATCTGGTGAAGCAGAAAAATCAGACCGCTGCAGTGACTCAGGCAATGGACCTGTTTGGCGATACGATGGCACAACGTGGAGAACAGGCTTACGACTCGCTGACACCGTTTGGTCGCCTGTGGCTGGATATCAAGGGCTGGGCGTCTGAGGCTATGCAGAGTATCGGTCAGTGGGTAGCTGAGCTGGCATCAAACACCCTGAAGGAGTTCAACGCAATTTATTACAGCGTTGCGATCGTTTTCCAGAAGCTGAACCAGATCATTTCTTCCTCTATCGCTGCCGCGATTAACCTCGTTCCCGACTGGGCGAAAACAGATACTTTGCAGGGATGGCAGGACTACAACGAACAAATGGCCGGCGCTTATGGCGACAGCGTCTCTCAGCTTAAAAAAGACTGGGATGCAGCCGACATTAGCGCAGGTAAATACCTTGATACCACCCGCAAGATAAAAACCGCGACAACCCAGAAGGATCGGGAAGAAGTCGCTTTGTTTGGTAAAAAGACGAAAACCGGAAAGCAGGGCGCTGTATCAGCTGGCGATCGCACCGCGGACGCAGCTCAGGCTGAACTGCTTGCGCTTCAGGCACAGTTACGTGCCCTGCAGCAGCATAAAGGTCTGAACGATACTATCAGCCAGCAGCGAAAAGACCTGTGGACTACTGAGGCTAAATTCCAGGTACTGGAAGAGGCCTCGCGTTCACGTTCACTGACAAAGCAGGAACAATCCCTGCTGGCGAGTAAAGACCAGGTGCTTCAGTTGGCACGGCAGAAAGCCCTGTTAGGTGATCAGATTACCGCACAGGAACAGCTGAACAAGCGCATGGATACCTCGCAGAAATACGTCACGCAGATGGCAGAGAAGCAGGCTGCATTAGTGAACGGTGCCGGGATGAGTGACCGTCAGGCACAACGCGAGCTGGCAAAGAGCCAGCTTTCTTCTGGATGGATCAACTCAGGCGGCACGCTTGACGACGAGGGTTATCAGAAGCAGCTTAAAGCGGCGAATGATTACTATGATGCTGAGGATCGGTTACGTGGCGACTGGCTGACTGGCGCGAAAAAGGGCTGGGCTGAATTTGAGGACAGCGCGACCAATGTTTACTCGCAGGTGCAGACGATTACCAGCAATGCGTTCACCGGGATGGCCAGCACGCTCACCGACTATTTTACTACTGGTAAATCTAACTTCTCCGACTTCCTGACTACCTTCCTGAAGGGCATCGCCCAGATGCTGACTCAACTGACTCTGGTTAATGGAATGAAGTCAGCCTTTGGTGGAACGTGGTTCGGTAATTTCCTTGGAATAAAACAGGCGTGGTCAGGCGGTTATATCCCTGAGTACGCCAATGGTGGTGCGGTTGGCTATACCGGCGATGGCGGTAAATATCAGCCGAAGGGTGTGGTCCACGGTGGTGAGTTTGTCTTTACGAAGGAAGCGACCAGTGCGCTGGGTGTCGGTAATCTTTATGCACTTATGCGGGGCGCCCAAGGGTATGCAAACGGCGGCTATGTTGGCCGCGCCCCGATGTATGGGCTGCAATCTTCGGCAACTGGCGGCTTAACCGTTCAAACGTCCGTGGTCGTTCATAATCAGAACACTCAGCAGCAGGCATCTGGTAACAACGACGCTATTTCTCGGGCTTACAAACAGACCATTGAACAGTCTGTTCGTGCTGGAATTGCTAAGGAGTTGCAACCCGGAAGGTTGATTTGGAACGCTATGAAAAGCCGTTGAAAAATTGATAGCAGTCCCTTATTTGAGCCTGCTATCACAAGGTTAATTATTTACGGGGCAGATACTTATGGGTTGTATATGTTCCACCTTTGTGTGAGGACCCTTTCCCGTTTGTATAATGACCACGAGAACCTTTTGCGTAAGTGATCGAGGGCGCCACAAGCATTAATGAAAGAACGGCAACTAATAGTGTTTTCATAAGAACTCGCTGTGTAGTTAAGTAGTGTAAAAGCCATTCAAATATACGTAATGAATAGGCAGTGGGAGAAAAAATTCTTTCTGCTACTAATCGAGTTCAACCCGCTTCGGCGGGTTTTTTTATGCCCGGAGAAAGCATGGCAATCGAAACATTCACCTGGCGGACGCAGATACAGGCAGGAATGGAAGGAACGTTCAGCCATAAAACCCGCTCTGCAACCTTTGGCGACGGCTATGAGCAGATTGCCGGAGAAGGCATCAATCCTGAAAAGCAGTCATGGCCAGTAACACTAACTGGCAAAAAACCGGACATGCTTCAGGCACTGAAATTTTTCCGCTCCCACGTTACGAAATCATTTATCTGGACATCACCAGTTGGCGAAATGGGCCTCTATCGGATTGAGGCGGAATCAATCAAGTCACAGCCCTTATCCAGTAACGTGCTGACCATTTTCGCAACATTCAAACAGGCGTACGCACCATGATCACAGCAGACTATCAAAGCCTTGAACCCGGCAATAAAGTCCGGCTTATCGAAGTTGATGGTTCTACGTTCGGCGTGGATGATGTACTGCGATTTCACGCGTATAACCTCCCGCACACGGAAGAAGAAATCGCCGCCGCTGGTGGTGATGAATCAAAGCTGAAGGCGAAAAGTATCTGGTGGCAGGGGGAAGAGTACGCCGCCTGGCCGTATCTGATTGAGGGGCTGGAAGCATCAACAGACGGCAGCAGCGCCCAGCCAACACTGACGGTCGCAGATATCGAAAGCAAGATTACTGCGCTGTGCCTTGCTTATGACGATATGCTACAGGCGAAAGTTACCATCCATGACACATATTCGCATTATCTCGATTCGCAGAATTTCCCCGCAGGCAACGCAACAGCTGATCCGCAACAGGTCAGAAAACGAGTTTTTTACATTGATAGCAAAGCCAGCGAAATTCCGGGCGAGAGTATCGAATTCGTGCTCGATAGCCCGATGTCGTTACAGGGAAAGATGATTCCTACACGTCAACTTCATTCTCTGTGTGCCTGGTGTATCCGGAATAAATATCGCACCGGCGATGGCTGTGACTATGCCGGTACCCGCTATTTCGACAAAAACAACACCCCGGTAAGCGATCCGTCGCTGGATGAATGCAACGGCACGCTGACGGCGTGCAAACTCCGCTTCGGCGAAAATAACGAACTCTCGTTTGGTGGTTTCCCGGGAACGTCTTTGATCAGGAGCTGATATGCGTCAGAAAACCATTGATGCCATTATGTCGCATGCTGCTGCTGAATACCCTCGCGAGTGTTGCGGTGTGGTGGCGCAGAAAAGCCGAGTTGAACGTTATTTCCCGTGCCGGAATCTTGCCGCGATGCCGGAGGACAATTTTGTCCTTTGCCCCGAAGACTATGCAGCTGCTGAGGACTGGGGGACTGTGATCGCCATCGCTCACAGTCACCCTGACTCCACGACACAACCGAGCGAACTGGATAAAGCGCAATGCGACGCAACGCTTTTACCCTGGCATATTGTGAGCTGGCCGGAGGGGGATTTACGGACCATCCAGCCGCGCGGGGAGCTGCCGCTGCTGGAGCGCCCATTTGTGCTTGGTCACTTCGACTGCTGGGGACTGGTGATGAGCTATTACGGGCAAACGCACGGGATAGAACTTCACGATTACCGGGTCGATTATCCCTGGTGGGAAAACGACTATCCGGACAACTTCTATCAGGATTGCTGGTATGAGTGCGGATTCCGTGAATTCGACGGGCCGCCGAAACCAGGCGATTTGGTGATCATGCAGGTTCAGGCTGACAAGTGGAATCATGCGGGAATTCTGCTGGAGGGCAATATGCTGCTGCACCATCTGTATGGTCATCTGAGCCAGCGCGTGCCTTATGGTGGCTACTGGCAAGAAAGGACGATGAAAATTGTTCGCCATTTGTCTATGAATGTTTAATAATTACATAATAATTATATTACTTGGGTTTTTTCATGTGTTTAGGATAAGTGCGTTTTTTTTCAATGTCGTAAAAGTGATGGTTTTGATATCGTTAATTACCGGTGTGTATGTTTTTTGTAAGAACGTTTTCGGTGAGGCTCACAATTTATGGGCTGGTTTAGGGGGGTTGGTTACCTCTT
>Ga0070665_100002343_pt1 | contig 20993 bp, 16 predicted proteins | sample KBSS13metaG_FD_65862 | JGI IMG/M metagenome (GOLD analysis project Ga0070665, IMG submission 65862) | Switchgrass rhizosphere microbial communities from Kellogg Biological Station, Michigan, USA - KBS S1-3 metaG | ecosystem: Host-associated > Plants > Roots > Rhizosphere > Soil ...
CAGCGGCACGCGCCAGATGCAGTTGCCGCGCGTCGCGGCGACATAGAGAATGTGTTCGGAGCCGTTGAGCACGAGGCCGTTCGGACTCGGAACGTTGTTGACGAGCAGATCGAGCGTGCCGTCGACGCGCAGCCGATAGACGCGGCCGGTCGGATCATGCATCCCGGTCTGCCCCTGATCGGTGAAATAGATGTCGCCGTTGCGGGCGAACACCAGATCGTTGACGCCCTTGAAGCTTTCAGACCAGCGCCGCTGCAGCAATGGCGACACTTTTCCGCTGTTGGGATCGAGCGTCATCAGGCCGTGCTTATAGTCCGTGATGACAATGCGCCCGTCTTTGGCGATCTTCAGCCCGTTCGGCTCGCCGTCATATTCCGTCACGAGCGTGAACTCGCCGCCGGGCGAGACGCGGAAGATGCGGCCGTAGGGAATGTCGACGACATAGAGTTGCCCGTCGCGATCGAATGACGGCCCCTCCAGGAACGAATCCACCGGCACGCCGCGGCGGTTCACGATCGCCCACGGATTGTCCGGGTCCTTGCGCCTGAACTTGTCCGGCAGCCGGGCAAACACTTCGGTTTCGATGTTCTGGGGAGGAGCGTACATCGCACAAAACTCTCTCAGGGGACGACGGCCGCGCGCGACGGCAGCCACATTGCGATATCGGGGAATAGCACCAACAGGCCAAGCAGCACAAACATGATAAGGTGGAACGGGATCGTCCCCATCACGACATCGCTCAGTCTGCCGGTCCAGATGCTCTGGATGACGAAGAGATTGATGCCGATCGGCGGCGAAATCTGCCCCATCTCGATGAACAGAACCAGGATGACGCCGAACCAGATCGGGTCGATGCCGTATTGCAGCAGCACCGGATAGAGCAGCGGCACCGTGACGACGATCATGCCGAGGCTTTCGACGAGGCAACCGAGCACGGTGTAGAGCACGAACAGCGCCAGGAAGAATTCGAGCTTCGACAGTTTGAGATTGACCAAAAACTGGGTGATCTGCTCACCGACGCCGGCATAGCTGATGGCGTAGGAAAACAGGAAGGCCGCATAGACGATGAACAGGATGTTGCCGCACACCCGCGTCGTGGTCTGCAATGCGTGCCAGAGTACACGGACGTTGAACTCGCCCCAGAACACGGCGATGACCATCGCGAGCGCGCATCCGACCGCCGCGGCCTCCGTCGGCGTGACCAGGCCGGTGTAGATGCTGCCGATGGTTCCGCCGATCAGGACGAAGAACGGAAAGACATCGAGCAGCGCCGAAATCAGCTCCTTTGTCGATCGTGCGCCGGCTTCGACCGGAGCGATCTCCGGCTTGAACCAGGCATGAACCGCGATGTAGGCCATGAACATCGCCGTCAGCAACAGGCCGGGCATCACGCCCGCCATGAACAGTTTTGCGACCGACGTCTCGGTGAAGGTGCCGTAGACGATCATGGCGATGCTCGGCGGAATCAGGATGCCGAGCGTTCCGCCCGCGGCCAGCGAGCCCGCTGAGAGCTTGGGATCGTATTTGCGCTTCTGCAGTTCGGGGAGCGCCACCCGCCCGATCGACGCCGCGGTGACGACGCTGGAGCCGCTGATCGCCGCGAAGATCGCGCAGCCGGCGATATTGGTCTGCAATAGCCCGCCGGGAATCCACGACACCAGCTTAGACAGCCCGTGATAGACGCGCAGGCTGAGTTTGCTCTCCTGCAATATCTCCGCCATCAGGATGAACAGCGGAATCGCGGTCAGCGTAAAGCTGTTCATGCTGCCCCAGCTGACGAGACCGATGCCCTTGAGGCCGGGCAATCCCGCATGCAGCAGCAGGTACAATACCGAAGGCACCGTGATCGCGAACGGAATGGTCATTCCGGCGCAGAGCAGGCCGAGGAAAATCAGCAGGACGACGATGAGTTCAATGCCCGGGCTCACGACTGGTGGCTCCTCACATGCCGCGCCTTGGCGATCATGGTTCGAATCAGGGCAAAGCACAGCAGCGCCATGCCGATTGCCATGGTGGCTTGCGGCATCCACAGCGGGGTCTGCAGCGGCGTCGGCGCCACGTCTTCCGCGCGCCAGGAATTGAGCGTCAATCGCGTCAATTGCCACGTCACCAGGGCGGACGCGATCAGCGACATCAGGTCGAACGCGATCTGCGCGATGATCCGCGCCGACGGGCCGAGCCTAGACTGGATCAGTTCGACCCGGTGAAAAGCGCCATGCGCTTCGGCGACCGGCATGCTCAAAAAGGTCAGCGCGACCAGCAGATAGCCGCCGACTTCGTCGGTGACCTGCAACGAGGTGTGAAACACGTTGCGGGCGATCGCTTCGGCGCCGATCAGGACGATCATTGCCACCAGGAAGATCGCGCACAACACTTCGGACGTGTTCTCGATCCGGCTCGGACCCGACGACACGGTTTCGATCAGGTGGACGGCGCCATCCGGCGCCACCTCCTTGATCTCGATGGGACTTGCCATGCCGCTTACCTGCCGAGCGCAGCGCGGACCTTCTTCAACGCCTCGACGGCGTCGGGGCCTTTGGTCTTGGCCCATTCATCCCAGAAGGCGGAAATGGTCTTCGTTCCAGCCTCGACGTCGGCGGGCACCTCTGCCGTAACCGTCATTCCGCCTTCGGCGAACTTCTTGGTCAGGGCCTCCTCTTCGTCCTCCATCGCCTTGGTGATGAGGGGCATGTTGGCCTCGACGATCTTGCGGACCTTGGCTTGCGTGTCCGGCTTCAGCTTGGCGAACTTCTCCTTGTTCACGATCACGACCGAGTTGAAGTAGTTGATGCCGAGGCGGTAGTTGAACTTCAGCAGGTCCTTCCAGATGTTGCCGCCGCCCGAACTGGCGGTGAGCACGCCGTCGACCACGCCGCGGTCGAGTGCCGAGGGCACTTCCGGCGCGCCGATGGTGACGGGAACGCCGCCGAGGCGCTTGATGAACTCGCCCTGCTCCGGCGACGTGACGCGGATTTTCTGGCCCTTGATATCGGCGAGCGACGTCAGCTTCTTGCCCGAAAAGGCCACCTGATACGGATAGATGTACTGGCCGAGGACGACCGCGCCCTTCTTCTCGAAGGCCTTTTCCAGATAAGGCTGCATGATCGCCGCCGCCTTCTGGTACTCTTCCGGCGAGCGGATCAGCATCGGCAGTCTCAGCACGCCGCCGATCGGAATGTTGCCTAGGAAATATCCGTCGTCGCCCATCTGCACGACGTCGTCGCTGACGGCCTGGGTGATGGTGGTGGTGTTGATCGGAAGCGAGCCGCCGAGGTGCAGGCGGATGACGAGGTCGCCGCCGGTCTCCTTCTCGATCTGCTCGATGACGGTGTTCATCCCTTTCACAGCCGAGACGGTGGACACCGCGTTGTAGACGTAAAGATCCCACTTTTCGGCCGCCACAGCCGGATGGAAGGGCAAGGAAGAAATTGCCAATGCCGCCGCGACCAGCCCTGCCCGCGCCATACGCCCTGACGTCATCGAGATCATCGTTCGCTCCCGTTTCACTTTTTTGTCGTTTGTTCCGAAATATCTTCGATCGTGTCCCCGCGGCAAGTGGCGAATGCGATGCGGACCATCGCATATGTGATAAATGCGGCCGCCGACCGAAACCGTATTGATCCAAACGCCGGCGGCGCATTGAAGTGCGGCTGCGTACGGGCCGCGCGCGAATGCGGTCGATAGCGCGCGCCTGCACATTTGTCGTCTCGAGCAAGAAGGAAAGTCAGGGGTGGTGGACACGACCATGGCGGATGGCCCGCTGGGGGGAATCCGCATTGTTGATCTGACCAATGTGATCATGGGCCCGTTTGCGACCCATATCATGGCGGACATGGGCGCCGACGTGATCAAGATCGAAAGCGCCGAGGGCGACTCCTTCCGCGGCTATCGCCCCAACCGAAACGAAGGCATGGCCGGCGGGTTCCTGCACCTCAACCGCAACAAGCGCAGCGTCTTCCTCGACCTCAAGCAGGCGGACGCCATGGCCGCACTGCACAAGCTGATTGCCACCGCTGATGTCTTCGTCCATTCGCTGCGGCCGAAAGCGATCGAAAAACTCGGCCTCGGCTACGAAGCCGTACGCGCGATCCGGCCTGACATTATCTATTGCGGCGCCTACGGCTTCGGCAAGGACGGGCCGTATCGCGACAAGGCCGCTTACGACGACATTATTCAGGCCGGCTCCGGTCTGGCGGCGCTACATAACGTTTCCCGCGGCGCGCCTGCGTTCATGCCGACCGTGCTGTGCGACAAGCTGTCCGGCCAGGCGATCGCCTATGCGGTGATCGCCGCCTTGTTTCAGCGCGAGCGCGGCGGCGGCGGCCAGGCCATCGAGGTGCCGATGTTCGAGACCACTGCGGAGTTCGCCTATATCGAACATCTGCTCGGCTTTGCGTTCGAGCCGCAGCTCGGGACGACGGGCTATGTCCGCGTCGTCAGCCCGCGCCGGAAGCCTTTCCGCACCGCGGACGGCTATATCTGCATCCTGCCCTACTCGGACCGCAACTGGCGCGACTTCTTCGGCTTTGTCGGCAAGCCCGAATACCAGACCGATCCGCGCTTCTATCCGCTCACCGAACGGGTCGCGCATCTCGAGACGCTCTACGAGATGATCGATGCGTTTGCACCGTCGCATACGACCGCCGAATGGGTCGATTTCTGCGACGAGGTCAGCATCCCCTGCATGCCCGTGCTCAGCCTCGACGATCTGCCCGACGATCCGCACATGAAGGCCGTCGGCATGTTCAGCCGGGCCGAGCATCCGTCCGAGGGCAGCTACAAGGCGATCCGCGCCCCGGTGTCGTTCGGATCGGCGCCGTTCCGCGTTCGCCGGCATGCCCCGCGGCTGGGCGAGCATACCGAGGAAATTTTGAAGGAAATCGGCGTCGAAGTGAAATCGCGCTGAGGCGCACGACGCACTATTGCAAACAAGATCAGGAGATTCACATGCGCGCGTTTCGATTCGAATCGCTGACGCTGCCGCCGGAAGCCGAAGCCATGCGGCGCAAGGTTCGCGCCTTCCTCGACGACGAGCGCGCCAACAAGCGTTACGCCGCCCATCGCACCTCGTGGTCGACCTTCGATCCCGAATTCAGCCGGCGCGCGGCGGCGGCCGGATTCATCGGCATGACCTGGCCGAAGCAATATGGCGGCGGCGAACACTCCAACCTGGAACGGTTCGTGGTCACCGAGGAAATGCTGGCGGCGGGCGCGCCCGGCGGCGCGCACTGGATCGCCGACCGGCAATCCGGCCCGCAGATCCTCAAGCACGGCAGCGAACGGGCGCGAAAGTTGATCCTGCCGAAGATCGCGGCCGGCGAATGCTATTTCGGCATCGGCATGAGCGAGCCGGATTCCGGCTCCGACCTCGCCGCCGCCCGGACCAAGGCCGACAAGGTCGAGAATGGCTGGCGCATCAACGGCGCCAAGATCTGGACCTCGAACGCGCATCGCGTGCACTACCTGATCGTGCTGGCGCGGACCGAGCCGCCGAGCGAGAACCGCCATGCCGGCCTGTCGCAGTTCATCGTCGATACCAGGACGGACGGCGTATCAGTGCGCCCGATCCTCAACATGTCCGGCGGCCACGAGTTCAACGAGGTGTTCTTCCGCGATTGCTTCGTGCCTGATGACATGATGATCGGCAAGCCGGGCGAAGGCTGGACCCGCGTCACCGGCGAGTTGGCCTATGAGCGCGCGGGACCTGACCGGTTCATGTCCGATATCCGCCTGCTGGCCGAACTGATCAACAAGGTCGGCGAAGCGCCGAGCGAACGGCAGGCCATCGAGATCGGCCGCCTGGTCGCGCACTTCGCTTCGCTGCGCCGGATGTCATCGTCCATCGCGGGACTATTGGAGCGCGGCGAAAGTCCGGTCACCGAAGCAGCCCTGGTCAAGGATGTCGGCACGGCTTTCGAGCGGGAAGTTCCCGAGATGGTGCGAAGACTGTTGCCGGTCGAGTCCAGTCTCGACGATGACGATGAGTATTCGCAGGCGTTGGCGAATGTGCTGCTGCATGCGCCCTCGTTCACGATTCGCGGCGGTACGCCGGAAATCCTGCGCGGGATGATCGCCCGTGGCCTTGGCCTGCGTTGAGGGAATGACCATGGAAGACATGTCAGCGATCGTGCTCGAACAGGCCGACCGGCTTTTTCAGCAGCATGTGAACAAGGAAATCCTCTCCGCGGCCGACAATGGCGCGTGGCCGGCCGCACTGTGGACGGCGCTGGACGATGCCGGCCTGCCGGAGGCGATGGTTCCCGAAGCCGCCGGCGGCGTCGGGCTGGCCGCGGCCGACGTCGCCAATCTGATCCGGCGCGCCGCGTTCTATTCGGTGCCGCTGCCGCTGGCCGAGACCATGCTTGCCAACCGCCTCTGGACCGATGCCGGTGGCGCGCCGCTGGAGGGCGCCGCAACGCTTGGTCCGACCAACCCGGCCGACAAGCTCACGGTGACGCGGCAAGGCAACGGTTTTCGGTTGAACGGCGTGGCCCGCCATGTGCCGTGGGGATTTCAGACCACAGCGCTGATCTTTTCGCGTGATGACAGCGGGGCCGGATATCTTGCCCGCGTCCCCGTCCCGGCCGTCGCCAATCTGAATCAGCGGCGGCGCAACGTTGCGTATGAACCTCGCGACGAACTCCGGTTCGATGACATTGAATTGAGCGGTGACGATGTTCGCGCGGCGCCAGCCTACCTCGCCGAAGGCGGCTTGATGCCGTTCGGCGCGGCGATCCGGTCGCAGCAGATGATCGGCGGCATGGAGCGCTGCCTGGACTACGCGCTGACCTATGCCAATGAGCGCGTGCAGTTCGGCCGTCCGATCGCCAAATTCCAGGCCATTCAACACATGCTGGCGATCGCCGCCGGCCATTTCGCTGCAGCCTCCGCGGCCGCCGACGCACTCACTGAATCCGAGCGTCTTGGCGACGACCGCTTTACGGTTGCGATTGCGAAATCACGCTGTGGCGAAGCTGCGGGCCAGGTGGCTGCGATTTGCCAGCAGGTGCACGGCGCGATGGGCTTTACGCAGGAGCATCCGCTGCATTTCGCCAGCCGCCGGCTGTGGAGCTGGCGCGACGAATGGGGCGCGGAAACCTATTGGCAGGAGATGATCGGCCGCTCGATCTGCGCCGTCGGCGGCGACGGCTTTTGGCCGCTGCTGGTCGATCCCAAACCGGACAACGCGGTTAGGCCGGCTTGAGATAGCGCCTGATGACGTCGTGGAGCAGCGCCACGATTTCCTGCTCGCGCCGGGCGATATCGTCGAGGATGCCCGAGACCGCGACGGTCAGGGCGCGGTTGTGCCCGTCGATGCCGTCCGGCAGCGGCACGGCGATCGACCCCGATCCCGGCGTCACCAATTCCCTGGAAAAGAAGTAGCCGTCCCTGCGGGTCTGCGCGAGATTTTCCAGCACCCGGCTGATATCGACGCGCGGCTGGCCGGGAATGGCCTCGGCATTGGTGCGCGCGCACAGCGCCCGCACTTCGGCATCGGCGGTGCCGATCAGCAGCGCAAATCCGGTTGCCGACCAGACGACGAGCCGGCGCGCGCCGGTCGCGACGTGAAACCGTATGGCGGTGCGCGCCTGCAGGACGTGAACATATTGCGAGTAGATGCCGTTGCGCGCGGCGATGATGATGGTGTTGCCGGTCGCCAGCGAAATCTCCTCCAGCATCCGGATCAGGCTGCCATTGCGAACCGGCCCCTTGTCGAGCCAGGTGCCGAGCAGCGTCACCCGCGGCGACGGCAGAAAGCTGCGGCTCTCCGGCAGATAGTCCATGTAGCCGAGATCGACGAGGGATCGCAGCAGGATCGAGGTCGAGGATTGCGGAAAGGCCAACCGCTCCGCGATTTCGGCCACCCGCGCATCGCGCTGGATCTCGTCGAAGAACTCGAAGACCTGGAGCACCCGCGCCGCCGACTTGACCGCGCCGTGGCCCGGCGAACTGTAAATGGTCGCTTCGGTAACATGGCCCGTCTCGCGGTCATGACTTCCACTGCTCGAATTCTTCATGTTGGCTTCTGGTACCAGCTTCATGCAAAGGCGTTTCGGTGGCTTGAAATCAGGCGGATGGATCGCTCGAGGGATTCCATCGGTGTACATCTTCCGGCTATTCGTCTCTTCTTCTGTTCCGCGGCAAGGCTAGCACGCGGCGGACACGGTCTCCAACCACCATGACCGCCCGGCTGCCGGCGCGAGAAATGCTGCAAAGCAGTAGATCCGATCTCGCTAACAACGCAAACGTGCTCCCATCTTCGCAGGCTTGTCGCCCTCCGCATCCGTTGAATAGTCTTTCGCCATCGACGGAGCGACAGGCGCGTCCCCCGCTCGCAAAAAAACAAACGCCATCGGGGAGACGTCATGTTCGAGATTCTCGATCGCAGGACGAGTCTGACTCGTACATCGGCAAGATCATCGGCCCGGTCGGGCTCGCGATGATCGTGGGCTCGAACAACTACCTGAAACCCGACGTGCCGATGACGCAGATCCCGAGTGCCTTCGTCTATCTCGGCTGCTGGTTTCTGATGGCCGGCGCCGTTTATTACTTCCTCGGGATCGAAACCAAGGGCAAGTCGATCGAGCAGATCGACCGGGAGCTGGCTGTGACGGGCGATGCCGCAGCACCGGCGCCGTCGATCAGGCAGGCCTGAGGTGCAGCGGGCATCTCCGTTCCTTACGGCCGCGTGCGTTCCGCCTGGCAAGGCGGTTCGTATCGCGGTCGTTCGCCATGATCACCAGCCGCAACGTCAGACGGCAACACGCGACGCGCTGTACTCAAACAGCCAGTCGTACCGCGCCTTCACGCGGTCTTCCTGCCATTCGCGATCGACATAGGCCTGTGCGCCGGCTGCTTCCGCCAGCGTGGGATTGTGGAAGCGTTTGGCATTCTCCGACGAGCCGAGCACGATCTTCGTCGTTCGCCCGACGCGGGCGGACTCATAGTGCTGCAGGGCGGCTTGCGGTGCATCGTAGGTTTCGAGACAGCGCGCCAGCACGAGCCCGTCCTCCAGCGCCATGTTGGCGCCCTGCGCGAGGAAGGGCAGCGTTGGATGACAGGCGTCGCCGAGCAAGGTGACGCGGCCGCTGGTCCATTTCGGCAACGGATCGCGCCCGATCAGCGCCCATTTGTAGGGCGTATCGATGTTGCGGATGATCTCGTGAATGTCCGGGTGCCATCCCTCGAAATCGGCGGCACATTCCTCGCGCGAACCGGCATCGGTCCAGGATTCGCCCTTCCAGTCGTCGCGCTCCACGATCCCGACGAAGTTGAGCAGCTCGCCGCGCCGCAGCGGATACATGACGACGTGTCCGCCCGGACCGATCCAGTTGGTGCCGACCGGCGCGCGCAACCGTTCCGGAAGCCGCACCATCGGAACCAGCCCGCGCCAGGCCATGCAGCCGGTGAACTGCGGACGGTCCGGACCGAACATCGCCTGCCGCACGGCCGAATGCACGCCATCCGCACCAACCAGGATGTCGGCGCTGGACGACGATCCATCGGCGAACGACAGCGTCACGCCGTCGTCGGTGGAACGAAAGCCCGTGCAGCGCGCGCCGGTCCGGATCGCATCGGGCGCCCGGCTGCGAACGGCGTCGAACAGCAAGCCATGCAGATCGGCGCGATGGATCATCAGATAGGGATAGCCATAGCGTTCGACCGACGCGGCGCCGAGGTCGAACAGTTTCCAGGTCTGCCCGGTGCTCCAGAGCCGGATCTGCTTCCCTGTCGGCTCGCAGCCGATCTCTCGCGCGGCATCGAGAACGCCGAGCCGGTCCAGCACCTCGGTGCCGTTGGCGCTGATCTGCAATCCCGCGCCGATCTCCGCCAACGCCAGCGCCTGTTCGTAAACCCTGACCTCAAAGCCACGCTGGAGCAGCGCAAGCGCCGCGGCCAGGCCGCCGATCCCACCGCCCACGATCGCGATACTGATTTTCTTGTTCATTATTATTCCTTGTTGAGAGCGCGGACGGAACCCAGTCCCATCCGGCTACACCGCAACGGCCGCCGGCTGCTTCCACGGAGCAACAACCTGCTCTGCAAAGATCCGCGCCGATTGCAGAACCTCTTCATGCGCGAGATCGCCGAACGAAAACTGCGCGATGAAATACGACACACCTGCTTCCGACACCATCGCGTCGACCGCCTCCCGGATCGTTCCGGGCGAACCGACGATGGCGCCGCGGTTGGCGACAACCGTATCGAAATCCTCCGGAAGCCGGACATAGCGCGGCGTCGTGCCGTGCTTCTTCCACAGCGTCATGAAGCTCTTGTAGAAATGCGGCCAGGCGCGCCGGCCGAGTTCAAGCGCCTTCCGGTCGGTGTCGGCGGCGACGACAAAGCGATTGATGCCGATCAGCGGCATCTCTCCGCGCGGGCCGGCCGAGCTCCATTCGAGACGAAAGCGGTCTGAAATGGCGCGGACGGTCGCGACGGATCCGCCGGCGACGATATGGATGCCGTTCTGCGCCGGCCACACCGCGCCTTCCGCCATAGGCACGGCATAGAAGAACGGCGGATGCGGCTGCTGCCGCGGCTTGATCGGAAACGGCACGTCCGCGAAATTGTAGTGCGTGCCGGCAAACGAGACGTCGTCACGCGTCATCGCCAGCCTGATGACGTTATAGGCCTCCACATACATCGCGGGCGCAGCCTGCGGATCGACCCCGAAATGTTCGAGCTCATGGGGAGATGCCCCTCGTCCGATGCCGATATCAACCCGGCCGTTGGTCAGGTGATCAAGCATGCAGATTTCCTCCGCCAGCCGCAGCGGGTGATGCGTCGGCAGCACGTAGACGAGTGCGCCCAGCCGCAAATTCCGCGTCCGCTGCGACGCCGCCGCCAGGAAGACGCTCGGCGACGGGGTCCTGCTGAGCGGCGTCGAATGATGCTCGCTCATGTGATAGGCGCGAAAGCCGGCCTGGTCGTAGAACTCCAGCAGCTTAAGGCGGTTTTCATATTGTTCGCCGAGCGGATAGATCCCCGCATCGTTCTGGTCGAAAATCCCGAACTGCATGGCTTCCCCGAATGCGCTTCCGGCCGGTTACACGGCTCTTGAGGCGTTTCGTCCCTGAATGGCCTCGTGCAGCCAAATCAATCAATGGAACGATGTCTTGTCAAAGGCATCATGCGCGCCTTCCGCTCTCATGACGCAGGAAAGACATTTTGCCACCGCGTACGAAACCACTATCATGGCGTTGGCTGAAGCATTCGCGGTATCGATCCGCACCACCTCGCGCAGGAAGGAAAGCCATGGCCGTCGTTGAAACTGAACGCGTTGGGCAGATCCTCGTCATTCGCATGAACAGGCCCGAGAGCCTCAACGCGCTCAACACCGAGTTGCGCCAGAAGCTGGCCGAGACATGGACCGAGTTCCGCGAGTCCAGGGAATTGGAGGTGGCGATCTTCACCGGCGCCGGCCGCGCGTTCTGCGCCGGAGAGGACATGAAGGAATCGCTGGCGAAGAAAACGCCCGGCGGCGTCAAGCCGACAATTGCCGACCCGTTCATGGACGGCTCGCTGGAAAAGCCGGTCATTGCCGCCATCAACGGGTTCGCGATGGGCGGCGGCTTCATGCTGGTGGAACGCACCGACTTGCGTGTCGCCGTTCCGGAGGCGGTGTTCGAGGTGTCGGAGGCGAAACGCTGGCTGCTCGGCGGCTACAATCATGGCCATCTGGCCAATATGCCCTACCCCATCGCCATGGAAATGGCGCTCGGCTTCCGCTTCACCGCCGAGCGCTTCCACCAGATCGGCTTCGTCAACCGGCTGGTGCCGCAGGCTGAACTGATCCCGACAGCCATGGGCATGGCCGAGCATCTGCTCTCACTGCCGCCGGCATCGCGCGTCAACACGGTGCACATGATGCGCCAGATGCGGCCCGAGCCCACCGCAGCGCAAAAGGCCCTCGCCGCCAAACTGCACGATCATGGCGACAAGGGCGATCTGATCGAGTCGCGCGCTGCGTTCGCCGAGAAGCGCAAGCCCAATTTCAAGGGCTGGCTCGATCCACAGGATCGCTACCGGATGCCGAAGCTCGACGGCAAGTAGCTTGACGGCAAGTAGCTCAGATCACGTTGCGACTTTTCAGATCGGCGATCCCGGCGGCGTCATAGCCGAGGCTGCCGAGCACTTCCTCATTGTGCTCGCCGAGCCCGGGCGCGATGCCGATCTTGGCCGGGGTTTCCGAGAACTGCCACGGCGAACCGTGCACCTTGAGGCGCTTGCCGTACCGGGGATAGTCGACTTCGGCGATGTAGCCATTGGCGACGACGTCCGGATCGACGGAGGCTTCCAGCAGCGTGTTGATCGGCGCCGACACGATGTCGCCGCCGCGCAGCCGCGCCACCCAGTCATCGCGTGTGCCGGTCGCAAACAGCTCGCCCAGCTTCGCCAGCAGTTCCTCGCGCTTCTCGTCGGAATCCATCGCTACCCCGAGATGCGCAAAGCCTGCGGCCTCCATGACCTCCCTGAAGCCGAGCGCACCCAACGCTTCCGTCCACTGATCGCGCGCAAGCTGGAACACGAACGGCTTGCCGTCGCGGTCGTTGAAGCTCGCCGACATCGCAGGCTTCTCCCGGGTCCCGGCGACGCGGGCCTGGCCGATAACGGGATCGCGGCCACGCCACATCGCAGTCGTCAGGGTCCAGCCCATCAAGCGGATCTGTCCGCCCAGCAACGAGCAGTCGATCTTCTGGCCGATTCCCGTGGTGCGCGCATAGGTCAGCGCGGCCAGCGCACCGCCGAAGGCGAGGATGGCGCAGGTCTCGTCGGCAACCGACACCACGCCGGTCTTCAGCGGCTGGCCGGGAGTCGCGTAGGCCTGCGCGATGCCACCCAGCGCCTGCGCCATTGAATCCGTGCCGGGCAAATCGGCATGCGGGCCGTTGGGGCCATAGCCGGACACCGACATGTAGACCAGTTTTGGGTTGACCTTCTTGAGATCCTCCCAGCCGAAACCATTCTTCTCCGCGGCACCGGGGCGAAAATTCTGTCCGAAGATGTCGGCCCGTGCGACCAGCCGGTGCAGGATCTCGCGCGCCTCGGGCAGTTTGAGATTCAGCGTGACGCTCTTGACGCCGCGGTTGTTGGTTTCGAAAAACGTGCTCGGCATCCCCGGTAGCACCGACGCGACGCGGGAAGTGTCGCCGCCGTTCGGCGTCTCGATCTTGATGACGTCGGCGCCGAGGTCGGCCATCAGCATGTAAGGAACGGTTCCGGCCTGCGCGGTCGAACAACTCACGACCTTCACCCCCTGCAGGGGACCATGCGGCTCACTCACGGGCTGTTCTCCTGTCGAGGGTGACGCTTCTCTCGTCGTCATGTGCCAGCGCCAGAAAAGCACTTCGCATCATGGTCGACAACATATACCGACGTTTCGCCGATGATCGATCAGAATTCCGCGGGCTCGGCATACGCGGCACGCCGCCCGCTGTTCGCGGGTTAGCGGCGGAGCTCGCTCGTGCAGCAGCACATGTGCCGTCGCACGGAATTGGCCGATCGACAAATGCCGCATCGCATCACGGGCCAATCGGTTCCGAAGCGCGTTGAGGTGCGCCTGTTCTCTCCGCGGACAACTTGATCTTTACATGCAACGGACGATCGATAGTATTCGGACTAACATCGTTACGGCGATAAGAAGCAATCCTTGGGAGGAAGATTCGGGCGCCAGCACTGGTTGCAGCGGCCCTCTCATTTTCCGATCAAAAATGACGCCTGAAGGGTTCAAATCAACTCCTCTGGGTGGACACCGTTGGCCCGATCAGCTGCACGCTGGAGGATTATCGAATGATAAGCCGCAGATCCTTTGTTGCGACGGGCCTCGCAGCCGCCACCCTGTTGCCACGCAGCGCCTTTGCCCAGATGAGCGACGCCGAAAAGGCACTCTATGAAGCGGCGAAGAGCGAGGGCGAACTGACCTGGTACAGTTCCCACTACACGTCGGAGACGTCCGAGCGCATCGGACGCGCGTTCAGCACGAAATTCACCGGCGTGAAGGTCAACGTCGTACGCACCACCGCGCAGGTCGCTTTTCAGCGGCTGAGCCAGGATATCCAGTCGGGCGTCGCGAATTGCGACGTGCTGGGCACGACCGATATCGCGCATTGCGTTTCCCTGAAGAAGCGCGCGCTTCTTCTCAGTTACCAGCCGAGCAACGCGGAGTTCATCGCGCCCACCTTCCGCAATATCGACAAGGACGGACAGTTCCATACCACCTCGGCCACGTTCGTTTCGGTTCTTTACAACACCACCAAGGTCAAGCCCGACGACGCACCGAAATCGTGGAAGGCGCTGCTCGATCCGAAATGGAAAAACCAGATTTCGGTCGGCCATCCCGGCTTCTCGGGCTTCGTCGGCAACTGGGTCGTGCAGATGAAGAAGCTGTTCGGCTGGGACTATTTCGAGACGCTGGCAAAACTCAATCCGCAGATCGGCCGGTCGATCATCGATACCGTGACGACGTTGTCGTCCGGCGAGCGGCTCGTCGCCGCCGGCCCCGGCGCGCTGGCCTATCTTCAGGCGGCCCGCGGCAATCCGGTCGGCGTGATCATTCCGGACGAGGGAGCGGTGCTGATGACGTCGCCGTCGGCGATCATGAAGAACTCCCGGCATCCGAACGCAGCAAAACTGTTCATCGAATTCCTCTACGGCAAAGAAGCCGCCGAAATCGCCAAGGAAGAATACGGCAGCCCTTTGCGCTCCGACGTCGAACCACGGACCGGCGTGCTCAAACTGGCCGACATGAAACTGATCCAGCCGAGCGTCGATGAAATCATCAAGGGCATCCCGGAAGTCACGGAACAGTGGCGGGACACGTTCGGCATCTGATTTCCGGAGCAGATGGACCGAACATGCGGGAACAGTAGAGTGGACAGCACGGCAACCATTCCCGCATCGCCGGCCGTGACGGGCCGCGATCTCCGGCCCAAGCGCAGCTTCGATCCAATGGTGATCCTCTGGATCGCGCTGGCGCTGATCCTGATGTTCCTGGTCATCAATCCGTTGATCCGGTTGATCCTCGACAGCTTTCGGCAGGTCGGCGGATCCGACTTCACGCTGGCCAATTACATTACGGCCTTCAGCCGCGCCCGCCATATTCAGGCCGTGGTCAACACGCTCTGGATGGCGAGTTTCGCATCGCTGATCGCGGTCGCGATGGCGGTTCCGCTGGCCTGGGCCGTCTCGCGCACCGACATGCCGGGCCGGGCATGGGCGCATGCGAGCGTCATCGCCGCCTTCATCATCCCGACATTTCTCGGCGCCATCGGCTGGATGCTGCTGGCCGGCCCGAATGCCGGATGGCTGAACCGGATCTTCGTCGGCTTGTTCGGTACGGAGAAAGGCCCTTTCAACGTCTTTTCGTTCTGGGGCCTGTGCTTCGTCATCGGCATCTACGCGTTCCCGCTGATCTACGTTTTCACGCGCTCCGCGCTCGACCTGATCTCGACCGAAATGGAAGAAGCCGCGGCCGTGCACGGCGCCGGGACGCTGCGGACGATGATGAAGGTGACGCTGCCGCTGGTGCTGCCGGCGATCCTCGGCGGCTTCATCCTGGTGTTCCTGGAAGCGACCGCGCTCTACGGCACACCGGCGCTGATCGCGATTCCCGCGCGTTTCAATGTCGCCACCACCCAGCTCGCAACGTTCTTCGAGCACCCACTGCGCGTGGAAGTCGCGGCGGCCTTCTCGATGCCGATGATTGGCGTGACGATCGTGCTGTTGTGGATCCAGCGCCTGATCCTGTCGAACCGAAGTTACGTATCGGTCAGCGGCAAGGGCGGCGACCGCCGCCTCGTCCGGCTCGGCGCCTGGAAATGGCTGCTCGCAACATACGCATTGCTGATCTCACTGGTCACCGTGTTGCTGCCGCTCATCGTCCTGCTGCATTGCGCATTTGCAAAGGCGTGGGGCCAGGGCGCCTCGATCTCCAACCTGACGCTGGACAATTTTCATCACATCTTCTTCGAGCAACTCACCGTGCGCCGCTCGATGTGGAACACATTCTCCTACGCCGCTGTCACTGCCACCGCGTGCTGCACGCTCGGATTCGGCATTGCCTACATCGTGCAGCGGCGTCTGTTGCCGCTGGCGCCGTTGCTGTCGTTCCTGACGCTGAGTCCGGTCATCATCCCCGGCATCGTCCTGGCGATCTGCTTCTATTCGGCCTATGCCGGGGCGCCGTTCTATCTCTACGGAAGCAGCGCGATCGTCATCGTCGCCTTCATTACCCGTTTCCTGCCGATCGCGTTCGTCTCCGTCGGTTCCGGCATCCGCAGTATCAATCCCGAGCTTGAGGAAGCGGTGCGCATTCTCGGCGGCAACCGCCTGATGGTGCTGCGCCGGGTGGTGGCGCCGCTGCTGAAAAAGACCCTGCTGGGAGCCTGGATCCTCACCTTCGTGCTGGCGACGCGCGAGCTGTCGACGGCGGTGTTCCTCTCCGGGCCGGAGACGCGCGTGATCTCGGTCCTGACGCTCGATCTGAGCGAACAGGGCCGCTACGAAATTCTCGCCGCCATGGGCGTGGTACTGCTGGTGGTCACCACGCTGGTGGTTCTCGCCGGGATGCGCGTGCTTGGCCGCGATTTCATGTTGAGGCGAACCTGATGCCGAAGCTCAATCTCAAGGGTCTGACGAAACGCTATGGCTCGCTGACGGTCGTCGATCATATCGACCTCTCGCTGCATCAGGGTGAATTCGTCTCCCTGCTCGGTCCTTCCGGATGCGGCAAGACCACCACGCTGCGGATGATCGCCGGCTTCATCGATCCCTCCGAGGGCACCATCGAGATGAACGATCGGGTGATGTCCTCGCCGACGGCCTCGGTGCCGCCGGAACGGCGCAATATGGCGATGATCTTCCAGTCCTACGCCATCTGGCCGAACATGACCGTGTTCGACAATGTCGCCTTCGGGCTGCGCGCGCGCCGGCTCTCCAACGAGGAGGTTCGCCGCCGCACAACCGAATTGCTGTCGATCGTAAAGCTCGATCAACTGAGCGCGCGCTATCCGAGCGAACTGTCCGGCGGGCAGCAGCAGCGGGTCGCGCTGGCGCGCGCCATCGTCATCAAGCCGGAAGTGCTGTTGCTCGACGAGCCGCTCTCCAACCTCGACGCCAATCTACGCGAGGAAATGCGCGGCGAGATCCGCCGGCTGCACGACGAATTCAACATGACCACGATCTACGTGACCCACGATCAGTCCGAGGCGATGGCAATCTCCGACCGCATCGCTGTCATGAACCAGGGAAAGATCGACCAGCTCGATGCGCCGGTGAATATCTATCGCGTCCCAAAGACCCGGTTTGTAGCGGGCTTCATCGGCCGGACGAACTTCATCGAGGGACGCCTGAACGGCGATGTCGTCAGTTTCAACGGCTTTGAGATCGCGAGGTCACGCCTCGGCACGTCGAGTATCCCGGCCGGCAGTTCGACATTCTCGGTTCGGCCCCAAAGCATGGAAGTGCTGGCACTCCGGCCGGCGGAGGCAAGCGGGCCAGGCATTGCCGGCAAGATCGTCGCGCGGACGTTCCTCGGCGAAACCTGGGACTACGTCTTCGATTCGGATTCCGGGCTCCGCCTTCGCGTCGTATCGCCGCCGGCCGTCGCGCTGGAAATCGATCAACCCGTCTGGTTGCGGATCGATTCGGCGCAGATCGTCCGTGTTGAGGACCAGCCCGCCGCCGTTTGAGCGTCCTGCATCGCAGGCGCAAGCGGTGGCTGGCGTAACGCAGGATGGGTCGATGATCGAGGCAGACGAGAACAACACGATCGGCGAGGCTTTTCAGCAAGCGGTGGAGGCCTACGCCGGCCGGGCGTTTCTTGCCGCGCCGGTGGGCGCGCACCGGCCCTACCATCAGAATGGATACGAGATCGACTACGCCCGCGCGCGACTGGAGGTGGACGCCCTGCGCGACGCCTACCGTTCGCGCGGCTATGGTCACGGCCATCGCGTCGCGATGCTGCTCGACAACCGGCCGGAACATTTTCTGCACAAGCTGGCGCTGAATACGCTCGGTGTCTCCTGCGTGCCTGTCAATCCCGACTATCGCGCGAGCGAGATCGCCTACCTGCTGGACAGCTCAAAAGTCGACCTTGCCATCGTTTCAGCCGAACGCCACGAGCAGATGATGGCCGGCCGCGCCGCCGCCGCTCACCAGCCGCCGACGGTGTTGTTCGATCGTCTCGCCGATGCGCCGGCGCCGCAGCGGCCAGGCCGCACCGATCCGGTGTCGCCCGCGAGCGAGGCCAGCATCCTCTACACATCAGGCACCACCGGCCGACCCAAGGGCTGCATCCTGTCGCACGGCTACGAGATCGCCTCCGGCCGCTGGTACGCGACGCGTGGACATCTGGCAGCGTTTCGCGCCGAGGGCGAGCGGCTCTACAACCCCCTGCCCGTCTATCATGTGAACTCGTCGGTGTTTTCGTTCCAGGCCGTCATCCAGAGCGGCAGCTGCCAGATCCAGCCCGATCGATTTCATCCCGATCGCTGGTGGAGCGAGGTCAGGCAGACACGCGCCTCCATCGTGCATTATCTCGGCGTGATCGCCCCGCTGCTGCTCGGCCGGCCGCCAAGTCCCGACGACCGGAATCATGGCGTACGGATCGGCGTCGGCGCCGGCGTCGAGCCGCAGCTTCATGCGGCCTTCGAGGAACGCTTCGGCTTTCCGCTGATCGAGGTCTGGGGAATGACCGAGATGGTGCGCGTTCTCCTCGACCATGAGGAGCCGCGATCGGTCGGCACCCGCAGCTTCGGCCGGCCGCAGCCAGGCATCGAGGTCAGGGTCGTCGACGAGCAGGACAAGGACGTTGCCGCGGACGCGCCCGGCGAAATGGCTCTCCGGTATTCGGAGGCGACGCCGCGCCGCGGTTTCTTTTCAGGTTATCTCGACGACGAAGACGCGACCGCGCAGGCTTGGCGGAGCGGCTGGTTTCACACCGGCGATACCGTCATTCAGGACAAGGACGGCACGCTGCATTTCGTCGACCGCAAGAAGAACATCATCCGCCGGTCCGGCGAGAACATCGCCGCCGCCGAGGTCGAAGCCGTCCTGCAGGCACATCCGCTGGTCAAGCAAGTCGCGGTGCTCGCGGTCGCGGACGACATCCGCGAGGAAGAAGTGCTGGCGTGCATCGTGCTGCACGACGCCCCGCACGGCACGCAGGAGACCGCGGACCTGCTGTTCGATCATTGCTTTGCACAGCTCGCCTATTTCAAGGCGCCGGGCTGGGTGCAATTCGTCGCGGATCTGCCGACCACCGGCACGCAAAAGATCCAGAAACACCAGATTTTTCCGCCGGGGACGGATCCGCGAACCCTGCCCGGCACGTTCGATCTGCGGTCGCGCAAGAAGCGCGATCGCACGACGGCGCGAGGGTGACCCTACGTCGCTTTAACCGATCAATCGGTGCCCGTACGTATCGCGCGCATCCTGTCATGATGCGGTGCTTGGGGGCTTCATCCTCGGCTGGCTGGGGCGGGAGGGATCGAACCTCCGAATGGCGGAATCAAAATCCGCTGCCTTACCGCTTGGCTACGCCCCAACAGGCCCAACCGGAACGGGGGCAACACGCCCTCGCGAACCGGTTCGCGACAACGCCCGGTCTATAGAGGGTATCCGGCTATTTCAACTGGCTGGAATCCGTAAATTTCGTCCGAAATCGGGTCCGAAGCGGGAGCCTTTATATAAGGGACGCTTGGGCGAGGCTTCGCCCCGGTTTGCGCCCCGCGCCCCGGAGCGCCCAAGGGAGTGTTGAGGCAACCCCGGTTTCGTGAGAATACGGCAGCCCAGTCCCCGTCAAAGCGAGATTTCGTCATGACTTACCGTGCGCCGATCTCCGATATCCTGCTCGCGCTCAACCACGGCGCCGGGCTGCAGGCCGCCGTGAAGGCCGGCCATTACGGCGATTTCGACGGCGACATTACCGCGGCCGTGCTGGAGGAAGCCGGCAAATTCGCCGGCGAGGTGCTGGCGCCGCTAAACCGGGTCGGCGACGAGCACGGCATCAAGCTCGACAACAACAAGGTGACGACTGCGCCGGGCTGGCCGGATGCCTATCAGCGCTGGACCGCCGCCGGCTGGAACGCGGTGTCGGGCCCCGAAGCGTTCGGCGGCCAGGGCCTGCCGATGGCGATCAACGCCGCCTGCACCGAAATCTGGAGCGCGTCGAACGTCGCCTTCGGCCTCTGCCCGCTGCTGACGCTTTCCGCCATCGAGGCGCTCGACGCCCATGGCAGCGAGGAGCTGAAGAAGATCTATCTGGAGAAGCTGGTCTCCGGCGAATGGACCGGCACCATGCAGCTGACCGAGCCCCAGGCCGGCTCCGATGTCGGCGCGCTGCGCACCCGCGCCGAGCGGGCTCCCGATGGCACTTATCGCATCACGGGCACGAAGATCTTCATCACCTATGGCGACCACGACATGACCGATAACATCGTGCATTTCGTGCTGGCCCGCCTGCCCGACGCGCCCGCCGGCACCAAGGGCATCTCGCTGTTCCTGATTCCGAAATTCCTGGTCAATGCCGACGGTTCGCTCGGCGCACGCAACGACATCTATCCCTCCGGCGTCGAGCACAAGCTCGGCATGCACGCCTCCCCCACCTGCACCATGACCATGGGCGACAAGGGCGGGGCGATCGGCTATCTGATCGGCGAGGAAAATCGCGGCATGCTCTGCATGTTCACGATGATGAACCAGGCCCGCCTCGGCGTCGGCCTCGAAGGCGTCGGCATCGCCGACCGTGCCTACCAGCAGGCGCTGGCCTTCGCGCAGGAACGCAAACAGGGCCGCGCCGTCGGAAACAAGGGCGACGGCCTCGATCCCATCATCGTGCATCCCGACGTCAAGCGCATGCTGCTGCAGATGCGCAGCATGACGGCCGCCGCGCGCTCGATCTGCTACGCTACGGCCGTGGCGCTCGACGTCGCCGTGCGCGCCAAGGACCCCAAGGCCCGCGCCGACGCCGCCGCGCGCGGCGCGCTGCTGAC
>Ga0070665_100002344_pt1 | contig 20990 bp, 12 predicted proteins | sample KBSS13metaG_FD_65862 | JGI IMG/M metagenome (GOLD analysis project Ga0070665, IMG submission 65862) | Switchgrass rhizosphere microbial communities from Kellogg Biological Station, Michigan, USA - KBS S1-3 metaG | ecosystem: Host-associated > Plants > Roots > Rhizosphere > Soil ...
AGTTCGACGCGATCACCGGCTCCGGCATCGAAGTGGGCGAACGGGTGCAGATTCCCGAGGGCCTGATTCCCGCGGATGCGAAGGTCGAGATGGATGCGAAGAAGGCGGCGGGTTATTTCACCGAAGGCGATCGACCCGACGCGGCGAGGCTTGCGACCACCAAGGGCCGCGGGTTGTGACGGTCGCGGAAGCCACGCACGCATCGGATCTCCTGGCGGCGGCCACGATTCGCGAGCGCTGCCGCAACATTCTTGCCGCCGCCTTAGAGGGGCGCTCGCGCCATTTTCGTGTCGAGCGCGCGCGCCTTGATGAGGCGGCCGCCCGGGTCGAGGCGGTGACGCGGCGTCGCTATCCCGACCTTTCCATTCCGTACCACAGCCGCTGGCGACATTTCGAGGCCGGCGGCATCGACCGCAACGCGGAATTGAATGCGGCGCTCGCGTCGCGCGATCGCGCGGATGCGGCACGCGCGCGCATCGACCTCGCGGTCGTCAGCGTGCTCCTCGACGCGGGCGCCGGCGCGGCATGGAGTTACGTCGAGCAAGCCTCGGGGCAACGCTTCACGCGCTCGGAAGGGCTCGGCGTCGCGAGCTTCCGCGCCTTCATGGCGGGCACGTTCTCCGCGAAGCGCGACGATCCGCTGCGGGTGGATTCCGCGGCGCTCGAAGCCCTGGACGAGGTCACGCTTGCGAACATCTTTCAGGCGAGCGCGCAAAACCCGCTGGTCGGATTGCAGGGCCGGACGCTGCTGCTCCGCCGCCTCGGTGCGGCGCTCGCGCGCGAGCACGCGTATTTCGGCGAGCGACGGCGGCCGGGCGCGCTGTTCGACGTCCTGACGGCGGATCGTCGCACCGAGGTGCGTGCATCCGCGCTTCTGCGCGCGCTGCTGGGTGGCCTCGGGTCGATCTGGCTTGCGGGCAATCGCCTGGACGATGTGCCGGTCGGCGATGCGTGGCGTCATCCGCACGCCGGCGGGTCGGGCCCGACGGCGGGATGGGTTCCGTTCCACAAGCTGTCGCAATGGCTCGCGTATTCGCTGTTCGAGCCGATCGAAGCTTCCGGCGTTTCCATGGCCGAAACCGACGTGTTGACCGGCCTGCCCGAGTATCGGAACGGCGGCCTGTTGCTCGACACGGGAGTACTGACGTTGGTCGACGGCAAGGCGGCGCACGTGTCGCACGACGTCGGCGAGGAGCTTGTCGTCGAATGGCGCGCGTTGACGGTTGCGCTGCTGGACGAGCTTGCGACACGCGTGCGCGAGCGCCTGGGGATCGACCTGCCGCTCGCCCGCATTCTCGAGGGCGGAACATGGGCGGCGGGACGCGAGCTGGCCCAGGAGCTTCGAGGCGGCGAGCCGCCGCTCGCCATCCGTTCCGACGGAACCGTTTTCTGACCCCTGGGGCCTCAATGACCCGTACCGTGCATGTCCTCGACCACCCGCTCGTCCAGCACAAGCTCACGCTGATGCGGAAGAAGGAAACCAGCACGACGAGCTTTCGCCGCCTGTTGAACGAGATCGGCTCGCTGATGGCGTACGAGGTGACGCGCGAGATGCCGATGCACGACGTCGAGATCGAGACGCCGCTCGAAAAAATGTCGGCGCGCTTGATCGACGGCAAGAAGCTCGTGTTCGTGCCCATCCTGCGTGCCGGCACCGGATTGCTGGACGGTTTTCTTTCGGTGGTGCCGGGGGCGCGCGTCGGCCACATCGGGCTTTATCGGGATCCGAAAACCCTCGTCGCGATCGAATACTATTTCAAGATGCCGGGCGGCATGGCGGAACGCGATGCGATCGTGCTCGACCCGATGCTGGCGACGGGGCACTCCGCGGTGGCTGCGGTCGAGCGGCTCAAGGAGACGCATCCGCGCTCGATCCGCCTCGTCTGCCTGGTGTCGTGTCCGGAGGGAATCCGGACGTTCCACAACGCGCATCCGGATGTCCCGGTATATACCGCCGCCGTCGATCGGCAGCTGAACGATCACGGCTACATCATGCCGGGGCTGGGCGACGCAGGCGACCGGATCTTCGGAACGAAGTGAGACGGGGTCGTCGGTGGCAGGCGCCATCCCAGCGTCGCGAATGCGGGAACCCAGCGTCGTCAGTGTCCTGCATACACACGGATCCAAGACGCTGGATTCCCGCTTTCGCGGGAACGACGATGGTTGGTGTGCGGGACGACGTGATTGGTGTGGCCTGAGGCATCGCCGTGGCTGATCTTCTCATCGCCAACGCAACGCTGCCCGACGGACGGAGCGGCCTGGACGTGCTCGTCGACCGCGGCCGCATCGTCAATGTCGCGCGCAACATCGACGCCACTGCGGCGACGACGATCGACGCCGCGGGACAGCTCCTCTCGCCGCCGTTCGTCGACGCGCACTTCCATCTCGATTCTGCATTGACGTACGGGATGCCGCGGGTGAACGAGAGCGGAACGCTGCTCGAAGGCATCAGGCTCTGGGGTGAGCTCAAGCCCACGCTCACGCAGGATGCGATCGTCGCGCGCGCACTCGCCTATTGCGACTGGGCGGTGGGCAAGGGCCTGCTCGCGATCCGATCGCATGTCGACGTCTGCGATCCGCGACTGCTCGCCGTCGAGGCGCTCCTCGACGTGCGTGCGCGCGTCGCGCCGTATCTCGACCTGCAACTCGTCGCCTTCCCGCAGGACGGCGTGCTGCGAAGTCCCGGTGCGCTCGACAACATCCAGCGCGCGCTCGCGATGGGCGTCGATGTGGTGGGCGGCATTCCGCATCATGAGCGCACGATGCAGGACGGCGCAGAAAGCGTGAAAATCCTCTGCGAGCTGGCGGCGAAGGAGGGGCGCCTGGTCGACATGCATTGCGACGAGACGGACGACCCGATGTCGCGCCACATCGAGACGCTGGCGCTGCACACCGAGCGCCTCGGGCTCGCCGGCCGCGTCACCGGATCGCATCTGACGTCGATGCATTCGATGGACAACTACTACGTCTCGAAGCTGATCCCGCTGATGGCGCAAACCGGCGTCGCTGCGATCGCCAACCCGCTGATCAACATCACGCTGCAGGGGCGCCACGACACGTATCCGAAGCGCCGCGGCATGACGCGCGTGCCCGAGCTCATGGCTGCGGGCGTCACGGTGGCTTTCGGTCACGACTGCGTCATGGATCCGTGGTACTCGCTCGGCAGCGCCGACATGCTCGAAGTCGCCGCGATGGGGCTGCACGTCGCACAGATGACGAGCCGCGACGGGATGCGCGCGTGCTACGACGCCGTTACCGTCAACGCGGCCCGCATCCTCCACCTCGAAGGCTACGGCATCGCGTCGGGAAACCGTGCCGATTTCGTTCTCCTGCAGGCCCGCGACCCGATCGATGCGATCCGTCGCCGCGCCACGCGCCTCAAGGTCTATCGCGCGGGCCGCCTGATCGCCGAAACGCCGCCCGCGGTCGCCACGCTGCACATCGAAAATCGTCCGCAGGCGGTCGACTGGAGCGCCGTCGCTACGAAGTGACGGCAATCGAGCGCACCGCGCGAGGTTCGCTGCGGCTGTCCTCTTGGCGTCGCCGCGATATCCTGCCACCATCGGGCTGATGCCTGTTCCAGTCGGTGCCGCGCCGCATCGACGAAGTTCCTCGCCAGCCTGACGCTCTCCATGGAATCCCTCTACTACGTGATGGCTTGGGCCTGCCATCGCAAATGCCGTCACTGTTACGAGGATCGTTTCCGGCCCTACGTGCGTGGCGCGCTGGAAGACGTCGTCGCCGAAGCGGAGCGAAACCATTCGCGGATCATCGACAACTTTCCCGAGCGGTTCACGTACCGCGACATGGACGATCCGCAGGCCGACGGCTCGTTGCCCGAGAAGACCGGCCGCATCATCCTGTCCGGCGGCGAGAGCCTGATCGATCCCGCCCGCGAGCGCGTGACCTACCGCGTGATCGAGCGCCTGCGATCGCGCTACGAAGCGCAGGGCGGAGTGAAGATCGTCGTGCAGACGACCGGCGATCTCGTCACCGACGCGATCATCGACGACCTGCTGGCGCGAGGCGTCTGGATGATCTCGGTCGCCGGTGTCGACGACTTCCACGTCGGCATGGAAGGCGCGGATCGGCAGCGGCGTTTCGTCGACCAGCTGACCACGATGTTCGAGGCGCATGGCATGCGCGCGTCCGGACTGTCGGCCACGACGCGCAACTGGCACGAGGAAGAGGGACCGCTGTTCAGTTTTTTCGGTGCGACACCCGACTCCTGGATCGGCAAGCTGTGGCCCCGCGGGCGCGCGTGGCAGAACGGCCTGTCGTCGGCCACGCTTGCGGACAACTTCTGCAATCGATGGTCGGGCGGCCTCAATTTTCTGCGCCACCGCTACAACGGCTCGGAAGTGTCGGTCGAGCCGGACGGCAGCGTGTATCCGTGCTGCGTCAAGACGAAGCTTCCGATTGGCAGCCTGCTGGAAGACAGCCTGATCGACATCCTCGATTCACTCACCGGCGTCCCCGCCTACGAGGCCATCACGATGGGGCATCCGGAACGCATGGGTCTCGCCTACGGCGTAACCGAGGACAAGTTCGTCGCGAGCTCGCGCACGCTCACGCCCGCCGGCAAGATCTACCAGAACCTTTGCATCGGTTGCGATCGATTTCACGAACGCGTGCTGGGCCCCGTGCTGGAAGAGGCGCGTGCACGCAGGCGCGCGAGACGCGCGTCGCGCGAGGCAAGCGGGGACGTCGATCGCGTCGCCAGCGTCGCGGGAGCGTCCCGATGAGGGCGTGGCGTCGTGCATCGATCGTCGCGTGGGTGACCTGGATGCTCGCCTCCGTCTTTGCGCCGGGCGTTTCGGTGGCCGTCGAGCCGGCGCAGAACTGGAGCGACATCACCAGGAAGGCACGGGGACAGACGGTCAATTTCAATGCGTGGGCCGGCGACGAGAAGACCAATGCCTTCATCGCGTGGGTTGGCGAGCAGATCGCGAAGCGCTTCGGCGTGATGGTCAACCACGTCAAGTTGCGGGACACGTCGGAAGCCGTGACACGCGTCGTCGCGGAGAAGGCGGCGGGCCGCGACCGCGACGGCACCGTCGATCTCGTGTGGATCAACGGACCGAATTTCCTCGCATTGAGGGAGGAAGGCCTCCTGTTCGGTCCGTTCGCCGCGATGCTGCCCAACTACCGCTACGTCGACACGACCAACGTTCGCTCGAATCTCGTCGATTTCACCGTCCCTGTCGACGGCTACGAATCGCCCTGGCGGCGCGCGCAGATCGTGTTCGTCTACGACGGCGAGCGCGTCACCGAGCCGCCGCGCTCGGTGCCCGCGCTGCTCGCATGGGCCAAGGCGCATCCGGGCCGCACGACGCACCCGAACGCGCGCAATTTCCTGGGCTCGACCTTCCTCAAGCAGGCGCTCTACGAGCTCGTCCCCGATCCCGAGGTACTGCAGCGGCCCCCAACCGATGCCAGCTTCGCCAGCGTCACTGCGCCGCTCTGGGCGTGGTACGACGCGCTTCGCCCGACACTATGGCGGCGCGGCGAGCAGTTCCCCGACAATGGCCCCGCGCAGCGGCAACTCATGAACGACGGCGAGATCGACCTCATGGTCTCGTTCAATCCCGCCGAAGCGGCCGTCGCGCTAAGCGCCGGCCAGCTGCCGGATTCGGTGCGCACGGTGGTATTCGACAAAGGCACGATCGGCAACACGAGCTTCGTCGCGATCCCCTACAACGCCGCGAACAAGGAAGGCGCGATGATCGTCGCCGACTTCCTGCTCGAGCCCGCGACGCAGGCGCATGCGCAGGACTTCCGGCAGATGGGCAACATCACCGTGCTCGATCTCGCGAAGCTCACCGCCGCCGAGCGTGCGCCGTTCGACGCGCTGCCGCGCAATCCGGCGCTGCCGACGAGTGCGGAACTTCGTCGAACGCTGCTCGAGCCTCATCCGACATGGATGACCCGCATCACGGCAGAGTGGGAGCGGCGGTACACGAAGTGACGCGCGCGCGCGGCGGCGTCTTGCGCCTTGCACCCGCGCTCACGGTTGCCGTTTTCCTGCTACCGATCGGCGCGGGGCTGATCGGAACGGCGTTGCCGGCGTTCGGCTACCTGCCGGCGATCGGCGGGCGTGCATTCGGGATTGCTCCATGGCGGGAGCTCTTCGCGAGCCCGGGCATCGCCACCGCCGTGCGCACGACGGTTGTCACCGGAATCGCCGCCACGCTCGTTTCGGTGGCGCTGGCCCTCGGGTTCTGCGCCGTGGCTCACGGCCGCCGCTGGACGCGGCGCATCGGCGGAATGCTCGCGCCGATCCTGGCAACGCCGCATGCGGCCGTCGCCATCGGCTTTGCCTTCGTCGTGGCGCCATCGGGGTGGATCGCGCGCGCGCTTTCCCCATGGCTGACCGGATGGGCGCTGCCGCCCGACATCGCCACGGTCGGGCATGCGTCGGGCTGGCCGCTGGTGCTGTGCCTCGTCGCCAAAGAGACGCCGTACCTGATCCTGATGATCGCCGGCGCGTTGCACCAGGTACCGGCCGCGAGGCACCTTGGAATCGCGCGCATGCTCGGATACGGTGTTACCGAGGCGTGGCTCAAGGTCATCCTTCCCCAGATCTATCCGCAGATCCGACTGCCGATTCTCGCGGTCCTCGCTTTTTCGCTGTCCGTCGTCGACGTCGCCTTGATCCTCGGGCCGTCCAATCCGCCGACGCTCGCAGTCCTCGCCGTCCGGTGGTTCGGGGATGCCGACATCGCGAACTATTTTCCCGGTGCGGCGGCCGCGTGCCTGCTCTTCGCCATCGTCGTCGGCGCGATGATGGCGTGGGTCGCCCTCGAGCATGCGGGAGAGGCGGTCGGACGCCGATGGATCGCTCGCGGGACTCGCAGCGGTGCCGCGTCAATCGGGGCCCGCGCGGCCTTCGCGATGACGATCGCGCTGTGTGCGGGTAGCGCGCTTGCGATCGTTGGCATGTCGATATGGTCGTTCGCGGCGCAATGGCGCTTTCCCGATGCGCTGCCCGGGAGCCTCACGCTCGGCAATTGGTCGCGTTTGTGGGCGAGCCTTGCCGTGCCGGTCGCGACGACGCTCGCACTCGCGCTCGCGGCCACGCTGATCGCATTGCTCCTCGTGGTGTGCTGCCTTGAGAACGAATCGCGCACCCATCGCCGGGCGGGCGATCGCGCACTGTGGATCCTCTACGTGCCGCTCCTCGTGCCCCAGATCGCCTTTCTGTTCGGCGCCCAGGTTCTCCTGGTGTCGACCGGCCTCGACGGCACATTCGGCGCCGTCGTGTGGGCGCACCTGATCTTCGTCTTGCCCTACCTCTTCCTTTCGCTCGCCGATCCGTGGCGCGCACTCGACCCGCGCTATGCCCGAAGCGCCACGAGCCTCGGCGCAACGCCGCTTGAGCTGCTGCTGCGGATCAAGCTCCCATTGCTGATGGGCCCGGTGCTGATTGCCTGTGCCGTCGCTTTCGCCGTCAGCGTGGGCCAGTATCTGCCTACCTTATTTGCCGGCAGCGGACGCGTGGCGACGCTCACCACCGACGCGGTGACCCTTTCCGCAGGCGCCGACCGCCGCGTGATTGGTGTCTACGCGTTGCTGCAGGCCGCGCTGCCGTGCTGCGCGTACCTGCTTGCGGTCGCCCTGCCGGCGTGGCGCATGGCGCACCGGCGCGCGCGTTGGACATGAGCGGCTCGATGCGCCGCACGAGCGTGCCACCGGGGCCGGAAGCGCGTGCGGGACTGACGCTGCGCGGCGTCCGCATTGCCATCCGGGCGCACGTGCTGATTCCCGCGCTCGATCTCGACATCGGACCGGGCGAGTGCGTGACGATCATGGGTCGCAGCGGCGCAGGAAAGTCGACGCTTCTCGCCTACATCGCCGGCACGATGGAACCGGCATTCTCCGCGGCCGGCCAGGTTGCCATCGACGGTGTCGACGTCACCGGGCTCGCGCCGGAGCAACGGCGGATCGGAATCCTCTTCCAGGACGACCTTCTCTTTCCCCATCTTTCCGTCGGCGAAAATCTGGCGTTCGGCCTGCCTGCGTCGCTCCGCGGGATCCCGGCGCGACGGGAGGCGGTGGAACGCGCGCTCGCCGAGGCCGAGCTGGCGGGCTTTGCCCGGCGCGATCCAGCCACGCTGTCAGGGGGTCAGCGCGCCCGCGTGGCGCTGATGCGAACGCTGCTGGCCGCCCCGCGCGCGCTGCTCCTGGACGAGCCTTTCAACAAGCTCGACGCGCAGTTGCGCCACGATTTCCGCCGCTTCGTGTTCGACCACGCGACCGAGCGCGGCCTGCCCATCCTGCTCGTCACGCACGATGTGGCCGATGCGACAGCTGCCGGCGGGCGGACGATGACGCTGGAAGCGTAAGATTCGGCATGACAGCGGGCGCCAGACCCGCGCTTGCAACGCGAGGAGATCACCATGAACGACACCAACAGGCGCGTGCGGTCGGAACGACTCGACGACGTCGCGAAGCTCGTCGCCGCAAACGTCGCGCCGGAAGAGCGTGCGACGCTGCAGGCCTTCGTCGCGCGCTACTACAGCCAGGTCGATCCCGAGGATCTGCAGGAGCGCGCACCCGCCGATCTGTACGGCGCCGCGCTGTCGCACTGGAATTTCGCCCGCAAGCGGGAGCCGGGCCACTCGCGCGTGCGCGTCTTCAATCCGACGGTGGAGGAGCACGGGTGGCAGTCGACGCACACCATCGTCGAGATCGACAACGACGACATGCCGTTCCTCGTGGATTCGGTGACGATCGAGATCAATCGCCACGGACTCACGATCCATCTCATCAATCACCCGATCGTGGCCGTCGAGCGGGCAGCCGACCGCACGCTCACCGGATTGGGCCATGACGACTCGAAGACGCGTCGCCTCGAGTCGTTCATCCACGTCGAGATCGATCGCATCGTCGACCCGAAGGAGCGGGAAGCGCTTGCGGCGGACCTGGAGCGCGTGCTGGACGACGTGCGCGCCGCGGTCGCGGACTGGCGTCCGATGCAGGAGCGCGCGCGGGATGTCGCCGCAGAGGTCGCGAAATCGCCGCCGCCGCTTCCCGAAGACGAACTCGCCGAAGGTGTCGCGTTCCTCAACTGGCTCGCGGACAACCATTTCACGTTTCTGGGCTATCGCAGCCACGATCTCGTCACGATCGACGGCGAGGATGCGCTGCAGATCGTACCCGGATCGAGCCTCGGCATCCTGCGCGAATCCGCGAGCAAGGAGGTCGCAACGAGCTTCTCTGCATTGCCGCCGGGTGTGAAGGCCTATGCGCGGCGGCGCGAGCTGCTCGTCATCACCAAGTCGACGTCGCGCTCCACCGTGCACCGCCCGGGTTACCTGGATTACATCGCCGTCAAGCGCTTCGACGCCAAGGGCGCGGTGGCCGGCGAGCATCGCTTTCTCGGCCTCTTCACATCGTCGGCGTACAGCACCAAGCCGTCCGACATCCCGCTTCTGCGCCACAAGACTTCGAACGTGATCCGGCGCGCCAACCTGCCGCCTGGCGGGCATGCGGAAAAGAAGCTCGTCAACATCCTGGATACCTATCCTCGCGACGAGCTCTTCCAGACCCCCGAAAACGAGCTTCTGAGCACGGCCACCGGGATCCTGCATCTCGGCGATCGCCAGCGTTTCCGCCTGTTCGTGCGGCGCGATCCGTTCGGACGCTTCATCACGTGCCTCATCTACGCTCCGCGCGAGAACTACACGACGGAAGTCCGCCATCGCTGGCAGGCGATATTGATGCAGGCGTTCAACGGCAGGAGCTCCGACTTCAACGTTCACCTGTCGGAATCGCTGCTGGCGCGCGTGATGATCACGGTGCGCACCACGCCGGGCAACATTCCGGATTACGACGTTCGCGCGGTCGAAGCGCGGCTCGCCGACGCCGCGCGGCGCTGGGAGGACGACCTCCGGCAGGTCCTCACCGCCGACTTGGGCGAAGCGCGCGGCCTTGCGCTGTTCCGAGAGTTCGGCGGTGCGTTCCCGGCCGCGTATCGCGAGGATTTTCAGGCGCGCGAGGCGGTGCCCGACATCACGATGATGGACCGTCTCACGGACGCCGATCCGCTCGGCATGTCGCTGTATCGCCCGCTCGAGGCAGCACCCGGCGCGCTGCGCTTCAAGCTCTTCCGCCTGGGTGGCCCGGTCACGCTATCGGACAGCCTCCCGATGCTGGAGCGGATGGGTCTCAAGGTGCTGGACGAGCGCCCCTATCGCATCACGCCCGAAGGCCGCCCGCCGATCTGGATGCACGACCTCGGCATGCTGGCGTCGGGCATCGACACCGAAGTCGAGATCGACGCGCTCCATCCGGTGTTCGAGGATGCGTTCGGACGCGTCTTTCGCGGCGAAGTGGAGAGTGACGAATTCAACCGGCTGGTCGTCGCAGCGCGTCTGCCCGCGGCAGAGATCGTCATCCTGCGTGCGTACGCAAAATACCTGCGCCAGATCGGCTTTGCCTTGTCGCAGTCGTTCATCGAGGCGACGCTCGCCACGCACGCACCGGTGGCGGCGATGCTGATTGCCCTCTTCAAGCTGCGCTTCGATCCCGACGGCGGCGCCGGCATGGGCTCGCGCAGCGCCGAGCACGTGCGTGCGATCGAGGAGGCGCTGGAACGCGTCGAAAACCTGTCGGAGGATCGGGTGCTGCGTCAGTACCTGGCCTTGATCATGGCGACCACCCGCACCAATTTCTGGGCGCGCGACGCCGCGGGCAAGCCCAAGACATTCCTGTCGTTCAAGTTCGATCCGGCCAAGGTCCCCGGGCTTCCCGAGCCGAAGCCGATGTTCGAGATCTTCGTCTACTCGACGCGCTTCGAAGGCGTACACCTGCGCGGCGGAAAAGTCGCGCGCGGCGGGCTCCGCTGGTCCGATCGCCCCGAGGATTTCCGCACGGAGGTGCTTGGCCTCGTCAAGGCGCAGATGGTCAAGAACACCGTCATCGTCCCGGTCGGTTCGAAGGGCGGCTTCGTCCTGAAGCGCGCGCCCGCTCCGACGGACCGCGATGCCTACATGAAGGAAGGCATCGCCTGCTACAAGGATTATCTGCGCGGGCTCCTCGACCTCACGGACAACCGCGTCGGTACGGCGATCGTGCCGCCGCCCCGCGTCAAGCGTCACGACGCCGACGATCCGTACCTGGTGGTCGCCGCCGACAAGGGCACGGCCACGTTTTCGGATTTCGCGAACGAGATCAGCCGCGAATACGGGTTCTGGCTGGACGATGCGTTCGCGTCCGGCGGCTCCGTCGGATACGACCACAAGGCCATGGGCATCACGGCGCGCGGCGCCTGGGAATCGGTCAAGCGCCATTTCCGCGAGATGGGGGTCGACACGCAGACGACCGACTTCACCGTCGCCGGGATCGGCGACATGTCGGGTGACGTGTTCGGCAACGGCATGCTGCTCTCGCGGCACATCCGTCTCGTGGCCGCGTTCGACCACCGGCACATCTTCCTCGATCCGAACCCCGACATCGCGGCGAGCTTTGCCGAGCGCGAGCGGCTCTTCGAGCTTCCCCGCTCGTCGTGGGCCGATTACGACACGAAGCTGATCTCGGCGGGAGGGGGCGTGCATCCAAGGAGCGCCAAGTCGATCGCGATCACGCCCGAGGTCGCAAGCGCGCTCTCGATTTCCGCGACCGCCATGACGCCGACCGAACTGGTCAACGCAATCCTCAAGGCGGAGGTCGATCTCCTCTACAACGGCGGCATCGGCACCTACGTCAAGTCCGCGCTCGAGTCGCATGCGCAGGTTGGCGACCGCGCCAACGACGCGCTGCGCGTCAACGGCCGCGACTTGCGGTGCAAGGTCGTCGGCGAAGGCGGCAATCTCGGCTGCACGCAGCTCGGGCGGGTCGAGTTCGCACTGCGGGGCGGCCGGATCTACACCGATGCCATCGACAATTCCGCAGGTGTCGACACGTCGGATCACGAGGTCAACATCAAGATCCTCGTCGGCCTGCCCATCGCCGATGGCGAGCTCACCGAAAAGCAGCGCAATGTGCTGCTGGCCGAGATGACCGACGACGTCGCCGCGCTGGTGCTGCGCGACAACTACTTCCAGTCGCAGGCGCTGTCGGTGATGAATCGCATCGCGCCGCAACTGCTGGATGCGCAGCAACGCTTCATCCAGTTCCTGGAGCGGACCAATCGATTGAATCGTGCGATCGAGTTCCTGCCGTCGGACGACGACATCGCCGATCGCCGTGCGCGAGGGATCGGCATGACGACGCCCGAAGGCGCCGTGCTGCTCGCCTACAGCAAGATCTGGCTCTACGACGAGCTGCTCGCGTCCGACCTGCCGGACGATCCGTGGGTGGAGACGGCGCTCCTGCGCTATTTCCCCGCGCTGCTTCGCGATCGCTATGCGGGCTACATGCCCCGGCATCCGCTGAAACGGGAAATCATCGCGACGCACGTCGACAACAGCATGATCAACCGCGTCGGCAGCACGTTCGTGCACCGGCTGGTGGAGACCACCGGCGCCAAGCCTCACGAGGTCGTTCGCGCCTATCTGCTGACGCGGGAGGTCTTCGGCTTCGTTTCGCTGTGGCAGTCGATCGAAGCGCTCGACAACAAGGTCGACGACGCCGTGCAATCGGAGATGCTGATCGATTCGGCGAGCCTGATCGAACGCGGCACCACGTGGTTCCTGCGCTCGCGCCGCCTGACGGATCCCATGGGTGAGACCATCGCGCAGTTTTCGGCACGCGTCGAGGCGCTGGCATCGCGGCTCGCCGAGCTCACGGACCCTGCCGATCGCTCGCGCGGCGAAACCGCGGTCGGCTCTTATGTTGCGAGCGGCGTCCCGCAAGCGCTCGCCGCGCGCGTGGTCGCGCTGGATTCGCTCTATTCAACGCTGGATATCGTAGAGGTCGCGGACGCCACGGCGCGGCCGGTCGAGTTGGTCGCCGAGATCTATTTCGCCGTGTCCAACACGCTCGGCGTGCCGTGGCTACGCGAAAAGGTCGCGACGCTGGCGGACGGCGGCCACTGGCAACGTCTTGCGAAGGGCGCGATGCTGGACGACCTGTCGGGCCTGCAACGCACCGTGGCAGCGGAAGTGCTGGTCGGAGGCGGCGACATGACGAGTCCCACGGGGTTGATCGAGGCGTGGCAGGACCGCAATCGCCGTGCGATCGAGCGCGAAACCGCGCTCCTGGCTGAGCTTCGCGCCTCGTCGTCGCTCGATCCCGCGATGCTGAGCGTCGCGTTGCGCGAGCTTCGAAGCCTGGCCTAGCTTTTCGCCCTAGCGCGCCGCCGAAGCTCCGTGCGGCGCCACGGGCGGTGTCTGCGACAGCGCGGCGTCGAGCGCATCGATCAGCGGTCCGAGCTTCGGCGGGCTCGCCTCCAGCGCGACGCCGACACGAAACCGGCGCAGTGCCACGGATGCGACAGGACCTATCGACGCAATCAGCGTGCGATCGAGAGCGGCGCGCAGCGATTCGCCGCGTCCAAGCGAGTCGGCGACCGCGAACAGGTTGTGCACCTGCGCGGCATTGGTCACCGCAACGGCATCGACACGGTGCGCGTCCAGCGCATCCATGAGGGCGACCAGCGGTGCGGTGTCCGCAGGAATCGCCCAGCGATACGTGGGAATCTCCTCGACGCGGGCGCCGCGGGAGCGCAGGGCTTCGTCCAGCTCCACGTTGGTCACCCCGTAACGCTGCACGATCACCCGCGTGTCGGCCAGCGATATTTCGGCAAGGGCCTGCAGCACCTCGTGCGTCGTGAAGGGATCGGCGGCGGCTAGATCGATGCGCACGTTGCGCGAGCGCAGCGCCGCAGTGGGCTTGGGCCCACGGACCACGACCGTCATCGCGGCGAGAGAAGCCAACCACGGCTCGGTCACGCCGAGCGCGTCGGTGGTCGCGAAGAGCGCACGCGTGCCGACGCCGGTCTGGAAGATAGCGAGCTTGGGCGGATGCGCGCGCACGTCGTCCATCAGGCGTGCGACCGCGGATGCATCGACGTCGGGAAGCTCGGCCAGCGCGGGGGCATGCACGCACGCCCCGCCGCGCTTTTCGATCAATGCCACCATCTGCGGACCCAGACGGCTTTCGAGTATCGCCACGGTCTTGCCGCGCATGAGATTCACCATTCCCGCAGGTGCGGGGCCGGCGACATTATCGCGCGTATGGCCATCTCCAGGCCGTTGCGGTCATTCCGCCGCGACGGCCTGTCAACCCAAGCTGCCCGTCGACCCATCTAGGCCGGCGTCAGCTCCGACGTAAGCTCATCCTTGCGCGCGGCCAACTGTTCGCCGAGCGCATCCAGGTCGAGCTCCGATTTGCTGACCTGGGGGAAAAGCTCGCCTTCTTCCTCCTTCACGTGATGCTTGATGTACTCGGTCAGCACCGTGAAGTTGGCGTCGAACATCTCGTCCCCGGCGTCCATGCCGTCGAGCGTGGCGATGAGGTCCTTGGCGGTTCCGTGCTCGACCTCGGCTTCGTTCAGCAGCGCTTCGCACTCGGGCACTTCGCGCGCGGCCGGATAGAAGATCTCTTCCTCGATCGTCGCATGCACGGTCAGCTTGGCGCACGCGTCGCGGACGATCTCCTCCTTTTCGTCCTGTGGTCCATCCTCGCCGAGTTTCTCGAAGCGATCGAACAGCTGCTTCACTTCCGCGTGGTCGGCCTTCAAGAGCTCGATCGCGTTCTTGCTCGTCGCATCCGCGCTCTTGCGGCTGCGGGAGGTCGATGCGCTGGCGCGCTTGCGTGTGGCGGTTGTCGTACGTCCCTTGCTCTGGCTCGTTGTCATGGTGGGTGTCTCGTCTGATGTAAAGAAAAGGGGATTCCCTTGGCGGCCGCGGGGCTGCGGAAGCGGGAAGGCGTACGGTAGGTCTTGCGGCTTCGGGCTTGCATAGGACGCGCGGCCAAGTTCGTGTCCGGATTTATCGCGAGGATCGTCCTACGCTAGCGTTGATCGCGGGGGCAAGCCGATCGCGCGGTTCCGTGTCCGTCCTACGCCGGCGTAGGACGGGACGCGCTTGAACGCGGTGGGCGCATCCGCGATACTCGCGCTCCGCCACGACCACCGCCCGCAGAGGATTCCAATGAAGGGATCGCGCATCGCGCTGATCGTCGGCACCGCGCTTCTGACGCTGATCGGCGTGGTGATCGCGCTCAACCTCTCCGCCGGCGAGAAGAGGGTCACGCGCGAGATCGGTCATTTGTACGGCATCCGCGATGCGCAATTCCAGCGCACGCTCGGCGTGCTCCTCGGTCCCGTCATCCTTCCCGGCAATCGCTTCGAGGTCCTGCGCAACGGCGACGAGATATTTCCGCCGATGCTCCGCGCCATACGCGGCGCCAAGCGAACGATTTCCTTCGAGACCTACATCTACTGGTCGGGGCAGATCGGCCAGGATTTCGCGGATGCGCTCTCCGAGCGTGCGCGCGCCGGCGTCAAGGTCCACGTCCTGATCGACTGGGTCGGCAGCAGCAAGATGAAGAAGGAATATCTGGACGAGATGGAAAAGGCGGGCGTGGAGATCCGCAAGTTTCACGAGCCGCACTGGTACAACCTCGACAAGCTCAACAATCGCACCCATCGCAAACTGCTCGTCGTCGACGGCGCGGTCGGCTTCACCGGTGGAGTCGGCATTGCGAACGAGTGGACCGGGCATGCGCAGGATCCGGACCACTGGCGCGACACGCATTTCAAGGCCGAGGGGCCGGTGGTGGCGCAGATGCAAGCCGTGTTCGCCGACAACTGGGTCAAGGCGACCGGCGTAGTGCTGCATGGGGGCGACTACTTTCCGCCGATCCCGCCCGTGGGCGAGGGCGCCGCACAGATGTTCGCGAGCTCGCCGTCGGGCGGCAGCGAGAGCATGGAGCTCATGTACCTGCTCATCATCAACGCGGCCGAGCATGCGATCGATCTTTCGAGCGCGTACTTCGTGCCCGACGAGATCTCCCGCGACGCTATCGTTGCCGCGATGAAACGGGGCGTGCGCGTCCGGATCATCACGCCGGGACCACACAACGACGCCGAGATCGTTCGTCGCGCTTCGCGCGCGCTATGGGGCGACCTGCTGGCCGCCGGCGCGGAGATCTACGAATTCCAGCCGACGATGTATCACAGCAAGGTGCTGGTCGCCGACGCCTTGCTCGTGTCGGTCGGATCGACGAATTTCGACGACCGGTCCTTTCGCCTGAACGACGAGGCGAGCCTCAATATCTACGACGAAAAATTCGCTCTCCGGCAGGTCGAGATCTTCGAGCGCGACCTCGAGCGCTCGCGGCGAATTTCGCTCGACGAGTGGCGAGCGAGGCCATGGCGGGAAAAGCTCTGGGAGCACGCCGCCGCGCTCCTCGGCCCGCAGCTCTAGCCTGTATCGTTACTGCAGGCGACGCGTCAGGCGGTTTCCTTTTCGCCCACCAGCCCGCGCTTGGCGAGCATCGGCTCGACCACCGGATCGCGGCCCCGGAACGCGCGGTAGGCCGAGGCCGGATCGAGGGTGCCGCCGGAGGCGTAGACATAGCGCCGGAGCCGCTCGGCGGTGGCGGGGTGGAACACGTTGCCCGCCTCGACGAAGGCGTCGAACCCATCCGCGTCGAGCACTTCGGCCCATATGTAGACGTAGTAGCCGGCGGCGTAGGACGATCCCGAGAACAGATGTCCGAAGTGCGGCAGCCGGTGACGCATCAGGATTTCCCGCGGCATGCCGATTCGCTCCAGCTCGGAAGACTCGAACGCGGAGATGTCGACCCCCGCCGTCTCGGTGTTCGCGTGGAGCGCCATGTCGACCAATGCGCACGCGACATACTCGACCGTCTCGAACCCCTGGTTGAATCGGCGGGCTTCGTTCAGTCGCTGCAGCAGATCATCGGGAATGGGCTCGCCGGTGACATGGTGGAGCGCGTGGCGCTTGAGCACCTCGGGCTGGAACGCCCAGTGCTCGTAGATCTGCGACGGCAGCTCGACGAAATCGCGCAGGACGCTCGTGCCCGACAGCCGCTCGTACGTGACCTGCGAGAGCAGCCCGTGCAGGCCGTGGCCGAACTCGTGGAACAACGTCCTCACATCGTCGGCGGAGAGCAGCGTTTCCTCGCCGGCCGGCGCCTTGGCGAAGTTGTTGTTGTTGACGATGATCGGAATCACGTCGCCATCGATGCGTGACTGGTTGCGATAAGAGCTCATCCACGCGCCACCGCGCTTCGTTGGCCGCGCGAAGTTGTCGGAGAGGAAAACGCCGATCTGACGGTCGGTGCGATCGCGGACCTCATAGACGCGCACGTCGGGGTGATACGCGGCGATCTCGGGTTGCGCGACGAAGCGGATGCCGAAGAGGCGCTCCGCGCAATCGAACACGGCTTCCATCATCCGGCTCAACGGGAAATAGGGCTTCAGCGCCGCCTCGTCGAAGTCGTAGCGCGCCTTGCGCACCTTCTCGGCGTAGTAGCGCCAGTCCCACGGCTCGATGCGGATGTCCTCGCCCCGCGACAGGGCCATCGCGTGCAGGGCATCTCGCTCCGCCACCGCGCGGGCCTTGGCGGGCTCCCATACTTTGTGCAGCAGCGCGGCCACGGCGGACGGCTTGCCGGCCATGCGGTCGACGAGCGCAAAGTCGGCATACGTGGCATATCCCGACAGGCGGGCCTGCTCGCTGCGAAGCGCGAGCACCTCGCGTGCGATGGGACGATTGTCGTGCGCCCCGTCGTTCTCGCCGCGACGCGTCCATGCCGCGAATGCCTGCTCGCGCAAGTCCCGGCGATCGGAAAAAGTGAGGAACGGCACCACCAGCGAACGCGACAGCGTGATCAGATGCGCATCCGGGTGGCCGCGTTCGCGCGCGGCCTCGTGCGCCGCGGCCCGCACGAGCTCGGGTAGGCCGGCCAGGTCGCGCTCATCCCTGAGCAGGAGCTCGTATGCCGCCTCGTCGGCCAGCACGTTCTGGCTGAACTGCGTCATGAGCTCGGCCAGCCGCTCGTTGATCTTGGCCATGCGGCGCTTGGCCGCGTGCGAAAGCTTGGCGCCCGCCAGGATGAAGTCGAGGCGCGTGCGCTCGACCAGCCGGAGCTGCTCGAACGTGAGCGACAGCGAATGGCGGCGGCGGTGCACGCCGTCCACGCGCGCGAACAGCTCGGCGTCGAGGTAGATCGTGTTCGAATGCGCGGCGAGGCGCGGCGCCATCTCCCGTTCCACCTGCTGCAGCGCTGGCGAGGTTTCCGACGCCGCGAGATTCCAGAACATGGCCTCGATTCGGGACAGCGCGCGGCCGCTGCGGTCAATCGCGGCCACGGTGTTGTCGAAGGTCGGCGCCGTGTCGCTGGCGGCGATGGCGCGAATCTCATCGCGATGCTGCTGCAACGCTACATCGAAGGCCGGCACGAAATGTTCCGGGCGAACGCGGTCGAAGGGCGGCAGTCCGTAGGGCGTGTCCCAGGGTTGCAGCAACGGATTTGCATTCTCGTCGGTCATGTTGAATCGTCTTTCCGGAAATATTCGGTGAACGCTGCGAACGACCGAAGGTGACGGTCGCCGGTCGTTGCGGAGGGCGCCGCGGTGGGGACAGGAGCCGGCGCGCACGCGACAACCGTGCCGCGGCGACCGGTTACACTTGTCGCATCGCCTTCTTGGCTTCTCGAATTCGGAAGGCCGGCGCGTTGCCCTGGAGTCGATTCCGCGCTTTGCCGCAGATGTCCGAAAATCCGCCTGCCGACTCCACGTACGGCCTCGCCGAAAAATATCTGCGGGCGATGCGTCATGCCGCCGATCTCCTGGGATCGTCCGTCGACTTCGACGCCACTCTCGGTAACGTGATTATCGCATGCCTCCCCGCCGTCGGCGATTTCGGCTGGTTGGACCTCCGGATCGACGGTGACACCGTCCGCACCGCGCGCGCCTGGGAGAATCAGGACGCGCAGGCCGCCCTCGATGCCGGCCCATGGATTTCCCGCGACGGCGGGCCGCATTCGAGCGCCCTGCACACGGGTGAGCCTTCGCTTCACCCCGACATGGACCTGCTGCTGGACCGCGCGCATCAGGACGATGCCGACGCCGCGAGGCTACGCGCGCTCGGCGTGGTGTCGATGATCACGGTGCCGATGCGCTATCGCGAGGAGAGTCTTGGCGCCTTGACGCTCTTCATGGCGCAGTCGCGCCGCCGGCACACGCAGGACGACTTGCAGTTCGCCGGCGAGATGGCGGCGTTGGCAGCGCCGGTGGTCGCCAACGCGCGGCTCCTCGAGCGCCACCGCCGCGCCGAAGCCGCGCTCCGCGCCAGCGAGGAACGGCTCCGCCTTGCGATCGATGCGGGCAAGCTGGGCATCTGGGATTGGGACGTCCCCGGCGACCGCGTGACCTGGTCCGATCGCGTCTACGAACTGCATGGCGTGCAACCCGGAACGTTCGGCGGACGCGTCGCGGATTTCTCAAGCCTCGTGCATCCTGACGACCGCGAAGCGGTGAGATCGCGCGTCGAAGCAGCTCTCTGGGACGATGCGGAATTCGAAACCGAGTTCCGCGTGCCGCATGCCGACGGGACGATTCGATGGCTCGCGACGCGCGCCGAGGTTCAACGGGACGCGGCAGGTCGGCCGCTCCGGATGGTGGGGGCGACGTACGACGTCACCGAGCGGGCGCGGCTGCTCGCTGCCGAGCGCGCGGCCCGCGCCGAGATGGCCAGCGCTCGCCAGCGGCTCGAACTGCTCGCGTCCGCGGGCACGATGCTGTCGCGATCGCTCGACCCGCAGGCGACGCTCGAGGCCATCGCGACCATCGTGGTACCCGGTGTCGCCGACTGGTGCCGCGTCGACCTGCTCGACGGCGACGGCGTGCTTCAGCGCGCGCTCACCTATCATGCCGATCCCGCAACCAGAGAGCGCGGCATCGAGCTCGTCAATCGGCTCCGCGCGTCGCCGGAGCAGGTAGGATCGATGGCGTGGGCGGCGGCGACGGGACTCTCGCATCTCGCCAATTTCGCGCCGGCGTCCGAGTTCGATTCGATTCGCGACCGCGACCTGCTGACATTTGCGCAGGCCATCGGCATGCGGGCCTACTTCGTCGTTCCCCTCGTTGCGCGTGGACGAACCTTGGGCGCAATGGCAGCGCTACAGGCGGAATCGGGACGCCCGCTCGGTCAGGACGACTGCTCCCTCATCGCCGAGATCGCGCAGCGCGCGGCGCTGGCGCTCGACAACGCGCGTCTGTATGTCGAGGCCGCCGATGCGCGCCGCAACGCGGAGTCCGCGAGCCGCGCCAAGGATGAGTTTCTGGCGATCCTGGGCCACGAGCTCCGCAATCCGCTGGCGCCGATCGTGACGGCATTGCGCCTCATGGATCTGCGCGGCGAGACGGCCACGGCACCGGAGAGAGGCGTCATCGCGCGCCAGGTTGCCCATCTCACGCGTCTGGTGGACGACCTGCTCGACGTGTCGCGGATCACGCGCGGGAAGATCGAGCTGAAGCGCCGCAACATCGATGCGGCCGATCTCGTGGCGACAGCCGTCGAGCTCGTGCGCCCGATGCTCGAGCAGCGCGAGGTCCGTTTCGAGCTGACGCTTCCACCCGACCCCGCGTACGTGAGCGGCGACGCCGTCCGCCTGGCGCAGATCTTGAGCAACCTCCTGAGCAACGCCGCGAAATTCACGCCGAAGGGCGGTCGGGTCGCGCTCACCACCGTGGTTCGCGACGACGCGGTCGAATTTGTCGTCGAGGACGACGGCATCGGCATCCCGCCGGACCTTCTGCCGCGCGTGTTCGACCTCTTCGTCCAGGGCGAGCAGCCCATCGACCGCCGCGATGGCGGATTGGGACTCGGACTCGCAATCGTGCAGAAGCTCGTCGCGCTGCACGACGGCAGCGTCACGGCGGCAAGCGATGGCGCGGGGAAAGGCAGCACGTTTCGCGTCGTCCTGTCGAAGGCGTCCGGCGGTGCCGAGGCGGTGACGGCCGCGGACCCTCCCGCGCGATGGCAAGTCAGCGGCCGCGTGCTGATCGTCGATGACAACGCCGATGCTGCCGAGACGACGGCCGCCCTGCTGCGATTCGAAGGACTCGA
>Ga0070665_100002345_pt1 | contig 20971 bp, 17 predicted proteins | sample KBSS13metaG_FD_65862 | JGI IMG/M metagenome (GOLD analysis project Ga0070665, IMG submission 65862) | Switchgrass rhizosphere microbial communities from Kellogg Biological Station, Michigan, USA - KBS S1-3 metaG | ecosystem: Host-associated > Plants > Roots > Rhizosphere > Soil ...
GTCCCGGCCGCGCTGCTCGGCGAGCGACTGGCCGAGCCGGCGACCGTCGTGCTGCGCCTGCGGCTCGATGGCGACGCGACGCTCGAGCTCGAGCCGTTCGTGCGGCCCGCCGACGGCGCGCCGATCTATCCGCCGGGCGTGGGCGCGCGAGACGTGATCATCGCCCGCGAGCAGCGGCGCTGCTACGTGCACCGCGACTTCGACGCCGAGGCCGCGCAGGTCGCCGCCGCGCTCGCGCGCTTGCCGCTCGAGCCGGCGGTCGAAGGCCCACCGGGCTGCTTCCGGCTCGAGGAGCCCGATGCCGCGCTCGCGGTGGTCGCCGCGGTGCAAGCGCTGCCGCCGGGCGTGGTCGCCGAGTGGATCGACGGCCGGCCGCGCGTCGTGCCGTCGGGCGGCGCGCAGCAGCTGCGCGTGCAGATCGATCACAAGCGCGACTGGTTCGGGATCGCCGGCGAGCTCAAGGTCGAGCACGGCCGCATCGAGCTCGCGATCTTGCTCGACGCCGCGCGTCGCCAGCAGCGGTTCGTGCGGCTCGACGAGCACCGCTGGGTCGAGCTCGAATCGGCGCTGCGCCACCGGCTCACCGAGCTCGCCGATCGATCGTATGCGTCGGGCAACGCGGTCGAGCTCTCGATCGCCGCGGCGCCGGCGATCCGCGCGCTCGCCGACGACGGCGCGCAGGTCGCGGCCGCACCGGCGTGGCGCACGCTCGCCGACAACCTCGAGGCGGCGATGAAGCTGCGGCCCAAGCCGCCGGCGACGCTGCACGGGATCTTGCGGCCGTATCAGCGCGAAGGTCACGCGTGGCTCGCGCGGCTCGCGGCGTGGGGCGCCGGCGGCTGTCTCGCCGACGACATGGGCCTCGGCAAGACCGTGCAGGCGATCGCGCTGCTCTGCGATCGCGCCAAGCTCGGGCCCGCGATCGTGCTCGCGCCGACGTCGGTCGCGCTCAACTGGGTCGACGAGCTCGGCCGGTTCGCCCCGTCGCTCAAGCCCGTCGTCTACGGCGAGTCCGGCGATCGCGTGAAGACGCTCGCGAACCTCGGCAAGCGCGACGTGCTGATCGTCAGCTACGGCCTCTTGCAGCGCGATGCCGACGTGCTCGCGCGCGTGACGTTCGCGACGCTCGTCGCCGACGAAGCGCAGGCGATCAAGAACCCGCGCACCGAGCGCGCGAAGGCGGCGCGCGGATTGTCCGCCGAGTTCCGCGTCGCGCTGTCGGGCACGCCGCTCGAGAACCATCTCGGCGAGCTGTGGTCGCTGTTCGCGCTGGTGTTTCCGGGCCTGCTCGGCAGCTGGGAGCAGTTCCGCACGCGGTTCGCCGTGCCGATCGAGAAGAACCGCGACGCGGCGGCAAGCGCGGCGCTCGCCCGCGTGATCAAGCCGTTCCTCTTGCGCCGCACGAAGGCCGAGGTCGCGCCGGAATTGCCCGCGCGCACCGAGATCGAGGTGCCGGTGGCGCTGTCGACCGCCGAGGCCGAGCTCTACGAGGACGCGCGGCTCGCGGCGGTCGCGAACCTCAAGAAGAGCGTCAAGACGCCCGAGCAGAAGCGGTTCGAGGTGCTCGCGGCGCTCACGCGGCTGCGCCTGCTCGCGTCGCATCCCAAGCTCTACGATCCGCAATCGAGCATCGCGAGCTCCAAGATGCAGCGCTTGCTCGAGCTCGTCGACGAGCTGCGCAGCGAGGGCCATCGCGCGCTCGTGTTCAGCCAGTTCACGTCGCATCTGGCGCTCGTGCGCGCCGAGCTCGAGCGCGCCGGCGTGTCGCTGCTCTACCTCGACGGCGCGACGCCGGCCGGCGAGCGCGCGAAGCTGATCGCGCGGTTTCAAGCCGGCGAGACCGACGTGTTCCTGATCTCGCTCAAGGCCGGCGGCACCGGCATCAACCTCACGGCGGCCGATTACGTGATCCACCTCGATCCGTGGTGGAACCCCGCGGTCGAGGATCAGGCGACCGACCGCGCGCACCGCATCGGCCAGGACAAGCCGGTCACGGTGTACCGGCTGATCGCGCGCGACACGGTCGAGGAGAAGATCCTCGCGCTGCACGGCACCAAGCGCGCGCTGGTCGCCGGCGTCCTGGCCGGCACCGATGCGGCCGCCAAGCTCACGACCCGCGATCTGGTGGACCTGATCGCGGCTCAGGCCTGACTAATCCCAGAGATCGCCTGTGCTGGTCTCGTCGTGCACGTGCTCGTGTCACGTGCACGTGCTCGTGCACGATCCTCTGCTTCCAGCATCGCACGCCCCGGATCGGCGCAGACGGCCCGCGCGAAGGCTTTTTCGCGTTGGTCGATGCAACCCGCTGAGCGCGTTGCCTCGGCAGACGATGACGAGCGGACGGTCAAATAGCGCACGCTGTCGGCTCGAGGCGCCCGACAGCGGGGACATCGTTCGCCGGCACGGAGGTCGTGAACGTGCACGAGCACGTGCACGTGGCACGAGTACGTGCACGGCCGGATCAATCGAGCCGAGCTCTGGGATTATTGGTCCGCCTTGGCCATCGTCCAGCCGTTGGCGTTGTGGACCCAGCTCTCGGTATGGCGGGTCGAGCCGCTTTGCGTGTAGACGGTGGCCGAGTCGTCGGTCGTGTGGCCCATGCTGACGATCGAGCGCGGGTTCGCCGAGTCGTGCGCGATCACGTCGCCGATGTCGTCGCGGACCTTGGCGACGTTGACGTGGGTTTGAGGCGCTGCACATGCAGCCATGAGAACGATCGCGAGTAGAAACTTCATGACCGGCGCTAACGCACGAAGCGGTCCACACGCCTCGCGCGCTCAACTGCGCGAATCTGCGCGCATGTCGCGGGCTGTCGCCCTGGTCGCACGCGTATCGTCGGGCGTACGCGAGCACGTATCTGGTACGCGCCGCGTACGTTGGATTAGGATGCTCACGATGCGCTCGGGTGCATGGCTGCTCGTCGTGTGTGCCGCGTGCACGGCACCCGCGCGCGAAAATTCCGTCGCGCAGGCAGTCACGCAATGCGGCTCGGGGTTGCCCGAGGGTGTGGACGTGTACTCCAACAGCGGCACGATCGACTGGACCAAGCTCGCTGCGTCGGGCCGCAGGTTCGCGTTCATCAAGGCCACGCAGGGCGACTACAACGTCCAGTCGACGTTTCCCGCACAGTGGAGCGGCGCGCTCGCGGCCGGCGTGCTGCGCAGCCCCTATCACTTCTTCGATGCGACCAGCGACGCCGTCACGCAGGCCAAGGACTTCCTGGCCCAGCTCACGATGGCGGGCGGCCTTCAGGTCGGCGACCTGCCGCCGATGCTCGACATCGAGTGCCCGACCGCGGCGACGCAGGGCGCGTCCGAGGCCGGCTGCGAAGGCGGCACCGACTCGGGCTGGGTGCCGCCGGCGACGCTCGCGCAGGACATCTTCGACTGGCTGGACTACGTGCAACAGGCGACCGGCACCACGCCGATCCTCTACAGCTACCCGTCGTGGTTCGCCGACGTCACGTTCACCGATCAGCGGCTCGCCAATTACCCGCTGTTCATCGCGTCCTACACCACGTGCGCGACCGTGCCGGCGCCGTGGACGTCGGCCGCGTTCTGGCAGTACTCGGCGACCACGACCGTGCCCGGGATCGCCAAGGCCGGCGACGTCGACCGCTTCTTCGGCTCCGACGCCGATCTCGAGCAGCTGACCGTGCAGCCGGCGCCGCCGCCGATGGTCGATGCCGGCGTCGCGCCCGACGCGCCCGGGGTGACCCCGCATCACTCGGGTGGCTGCGACTCGAGCGATGCACCGAGCCCGTGGTGGCTGGTCGGCTTCGGCGTGATCGTGATCGGCATTAGATCCAGACGAAAAGTTGCCCGCTGATCCGGGCTGCTTTACGCATTTCGATAGGGACCCTCTATGGACCTATCGAACGCTGTCGTCGACGAGCCCCCAGCCATCCTGCGCGGAACCGCGCGTGGCCTCGAGCTGATCGTCAACGGGCGCGCGCCCGTCGATGCGATCACCAGCGCGATCGAAGCGCGGCTCGGCGAAGCCCCGGCGTTCTTCCGCGGCAACGACGTGCGGATCGCCGTCGACGACGGCCCGCTCGCGACCGGCTGCCTCGGCAAGATCGACGAGCTCGCCGCCCGCTACGACCTGCGCATCACCGAGGTGGCGGCTCATGCCGCACCGAAGCCGAATCTCGCGGCCGGATCCGCGCCGTCCATCGTCGAAGACGCCACCGCCGCCGCGATCCCCGAGCCGATCGCCCCGGTCTCGGCGCCCGTCGCCGCGCCGCCCGCGCCGCCGGTGATCGTCCAGGAAGTCGTCGAGCAGCTCGTCGGACCGCGGCTCGTGATCGGCCCGGTGCGTTCTGGCGTGATCCTCGATCACGTCGGCCACGTCATCGTGTTCGGCGACGTCAACCCGGGCGCTGAAGTGCGCGCCACCGGCAACATCGTCGTGCTCGGCCGGCTGCGCGGCACCGCTCACGCCGGCATCGGTGCGCCGATGGGCTTCATCCTCGCGCTGCGCCTCGAGCCGCAACAGCTGCGCATCGGCCGCCAGGTCGCGCGCGCGGGCGACAGCGACACTCCAGATCACGACGCCGAGATCGCGTATGCGACCGGCGAGCAGATCGTCGTCGAACGTTATCAAGGCCGCTTGCCGAAGAACCTCGCAGCAAGCCTCTAAGGAGTCACCATGGGTCGCGCCATCGTCATCACGTCCGGTAAAGGTGGAGTCGGCAAGACGACCACCACTGCCAACCTCGGAACCGCGCTCGCGCAGCTCGGGCACAGCGTCGTGCTCGTCGACGCCGACATCGGCCTGCGCAACCTCGACGTCGTCATGGGCCTCGAGAACCGCATCGTCTTTCACGTGGTCGACGCGATTCGCGGCAAGTGCACGGTGCAGAAGGCGCTGATCAAGGATCGCCGCCTCGACAACCTGTGGCTCCTGCCGGCGTCGCAAACCGACGACAAGGACGCCGTCACGCCCGACGACATGAAGTCGCTGGTGATGGAGCTCAAGCACAGCTACGACTTCGTGCTGATCGATTGCCCGGCGGGCATCGAGCAGGGCTTCAAGAACGCGATCGCCGGGGCCGACGAAGCGGTCGTGGTCGCGACCCCCGAAGTCTCGTCGATCCGCGACGCCGACCGCGTGGTCGGTCTGCTCGCGGCGGCCGACGTGCCGGCGCGGCTGATCGTCAACCGGATCTCGCCGCAGCTCGTGAAGCGCGGCGACATGCTGTCGCAAGCCGACGTGATCGAGATCCTCGCGCTCGAGCTGCTCGGCGGGATCCCGCTCGACGATCAGGTGATCGCGACGACGAACAAGGGCGTTCCCGCGGTGCTCGAGGGCAAGTCGATGGCGGCGCGCGAGTTCGTGCGCATCGCCAAGCTGCTCGCGGGCCACGAGGTCGAGGCCAAGGAATCGGTCGGGTTCTTCACGCGGATCGGTCGCGCGCTCGGCCTGTCGGCCTCGCCGGCCTGAAAGAAACACGATGATGATGTGGGAGAACATCAAGAACCTGTTCGTCGGCAAGCCTTCGCGCGAGATCGCGAAGGGCCGGCTTCACCTCGTGCTCGCGCACGATCGCACCGGTCTCGACGGCGGCCGGCTGCAGGAAATGCGCGAAGAGATCGCCAAAGTCATCGCGAAGTACGTCGAGATCAACTCCGATGCGGTCGAGATCCAGATCGAGACGCGCAATCGCGAGACGCAGTTGACCGTCTCGAGCGCGATCCAAGCTCGCAACGCGTAAGCGCTCGCGCTAAAGATCGCGCATGATCGCGATCCTCGGTACCGGACTTCTCGGGAGTAATTTCGCGCGCGCCCTCATCAAGAAGGGCGAGACCGTTCACGTGTGGAACCGCACGTTCGAGCGGGCCAAGGCGCTCGCGGCCGACGGCGCCACGCCGTTCGAGAGCGCGGCCGACGCCGTGCGCGGCGCATCGCGCGTCCACATCGCCGTCTCCGACGACGCGGCGGTCGACAGCGTGCTCGCGGCCGCCAAGCTCGCGCCCGGCACGCTCGTGCTCGATCACACGACCACGTCGGTCGGCGGCGCAGGCGCGCGGACGGCGCGCACCGACATCACCTACGTTCACGCGCCGGTCTTCATGGGACCGAAGAACGCGCTCGAATCCACGGGTCTCATGCTGGTCTCGGGCAATCGCAGCCGCGTGGAGCGCGTGCGGCCGATGCTCGAGCCGATGACCGGCAAGCTGATCGATCTCGGCGAGCGCGTCGACGCCGCGGCCGCCTTCAAGCTGATCGGCAACACGTTCCTGATGGGGTTCACCGCCGCGATCAGCGACATGATCGGCCTGGGCAAGGCGCTCGGCCTGTCCGCGACCGAGGCGACCTCGCTGTTCGAGCACTTCAACCCCGGCGCGATGACCGCGCAGCGCGCCAAGACGATGACGTCGGGGAAGTTCGACGCGCCGTCGTGGGAGCTGGCGATGGCGCGCAAGGACGCACGCCTGGTCCAGGCGGAGGTCGATCGCGCACATGTCGCGCTCACACTCCTGCCGGCGATCGCCGCGCGCATGGATGCGATGATCGAGCGTGGCCACGGTCACGACGATTGGACCGTGATCGCGAAAGACTTCCTCTGATACTGTCGCCGGGATGCGAGCCTGGGTCGTCGTCCTGATCGCCGCGTGTGGATCGCCCAGCGGCTCGATGACCGCCGATGGCGGCGACGACGATGCCGCGATGAACCCGGGCAGCGGCTCGTGCACCGCGGCGCCCGCGTCCGAGATGGGCGACGGCACCTACTACGACGCCGACGGCACCGGCAACTGCAGCTTCGACGCGTCGCCGAACGACCTCCTGGTCGCGGCGATGAACGCGCCCGACTACGACAACGCGCAGTGGTGCGGCGCGTGCCTCGCGGTCACCGGCCCGATGGGCAACACGATCACGGTGCGCGTCGTCGATCAGTGCCCGGGCTGCAGCCACGGCGATCTCGATCTCAGCGAGACCGCGTTCAGCATGCTGTCGCCGCTGTCGGCGGGCCGGATCAAGATCTCGTGGCACGAGGTGCCGTGCGACGTCACCGGGCCGATCGCCTACAACTTCCAGATGGGCGCGAGCCAGTACTACGCGGCGATCCAGATCCGCAACAGCCGCTATCCGATCGCGGCGATCGACGCGCTGCAAGGCAGCTCGTACACGTCGCTCGCGAAGCAGAGCTACAACTTCTACGTCGCGTCGAGCGGGCTCGGCAAAGGCCCGTACGATCTGCGCGTCACCGACGAGCGCGGCCAGGTCGTCGAGGATCCCAGCATCCCGCTCGGCAACGGCACGACCGAGAACGGCGCGAGCCAGTTCCCGGTCTGCCAAGGCGACTAGAGATCCTGCGCGATGTAGATCGCGTTGCCGTCCGGATCGCAGACGGTCGCTTCGCGCATGCCGTACTCGCGGCGATCTGCCGGTGGCGTGGTCATCGGCTGACCGGCTCGTTCGATCTGCTCGACGTAGTCATCCACGCCCGACGCGAGGCGCAGGTGGCACGCGCTCGTGTGAACCACGCCCCTCGACTGCACGAGGACGATCAGCGCCGGTCCGAGCTTCACGCCGGCGTGGTCGGCGGCGCTCCACTCGATCTCGAAGCCGAGCACGCGGACGTACCAGTCGACGGATCGTCCGAGATCTCCGACGAAGAAGCTCGGCGCGATGGACTCGACGGCCGGCATCAGACCTCGCGGTAGCGAAAGCAGCTCGTCAGGTGATCGTTGATGAGGCCGCACGCCTGCATGTGCGCGTACATGATCGTCGTGCCCGCGAACTTGAAGCCGAGCTTCTTCATCGCGGCGGCGACCGCGTCGCTCGCGTCGGAGCGCGGCGGGACCTGCTTCGTGTCGCGCCACTTGTTGACGACCGGCTTGCCGCCGACGAACGACCACAAGAACGCGTCGAACGAGCCGTGCGCCTTCTGCACCGCCAAGAATGCCTTCGCGTTGGTCACGCACGACTCGACCTTCGCGCGATTGCGCACGATGCCGGCGTCTTGCAGGATCTTGTCGACCTTCGCGGGCGTGAACCGCGCGACTTTCGCCGGATCGAAGTCGGCGAAGTTCTTGCGGTAGCCCGCGCGCTTGTCGAGGATCGTCTTCCACGACAGACCGGCTTGCGCGCCCTCGAGGATCAGGAACTCGAAGTGCCTGCGATCGTCGTGCGTGGGCACGCCCCATTCCGCGTCGTGATACGCGGCCATGGCCTCCGAGGTGGCCCAGGCGCAACGCGTGACCATCAGTGGACCAGGAACCACTTCTTGTTCGCCATCACTTCGAGGTGGAAGTGGTTGCGATGCGGTCGGTTGAAGTTGGGCGTGAGCACGACGTTGAACAGGTGAGCCGCGACGGCGGTGCACAGGATATCGCGAAGCTCGTTGGCTTTGTCGGTGACCGGATGCGGAGCCGCACCGTCGCCGCACGTCTTCGCGCCGATCGCGCCGTGGAAGTCGTCGAGCACGACGAGCTTGTCGCCGTTGGACTTGGTGAAGCGCGCCGCATCGAGCGCGAGCCCACCGTTGTGCTGCGCGCCGATCTTGTCGTCGGCCCACGACTTGGGCGGCACGCGATACATCGAGTAGTGGCGAACCTCGACGATGTCGTGCTGCGCGAGGATCGCCGCGAAGTCGTCCATCGCGAGCACGAGCCGGCAATCGCCGATCTCCCACGGTGTGGTCTCGTGCTTGGACTCGGCCACGTCGGTCGTGAACGTCACGCCGTGAAGCGGGCCGGTCAGCCGCACGGGCGCGAGCACGCCCTTGGCCGACTCGACCTTGAACGGGATCTTGCGCGCGGTCAGCTCGGCTTCGCATTCGTCGCGGGTCATGGCGCCGTAGCGCACGGCCGGAAGCGCGTCGGCATCGGCCGGCGTCTCGAACCGCGAGTTTGCGTGGCGCTTGACGTTCGAGCTGCGCGCCGCGGGCTTGGCCGGCTTGGCCACGGCAGGCGCCGCAACGCTTGCCAGGGCCAGCACGATCCAGAGCCGCATCGGCCGATCCTAGCGCGTTCACGGAACCGCGCCGGAGTTTTGGGTGTCACATGGGTCCATGCGCCGCATGATCTGGTTGGTCGCGTGCTGGGCCTGTACCTCACCGACACAGCGCACGGTGCCCGCACCCAAACCGCGCGTGCCCACCGTGGCGGAGGTCGCAGCACCTGGCACGCCGCGGCGCGCCGAGGTCACCATGGTCCAGGACTCCGGCGGCGCGCTCGAGCTGACCGTCGGGTCGGCGGGGGCGGCGGAGCCGAAGCTCGCGAGCGAGGTGCTCGGCGATGCCGACACCGCGGCGCTGTTCGCGCGGCTCGAGTCGCTGCCGTCGGTCACGCCGACGCAGGCGCCGATCATGCGTCCGCCGTCGGCGCCTCCGCCGAAGTCGGGCAATGTCACGTCGATCGCGTTCGTCGCGCCGACCGGTCGCGCGGTCGCGGATCGGCCGATCGCGCCGCATTCGGATCAGCCGGCGGCGATGGACGCGCCGGAGATCATCCCGGGCACCGGCGAGGCCGTGCTCGGCGCCGAGCTGCACGTGCGGTTTGCCGACGCGATGGTTCCGGTCGCCGAGGTCGGCGCGACGCGCGCACAGCTCGCGACGATCGATCCGCCGGTGGCGGGCTCGTGGCGCTGGGACGACACGCACGTCGCGGTGTTCGTGCCGGCGGCCGGCCATCTGCCGGGCTCGACGAAGCTGACGGTCACCGTGGCGGCAGGCGCGCGATCGATCGCGAACACGTTCTTGGCAGCGCCGGTGACCGCGACGTTCACCACGCCGCCCATCGACATGCTGGTTCTTTATCCGCGCGGCGTGCTGCGCCCCGATGCGCCGATCGCCGTGCATTTCACGCAGCGGATCGATCGCGATGCGGTCGCGAAGCAGCTGCGGTTCACCGTCAAAGGCGTCGCGCAGCCGGTGCGTGTGATCGACGTCGCCGAGGCGCGCGCGCTGTGGAAGCGCCAGCCGCACCTCGAGATCGAGGATTTGCAGCTCACCGGCAACATGCTCGTGGTCGCGCCGAAAACGGCGTGGCCGAGCGGCGCCGAGGTGCTGGTCACGCTCGCGAAAGGCGCGACGTCGGCCGAAGGGCCGATCGCGACGACGCGCGCGCAGGTCGAATCGTTTCACGTCGCGCCGGCGTTCGAGCTGCGCGGCATCTCGTGCGACAGCCCCGCGCCGCGCATGCACGCCGTCTGCCCAGCACTGTCGTGGCCGTCGCTCGCGCTGACCAACGCGATCGAGCGCAGCTCGTTTCGCGCCGAGCTCGTCCAGCTCGAGGGCGAGCCGTTCGACGACCGCATGCTGTCGACGTCCGACATCGAGCTCGGCGAGCTGTCGGCCGCGATCGGCGCGTCGCACACCGTCAAGATCGGCGACGGCCTCCTCGATATCTACGGCCAGTCGTATGCCGGCCCGCATCGCATCTCGTTCACGACCACGAAGCCGCACTGGGACGAGTACCTCGCCGCCGACGATGGCCTGTACGTGCTCGATCCGCGGTACCAGACTCCGCTGTGGACCGTCACCGCCGACGCCGTGCCGTCGCTGCATGTCCAGCTCTACGCCGCGCAGCCGTCCGACTACTTCGCCTACGAGCAGCTCGAGGCGGGCAAGCTCGCGACGCCGCCGGGCAAGCGCGTGTTCGATCACGTGTACCCGGTCGGCGCGCGGTTCGCAGCCGAAGCGCGCGTGGACCTGCATCCGGCGCTGAGCGCGAGCGGCACCGGCCACGTGATCGCGATCGCGACGGGCGGCTCGCAGCCGCGACGCGTCGCGTGGATCGAGGTCACGCGGCTCGGTGTCGTGGCGCGGCTCGACGGCGAGCAGGCCAACGCGTGGGCGAGCGACATCTCGCCCGCGAGCTTCATGGCGCCGATCCCGCACGCGAACGCGCGGCTCCTGCTGGAGCACGCGGCGCCGACCGCACCGGCCGAGACCGACGGCGACGGCCACGTCGCGCTCGCGCTGCCGGGCCCGGCCATCAAGCCCGATGCGGTGCAGCACACGGCGTTGCTCGAGCTGTCGACCGCGACCGACTCCGCGTTCCTGCCGATCGATCGCGATCGCCGATCGATCCGCACGCGCACCGCCGAGTGGTACGTCACCGACGATCGCTTCACGTACAAGCCGGGCGAGCCGCTCTACATCAAGGGCTGGGTGCGCTGGACGCACGACGGCGTGAACCCGGGCATCGAGATGCCCGAGACCGGCCAGCGCGTCACGTACACGGTGAACGATTCGCGCGGCGTCGAGATCGCGAAGGGTACGACCGCGCTGACCGCACAAGGCGGCTTCGACTTCCAGGCCGCGCTGCCGGCGACGGCGAACCTCGGCACCGCGTACGTCGCGCTCTCGCTCGGCAGCGAGACGACGTCGCATCCGTTCCAGATCGAAGAGTTCCGCACGCCCGCGTTTTCGCTCTCGCTCGACGACGACGTGGTCGGCGCTGGCACGCTGCCGCTCGTGGTCGGCGAGTCGATCGAGATGCGCGCGGAGGCGCGTTACTACAGCGGCGGCGGGCTCGGCGGCGCGAAGGTCTCGTGGGATACGAGCCTGCGCCGCGCGTCGTATCGGCCGGTCGGCTTCGACGCGTTCACGTTCGAGCCTGCGCTCGCGAGGAACGACGGGGGGCCGCGGATCGCGCAGATCGACAGCCGGCTCGACTCGCGCTCGACCGGGACGGTCGACATCGGCGTCGCCGCGCTGCCGTTCGACGCGCCGTCGCTGCTCCGGGTCGACGCGATCGTCACCGATCTCGATCGCTCGGTGATCCGTGCGAGCTCGCGCGCGATCGTCGTGCATCCGTCGAGCTACTACGTCGGCCTGCGGATGAAGCCGGAGTCGACCGACACCGTCGAGGCGGTCGTCGTCGATCTCGACAACCATCCCGTTGCGGGCGTGCCGATCGACGTCGACTTCACCGGCATGCTCTACAGCGAGTGGTATCGCGACGACGCGAACATCAAGGACACCCAGCACTGCCACGCGATCAGCGCCGCGACGCCGGTGCCGTGCACGCTGCACATCGCGAGCGACAAGTACGGGTACCTCGCGACCGCGCACGTGAGTGATGCACGCGGTCGCGCGAACAGCTCGCGGATCCGCATTCCGCGCTGGGGCGGCCCCGACGATCGCCAGCCGCTGACGCTGACCGCCGACAAGCCGAAGTATCGCGCCGGCGACGTCGCGAAGCTGACGATCACCTCGGACGTCGTGCCGAGCCACGCGGTCGTGTCGTACGCGCGCCAGGGCCTCGTCGCGCAGCGCAGCGTGCTGCTCGACCGGCCCAAGACCGTGATCGACGTGCCGATCGACGTGTCGTATCTCGAGGACGTTCACGTCGTGGTCGATCGCTTCGCGCGCCGCGCCTACATGACTTCGCCGCAGGTCAGCAAGGAGCCGCTGCCCGAGCACGTCGAGGCCGAGATCGATCTGCCGATCGACAAGCGCGGCGCCGAGCTCGCGGTCACCGCGAAGCCGAACAAGCCGTCTGTGGCGCCCGGCGAGCCCGCGACGTTCGACGTGACCGTCGCGAAGGACGGCAAGCCCGTCGCCGGCGCCGAGGTCGCGCTGATGGTCGTCGACGAGGCCGTGCTCGCGCTGTCGGGCGCGCATCACGAAGATCCGCTCGAGCCGTTCTATCGCACCGTCGAGAACGGCACCGAGGCCGCATCGAGCCTCGAGCTCGTTCACGACGCCGGGATCGAGGTCGCGACGTCGCCCGGGTTCGACCGCGTCGACCTCGATGGCCTCTTGGGCCACGGCTCGGGCACCGGCAGCGGGTACGGTATCGGCGGCGGCCGCGGCGCCTTCGGCACGGTCGGCCACGGCAGCGGCAGCGCGACGATCGCGTCGCGCAAAGATTTTCGGGCGACCGCGGTGTGGGCGCCCAGTCTCGTGACCGACGCGAACGGCCACGCGCGCATGACCGTCACGATGCCCGATAGCCTCACGCGCTATCGCGTCGTCGCGCTCGCGAGCAAAGGCCCCTACTTTTTCGGCAAGGTCGAGGACGCGATCGCGACGCGTCGCGAGGTCAACGCGCGCATCGTCGCGCCGCGGTTCCTCACGCAAGGCGACGCGTTCGAGCTGCCCGTCGTCGTACAGAACCTCGATACGAAGCCGCGCGAGATCTCCGTGGTCGCGCGCGCGGCGAACCTCGCGGGCGACGGGCCGATGGGCCGCCGCGTGACGGTGCCGGCGGGTCAGCGCGCCGAGGTGCGCTTCGGGTTCCACACGATCGGCCGCGGCCGCGCCGCGATCCAGACGGCGATCTCGTCGGGCGATCGCAGCGATGCGTCGGTGATCGAGCTGCCGATCTACGAGCCGGCGACGACCGAGAGCTTCGCGACGTACGGCGTCGTCGACGGCGATGCGCCGGTGTTCGAGCGGCTCGCGGTGCCGACCGACATCTTCAAGGACGTCGGCGGCGTCGAGGCCGAGATCGCGTCGACGCAGATGCAGTCGCTCACCGACGCGTACTGGTACCTGCAAGCGTATCCGTACGAGTGCGCCGAGCAGCGCTCGAGCCGCATGCTCGCGACCGCCGCGATGGCCGACGTGCTGAGCGCGTTCGAGGTGCCCGGCCGGCCGAGCCCCGATGACCTCGCCGCGCAGCACGCGAAGGACGTCGAGAAGCTCACGACCGATCAGCTGCCCGACGGCAGCTGGGGCTACTGGCCAGGCACGCCGTCCGATCCGTTCGTGACGATGCAGGTGATGCAGGCGCTCGCCCACGACAAGGGCGCCGCGCGCGCGGTCGCGAAGGCGCGCGACAACGTCACCAAGCTGATGACCAAGACGTTCGCGGCGCTCGCGAAGCGGCCCGACGCGCGCGATCGCCTGGGAACCGCGTACGACATCATGGTGGCCGCCGACGCGCTCACCGCGCTCGCCGCGGTCGGCGCCGACGTGTCCACCGCCGCGCAGAGCTTGCACGCGACCGCGAAGCGGCTCGGCGTGTACCCGCTCGATGCCAAGGCCGAGCTGCTCGCGATCGTCGCGAAGCTGCCGCGCGCGGCCGCGATGCGCGCCGAGCTCGCGAGCCAGCTCGTCGGTGCCGCACGCCAGACTTCCGCCGGCGCGTCGGTGTCGGAGGCGTACGCGACCTCGCTCGCCGCATTGCTACCGTCGACGGCGCGCACCACCGCGCTGGTCATGAACGCGCTCATCCGCGAAGCGCCGAGCCAGCCGCTGATCGCCAAGCTCGCACACGGCCTGCTCGGCGAGCAGCGCGGCGGCCGGTGGCGCACGACGCAGGAGAACCTCGCCGTGCTGCAGGCGATGCGGCGCTACTTCGACACCTACGAGCACGCGACGCCCGACTTCACGGGCAAGCTGTGGCTCGGTGAAGGCGACTACCTCGAGCACGCGTTCGTCGGCCACACCAGCGATCGCGTCGACACCGCGCTCGGCTGGAGCGCGCTGCCCGCCGGCTCGCACGATCTCGCGATCGTGAAGACCGGCCCGGGCCGGCTCTATTATCGAGTCGGCATCACGTACGCGCCGGCGCAGATGCCGCTGCCCGCGCTCGATGCCGGCTACATCGTGCGCCGCAGCTACGAGGCTGTCGACGATCCGAGCGACGTCGTGAAGACCGCCGCGGGCTGGACGATCCGGCTCGGCGCGCGCGTGCGCGTGCGGCTCGAGGCGTCGTGCACGACGCAGAACTCCAGCGTCGCGCTCGTCGATCCGATGCCGGCCGGATTCGAAGCGATCAACACGCGGCTCGCGACGTCGGAGCGCGCGCCGAAATCGGTCAGCTCGGGCGAATGGAACCACGTCGAGCTGCGCGACGAGCGCGCCGAAGCGTTCGCGCTCGACCTCGAGGCCGGCACGCACGCGTTCAGCTACGCGGTGCGCGCGACCACGCCGGGCACGTTCATCGCGGCACCGGCGAAAGCCGAGGACATGTACGAGCCCGAGACGTTCGGGCGCTCGACGAGCGAGACCGTGACTATTCGATAGTCACGACGCCGGAGCGCGGCGTCGGGTTGGTCGGCGTGCAGCCGGCCGGGTACTCGATGATGTGGTCCTCGTACGTGTAGTCGTAGTGATTGCCGTCGGGGATCAGCGTCTCGGTGCCCTGCCACAAGCAGCCGTAGACGGTCTCGGTGATCTCGAACTGCATCACCTGGAGGTGCTGCGGATCGATCGCCATGTAGCGATAGTCGTCGTCGAACGCGGTCACGTAGATCGCGCTCGAGCTCGAGTTCGCGTGGAGCACGAGCCGGTGCACGCCGTCTTCGTGATGATGATGGTGCCAGCGATGATGATGATCGTGACGATGGGGCGCGAACGCAGCCACGATCGCCAGCGCACCCGCGGCCACCGTGAGCTTCGCGAGCGGAGCTTCGAGAGCGAGCATCGTTTAATGCTACGCGACGGCCGTCGAGATGCCAGACGAAACCGCAACCTGACGCGGTGCGTACCGGTCGCGTACCGGCTTGCCGCATGCACGGCTTTTCCTCATGATGACGCCGATGCGGCTTTCGTTCGCGCTCGTCGTCGCCGCGGCATGCGGTGGCTCGCCGTCGGCGGTGGAACCGGCACAGCCGGCGGCCGACCCGGCGCCGTGCGCTGACGTCGCGGCGCACGAGCTGACCGTGATGAATCTGGGATTTCTCGGCGAGCGCCGGACCTCCGAGATGAAGCTGAAGATCCAGGCGCACTGCCACAACGACGCGTGGCCGGTGGCGACCCGGCGGTGCGTCGTGACTGCGACGAGCTTCGACGAGATGTCCGCATGCCACGACCGGCTCACGGCCACGCAGCGGACCGCGTTCGAGCGCGATCTCGCCGGCTCCGACGAGGTCGCGGTTCCCGAGCAACCGCCGTCAGCGCCGCCGCCTCCAGAGTTGCTGAAATAGCAACAGTGCTCGGCATTGGCGCGGGGTTGCTGGTGGGCGCAGCGATGCCCACTATCGATCGTCATGAAGAATCCAACCATCCTCGCGGTCGCGCCGCTCGGGAACCAGTGGCCGACGCTCGACCCGTTCCTGTTTTGCGCGCATCACGACGATCACTACCCCGCGGGCAACGACCAGCTCGGCCCCGCGGCTCCGCTCGACGGGCGCGAGCTCGGGATGGATTTCGCCGGGCGCGACGGCTGGAACATGTATCACGGCCAGATCGTGCCGGGCTTCCCGCAGCATCCCCACCGCGGCTTCGAGACCGTGACCATCGTGCGCAGCGGCCTCATCGATCACTCCGATTCGCTCGGCGCGACCGCGCGGTTCGGTCACGGCGACGTGCAGTGGCTGACCGCGGGCAAGGGCATCTCGCACTGCGAGATGTTCCCGCTCGTCGACGCCAGCGGTCCGAACCCGACCGAGCTGTTCCAGATCTGGCTCAACCTGCCGGCGAAGGACAAGCTCGTCGCGCCGCACTTCACGATGTTCTGGGATCGGACGATCCCGCGGGTCGAGGCGCCCGGCGTGCTCGTGCGCGTGATCGCCGGCTCGCTCGGCGGTGCGCAGCCGCCGGCGCCGCCGCCGAGCTCGTGGGCATCGCGCGACGAATCGGATCTCGGGATCTGGACGCTGAAGCTCCAGCCGGGTGCGACGTACACGCTGCCGGCTGCACGACCGACGTCGAACCGCGTGCTGTATCTGTTCCGCGGCGACGCGACGATCGCGGGCCAGCACGTCGACGCCAAGCACGGCGTGCAGGTCAAGCCCGACGTCGCGATCGAGATCGCGGCTGGCGCGGAGACCGAGATCCTCGTGCTCCAGGGCAAGCCGATCGGCGAGCCGGTCGCGCAGCACGGCCCGTTCGTGATGAACACGCGCGCCGAGATCCAGCAGGCGTTCGTCGACTACCAGCGCACGCAGTTCGGCGGCTGGCCGTGGCCGAAAGACGACCCGGTGCATCCGCGCGACGAGGGCCGGTTCGCGAAGCACGCCGACGGTCGCGTCGAGCGTGCCTGACAGTCTGTACCACCGTGCGACATCGCGAGTCGCACGTAGAATTTGCGGTGGCGTGATACAGCAGCCACATGAAATGGCTGCTCGTCCTCGCATTCCTGGCCGCATGCTCGAAGCACGATCAACCACCGCCGCCGCAGCCGGCGCCGGCCCCGACCACGCCGGCCGTCGACGCTGCTGCGGCGCCCGCGGAGAATCCGAACCCGATCGACGTCGCCGGGATGGATCGCGCGGTCAAGCCAGGCGATGACTTCTTCCGGTTCGCCAGCGGCACCTGGTTTTCGAAGACCGAGATTCCCGCCGACCGCGCGAGCGCCGGCACCTTCGTCGATCTCGCCGAGCTCACCACCAAGCGCAACCGCGAGCTGATCGAGGACGCTGCGAAGACGGCGCCGCCGAACAGCGATGCGCGCCGCGTCGCCGACTACTACACCGCGTTCATGGACGAGGCCGGGATCGAAGCGAAGGGCCTTGCGCCGCTCCAGCCGCAGCTCGACGCGATCGCTGCGATCAAGGACGCCAAGGGTCTCGCGACCGCGCTCGGCAAGACGGTCCGCGCCGACGTCGACGTGCTCAACTCGACGAACTTCGCGACGCCGAACATCTTCGGCTTGTGGATCGCGCAGGACCTCGACGATCCGACGCGCTACGCGCCGTTCCTGCTCCAGGGCGGGCTGGAGATGCCCGATCGGGAATACTACCTGAGCACGGCGAAGAACATGGTCGACATCCGCGCGAAGTACGTCGCGCACGTCGCCAAGATGCTCGACCTCGCGAAGATCCCCGACTCGGCCGCGAAGGCCCAGCGCATCGTCGCGCTCGAGACCACGATCGCGAAAGCGCACGCCGCGCGCGCCGACTCCGAGGACGTGCACAAGGGCGACAATCACTGGTCGCGCGCCGATCTCGCGGCGAAGGCGCCCGGTCTCGACTGGCCGACGTTCCTCGACGCCGTGGGCCTCAGCGCAGCGAACGACTTCGTGATCTGGCAGCCGAAGGCGACGGCCGGGATCGCGGCGGCGGTGAAGGCCACGCCGATCGACACGTGGAAGGACTACCTGACGTTCCACGCGATCGAGAACGCGGCGGCGTTCCTGCCGAAAGCGTTCGTCGATGAGAGCTTCGCGTTCTACGGCGGCGTGCTCGCCGGCGTGCCGACGCTGCGCGATCGCTGGAAGCGCGGCGTCGGCGCCACCAACGCCGCGCTCGACATGGCGGTCGGTAAGCTCTACGTCGCGAAGTACTTCCCGGCGTCGGAGAAGGCGCGCGCCGAGGCGATGGTCAAGCAGCTGATCGTCGCGATGGGCCAGCGCATCGATCACCTCGACTGGATGTCGCCCGCGACCAAGGAGAAGGCGAAGGCGAAGCTCGCCGTGCTGAAGGTCGGCGTCGGCTATCCCGATACGTGGCGCGACTACAGCGGGCTCGAGATCGTCGCCGGCGACGCGCTCGGCAACAAGCAGCGCGCCGATCAGTTCCAGCTCCAGTACAACCTCGCCAAGCTGGGCAAGCCGGTCGATCGCGGCGAGTGGGTGATGCCGCCGCAGCTCGTCAACGCGGTGAACTGCCCGGTGATGAACGCGCTCAACTTCCCGGCCGCGATCCTCCAGCCGCCGTACTTCGATCCGACGCGGCCCGAGTCCATGGACTACGGCTCGACGGGCGCGGTGATCGGCCACGAGATCAGCCACAGCTTCGACGATCAAGGCGCGATGTTCGATTCGACCGGCAAGCTCGCCAACTGGTGGACGCCCGACGATCTCAAACACTTCCAGGCCTCCGGCGCGCGGCTCGCCGCCGAGTTCGACAAGTACCAGCCGTTCCCCGATCTGCACGTCAACGGCAAGCAGACGCTGTCGGAGAGCATCGCCGACGTCGCCGGGCTCTACGTCGCGTACGACGCGTATCGCACGTCGCTCGCCGGCAAAGACGCACCGACCGTGCAGGGCTTCACCGGCGACCAGCAGTTCTTCCTCAGCTTCGGCCAGACGTGGCGCTCGAAGATCCGCGAGCCGGCGCTGCGCCAGCTGGTGATCACCGATGGCCACCCGCCGGCCGAATACCGCGCCGACACGGTGCGCAACGTCGACGCGTGGTACCCGGCGTTCGGCGTCACGGACGGCAAGCTGTTCCTCGCGCCCGCAGATCGCGCGAAGATCTGGTAATGCGCGTGCTCGTCGACGTCGCCGATCCGCGGCTCGCCCGCGAGGTCGAAGGCGTCCTCGAGCGCGCCGGCCATGACGTCGTCCGCGGCGCGGCGACCGCTGATCGGCCGTTCGACGTCGCGCTCGTCGGCACGGCCGAGCTCGCCGCCAAGCTGCGCCGCGCGCGGCCGGCCGCGGCGATCATCGTGGTCACCAAGATCGGCGACGTGACGGCGCGCATTCACGCGCTCGAGGCCGGCGCCGACGACGCGTTCGACACGAGCTTCGCGCCGTCGCAGATGGTCGCGCGCGTGAGCTCGGTGGGCCGGCGCGCGGCACTCACGCCGGCGCCTGCCGAACGCGTCGAGCTCGACGGCTGCGCGATCGACCTGTCGGCGGCCACCGCGCAGCGCGACGGCCGCACGATCGCGCTGACGGCGCGCGAGGTCGAGCTCGTGCGCTGGCTCGCGGGCCATGCAGGCCACGTCGTGTCGCGCGCCGAGCTGCTCCAGCACGTGTGGCGCGTCTCGGCGGCGAGCGAGACCCGCGCGGTCGACGTCGCGATCGCCGCGCTGCGCGCCAAGCTCGAGCGCGATCCGGCTAACCCCGCGATCATCGTGTCGATTCGTGGTGCGGGATATCGCTGGGGGGCCTAGTTCGGCCTAGTTCTTACACGCCGCTTACGTTCGCGCGCCTAGCTTGGAGGCATGCAGAACCTTCGCAGTCCCGCCGTGCTCTCGGCGTACGTGCGCGTGAACGGGGCAGGGCCGTCGCCGCACCTCGATCGGCTGTGCGCGCAGATTCACGCGCACACCACGCTGCTCTACTGGCACACCGATCTCGACGCCGCGCTTGCCGAGGCGCGCCGCACGCGCCGCCCGGTCTTGTCGCTGCGCTTGCTCGGCCGGCTCGACGAGGAGCTGTCGTGCGCGAACAGCCGCTTCTTTCGCAAGCTGCTCTATCCCGAGCCACGCATCAACCGGATGCTGCGCGAGCGCTTCGTGCTGCACTGGCAGTCGCTGCGCCCGGTGCCGAAGGTCGCGATCGACTTCGGCGACGGCCGCCGCGTCGTGCGCACGCTCACCGGCAACAGCCTGCACCTGATCCTCGACGGCAACGGCCGGCCGCTCGATGCGCTGCCCGGGCTGTTCGCGCCCGACGTGTTCTACCGCCTGCTCGCCGGCGAGCGCGTGGAGCTGCCCGCGGCCGCGCCGTCGCGTGCGGTCGCCGCGAGCAAGATCGCGATGACCAAGCACGTCGTCGAGGCGCCGCTGTTGCGCGCGGTCGCGAGCGACGTCGACGGCGACACGCGCACGAACCTCGCGCTGCACGCACGAATTCGCGACGCGCTCGCGCGCTCGCGGTGGACCGCCGATCAGCTCGTCGCCTGGATCTATCGCGAGTTGTTCGAGATGCCGCTCGACGATCCGGCGCTCGGCCTCGACGCGCCCGACCCGTTCTAGAGCTTTCCGAGCTGTGCGTGCAGCGTGCGCGCGAGCTGATCGACGTGCGCGGGCAGGCGATAGCCCGACGGCGCGAGCTCGTACGCCTGCACCGGTGCCGCATCTTTGGCGAGCGAGTGCAGGCACGCGACCTCGGCGAGCACGAGGTTCGCGAGGTCGTAGACGTCGCCGGGCAGCACGTCCGCGGGCGCGCTCGGCGCCGACGTCGCTTGCTGGCCGTGCTTGACGAGCGCGGCCGAGACCGCCTGATGGCACGCGAGGAGGTGCTCGAAGCAGTGGCGCGGCTGGCGCCCGCGCTCGAACGGCGCGAGCTCGACGGCGGCGCCCATGCGGGTGGCGTACGCCGACGCGAGCGCGACCACGTGATAACAATCGCTCGGCGCGAACGGCCGCTCGAGCGAGCGCGAGATCTGGCGGTTCACGCGGATCAGCACGCCGAGGACGTCGCCGGGTGTGCGCTCGGTGTCGACGGCG
>Ga0070665_100002347_pt1 | contig 20963 bp, 20 predicted proteins | sample KBSS13metaG_FD_65862 | JGI IMG/M metagenome (GOLD analysis project Ga0070665, IMG submission 65862) | Switchgrass rhizosphere microbial communities from Kellogg Biological Station, Michigan, USA - KBS S1-3 metaG | ecosystem: Host-associated > Plants > Roots > Rhizosphere > Soil ...
AATATCGGGCTTGGTGCTGCGCATGATCCCGCTTTGATGACGCGGATCGGCGGCGCCACGGCCGAGCAGGTGCGCGCTACTGGCATCACCTGGGCGTTCGCCCCGACCCTCGCTGTGGTTCAGAACCCGCGCTGGGGCCGCACCTATGAAAGCTACAGCTCCGATCCGGCCGAGGTCCGCGCTTATGGCGAGGCAATGGTCAGCGGGCTCCAGGGCCAGCTCGGCTCGCCGACGTCGGTTCTCGCCACCGCCAAGCACTGGCTCGGCGATGGCGGCACCTGGCACGGCGTCGACCAGGGCGAAACGAGGACCAGCGAGGCTGATCTCTACCGGACCCATGGCGCGGGCTATTACGGCGCGCTTGCCGCCAACGTGCAGACGGTGATGGTCAGCTATTCAAGCTTCACAGACACCGCCACCGGCCGCGCCTGGGGCAAGATGCACGGGAACGGCTATCTCAACACGAACGTGCTGCGTGGCCGCCTGGGCTTCGACGGACTCGTCGTCAGCGACTGGAACGGCATCGGCCAGGTCCCGGGATGCACCAACTGGCATTGCCCGCAGGCAATCAACGGCGGGATCGATCTCGCCATGGTCCCGGACGACTGGAAGAAGTTCATCGCGGCGACAATCGAAGACGTTCAGGCCGGCCGAATCCCGATGAGCCGGCTCGACGAGGCGGCGACCCGGGTCATTAAGGTCAAGCTGCGCAGCGGTCTGTTCGATGCGTCGCCTGCTGCTGGTCCGCACCCTGACGCAGGCGTCATGTCATCGCCCGCCGTTCGCGACCTTGCACGCGAGGCGGTGCGCAAATCGCTCGTCCTCCTGAAAAACGATGGAGCCGCGCTGCCGCTGAAGCGCGGACGGATCCTGGTCGTCGGCAAGGGCGCCGACAGCCTGCCGATGCAGACCGGTGGGTGGTCGCTCACCTGGCAGGGCGACAACACCAAGACGTCCGATTACCCCAACGCCGACACGGTGCTGGCTGCCCTGCGCAAATCGCTTGGCAATGACGCGGTCGATTACAGCGCCGACGGCGCTGGCGTCGACATGAGCCGCTACAGCGGCGTGGTCATGGTCGCGGCCGAGAAGCCTTACGCGGAAACCGCGGGTGACGTCGTGTTCCCGGCGTCGCTGCGCCACACCGGCCGGTATCCTGAAGACCTCGCTGCGCTCGACCGCGTGAGCGGGAAGGGAGTCCCGGTCGTCACGCTGCTCTTCTCTGGCAGGCCGGTGTCAGCCAACGACCTGATCAACCGCTCGGATGCATTTGTCGCGGCCTGGTTGCCGGGTACCGAGGGGCTGGGAATCGCCGACATGTTGCTGGGCGCCCAGGACTTCACCGGCCGCTTATCGTTCGACTGGCCAGCTGGCGACTGCCTGCCGCAGCAAGGCGGATATCAGTTCCGCCGCGGCTATGGGATGTCCTTGTCGAAGCCCTCGCGCGTCGGCCCACTGCCTGAATCCGCGCCAACCGTGGCTTGCCCCGCCGAAAGCCGTTAATCCGGCCGTTATGAAGAAGATTCTGATCGTTGGCGGCGGCACTGCGGGCTGGATGACCGCGGCGCTGTTCGGCAAGCTGTTCCAGGGCCTCTACGACATCGAGCTCATCGAGAGCGAAGCCATCGGCACCGTCGGCGTCGGCGAAGCCACCATTCCTGCGATCAAGAAATACAATGAGCTGGTGCAGCTCGACGAAGTCGAGTTCATGAAGCGCACCCAGGGGACGTTCAAGCTCGGCATCCAGTTCGTCGACTGGCTTCGTCAAGGCCACGATTATGTTCACGGGTTCGGAGTCATTGGACAGGATTGGGAATGGCTCCGCTGCCACCATTATTGGTTAAGTGCTAACCAGCGCGGTCGCGCCCGTGACTTCGCCGATTTTTCGATCAACACCGCCGCGGCGCTCGCCAACAAGTTCATGCACGCGCGGCCAGACATGTCGGAATCGCCGATCAGCCATATCGCTTACGCGTTTCATTTCGATGCCTCGCTCTATGCCAAATACCTCCGCAGCCTCGCCGAGATGCACGGGGTCAAGCGCACCGAAGGCAAGATCGTCGACGTCCAGCAACATAAGAACGGCGACATTGCGTCGGTGACCGTCGAAGGCGACCGTAAGGTCGAAGCCGACTTTTTCATCGACTGCTCGGGCTTCCGCGGCCTCTTGATCGAGCAGACGCTGAAGACCGGCTATGACGATTGGTCGCGTTGGCTGCCGTGCGACCGAGCGATGGCGGTGCCGTGCGCGCGGACAACGCCGTTGACGCCTTATACTCGCTCGACTGCAAAGGAGCCGGGCTGGCAATGGCGCATCCCGCTCCAGCACCGCACCGGCAACGGGCTCGTCTACTCGAGCCAGCATATCGACGACGATGCGGCGGAGAAGCTGCTCCTAAGCGGCCTCGACGGCGAGCAGCTCGCCAACCCCAACCGCCTCCGGTTCACCAGCGGCAAGCGCAAGAAGATGTGGAATCGCAACTGCGTCGCGCTCGGCCTTGCCGCGGGCTTCCTGGAGCCGCTTGAATCGACCAGCATCCACCTTGTCCAGTCTGCCGCCATCCGTCTCGTCAGGCTATTCCCCGACGCTTCCACCGACCAGGCAACGATCGACGAATTCAACCGCCAGTCGGATTTCGAGTGGGAACGGACCCGCGACTTCATCGTGCTTCACTATTGGGCCAATCAGCGCGACGGCGACTTCTGGAAATATTGCCGGGAGATGGAGCTTCCCGCGACCTTGCAGCGCAAGATCGACCTGTGGCGCAATAACGGCCGCATCTTCCGCGAAGACGAGGAATTGTTCAGCGAGGAAAGTTGGATCCAGGTGTTCCTTGGCCAAGGCGTGGTCCCGAACAGCTGCGATCCGCTCGTTGCGATCAAGAGCAACGCGCAGATCGAGCAATTCCTCGGCAATATCGCCGCGACGATCGACCGCTGCGTCGAAGTGATGCCGACGCATGACGAATATGTCGCGCGCTACTGTCGGGCGGAGGAGATCGCTTGAGGCGCCTTGCGGCCGCGATCGCCGCCGTCGCGCTGACCGGTTGCGCGACTCTTCCGGCGCCTCAACCGTCATCGGCGCAGACATGGCTGACGACGGCTGACGAAACGCAGAAGCTCGCGTCCCAGCCGGCGCTGACTCCGCTCGGCCCGGCGACCGGCGACGAAACCATCGCGATCGACAGCTCGAAGCGCTTTCAGCGGATGCACGGCTTCGGCGCGGCGATGACCGACGCGTCGGCAATCCTCTTTTCCGGCCTGCCGGAGGGCAAGCGCCGCGCAATCATGGCCGAGCTGTTCGGGCGCGCGAATGATGGATTGGGCCTGTCGTTCACGCGCCTGACCGTCGGCGCGTCGGACTTCTCGCCGACCCATTATAGCTATGACGACACGCCCGGGAATGCGCCGGACCCGGAGCTTAAATATTTCTCGATTCAGCCGGCCCGCCAATATGTCCTGCCGCGCGTGCGCGACGCGCTAGCGATCAATCCCGAGCTCAAGGTGATGATTAGCCCGTGGAGCGCGCCGGCGTGGATGAAGACCACGCGCAGCCTGATCCAGGGTCAGTTGCAGCCGCAATATTATCCTGCCTTTGCCAGCTATCTCGCGCGGACCGTCGAGGCGTTCGGCGCGGAAGGCGTGCCGGTGTCGATGCTGACCATCCAGAACGAGCCGGACTTTGAGCCCGACAGCTATCCGGGGATGCGGGTCAATTCGCCCGATCGTGCGAAGATCATTGGCGGTTTCGTCGGGCCGGCGTTGCGCGCGCGCGGCCTCAAGACGCAGATCCTCGATTACGATCACAACTGGGACAATCCGGAGATGCCGTGGACCGTGCTCTCGGACCCCGTCGCCCGGCGCTACGTCTCGGGCGTCGCCTGGCATTGCTACGAAGGCGACGTGCCGGCGCAAAGCCAGATCCACGACGCTTTCCCGGACAAGGATACGTGGTTCACTGAATGCTCGGGCGGTGACTGGTCGCCCAAATATGCCGAAGTGCTCGGCTGGATGACCGACAAGCTGATCATCGGCGGCGCCAACAACTGGTCGCGCGGGGTGCTGCTGTGGAACCTCGCGCTCGACCCGGCGCACGGCCCGCACAAAGGCGGCTGCGGCGATTGCCGCGGGGTGGTCACCATCGATCCAGCGACCGGTGCGATCACCCGCAATGTCGAATATTACATTCTCGGCCACGCCAGCCGGTTCGTACTTCCGGGAGCCTATCGCGTCGGCACGACCAAGCGCGATGACGGGGTGGAAGCCGCGGCCTTCATCAACCCCGACGGCAGCCGGGTCGCGATCCTCCATCGCGACAAGGGCGATGGGCCGGTGACCATTGCCCTCGATCGCACGCGTTACGCCGTGCCGTTGCCGGCCGGCGCGGTCGCAACGGTCCGCTGGAGCAGGTGAACGCGGCAGCGCAGGACAGCCGGCGTACAGCGCTGGCGCTCGCCGCGGTCACAACCTTGTTCTTCGCCTGGGGCTTCATCACCTCGAACAACGACCCCCTCATCGTGACCCTGCGGGCGGCCTTCAGCCTCAATTACACCGAAGCGCTCCTGACCCAGATCGTGTCCTTTCTCGCGAACGGATTGCTATCCCTGCCCGCCGCCTGGCTGTGCAGCCGGATAGGCTCGGTCGACACCATTCTCGGGTCGCTCGCACTGATGATGCTCGGCTGCCTCGCGGTCGTGCTCAGCACCGACGCGAGCGGCTTCGCGCCAATCCTTGCCGCATTGTTCGTGCTTGCGGCTGGGTTCACCGGCTTGCAGGTCGCGGCCAACCCGCTTGCCGCCGATTTAGGGCCGCCAGAGCGGAGTCATTTCCGTCTGAACTTCGCGCAGGCCTTCAACTCGCTTGGCGTCGTCCTCGGCGTGCATTTTGGCTCGCTCGTCATGCTCGGGGATCTGGCACCCGAGGCGAAAGCACCGGCGCGAAACGCGATCCTCGCCTCGGTCGACCGCGCTTATCTGATCATGGCGGGATTGCTGTGCGCGCTGCTCGTGCTGTTCGCCATGCTGCGCAAATTCCTGTCCAGCGTCGCGCCCGACCAGCTCCGCCCGGCGCCGACCGGAATGTTCGAGGCGCTGCGTTCGCGTTGGGCGGTGTTCGGTGCGCTCGCGATCGCGCTCTACGTCGGCGCGGAGGTGTCGATCGGGAGCATCATGATCAACTTCCTCAACCAGCGCCAGGTGCTCGGCGTGCCGTTCGAAACGGCGGGCGGGTACCTCGCCAACTTCTATTGGGGCGGAGCGCTGTGCGGCCGGCTGGTCGGGACCGTTCTCTTGACTAGGATGCGCGCCGACCGGCTGCTCGCGGCGTGCGGAATGATTGCTTCAGCGTTGTGCTTGACAGTCCTGTTCGGCCGCGGCCCGTTGATCGGCTACGCCGCGCTCGCCATCGGTTTTTTCAATTCGATCATGTTTCCGACCATTTTCACCCTGACGCTGGAGCGCAGCGGCGTTTCGCAAAGCGCGACCTCCGGCCTGCTTAGCGCGGCTATCCTCGGCGGCGCGGCGCTGCCCCTTGCTGTGGGCGCGATCGCCGACCGCTTCGGCCTTAGCGCCGCCTTCGGCATCCCGCTGATCGGCTACGTATTTATCGGAATATTCGCGCTGGCGGCGCGCGAGGTTCGCGGCAAAGGTGCGATCCTGCCCGTGCAGGAACCGCCGTTTCCATGATTATTGCTTTCGCCCTTGCAGCCGCCTCGCCGTTCACGGTCACCAACTCGACCTATGCCGGCCCGGTGCGGCGGCCGGCCGGCATGCGCCTCGTCTTCCGCGACGAGTTCAGCGGCCGAACACTCAACCTTGCGAAGTGGCGTTACGAGACCGAGCGTAACAAGCGCGGCTGGTTCAACAAGGAACGGCAATATTATTCGGCCGGACGTTGGAAGAACATTCACGTGTCCAAAGGCCGCCTCGTAATGTCCGCGTACAAGGAACGGCTTGATCCGAAGCGCTATCCCGACTGGGGCGGCCAGGATTACACGTCGGCGCGGATCAAGTCGCGGCAGGCCTGGACTTACGGCTTCTATGAAATCCGCGCGAAGCTCCCCTGTGCTGCGGGAACCTGGCCGGCGATCTGGATGCTCCGCAAGCCGCTCAAGAAATGGCCCGACGACGGTGAGATCGACATCATGGAGCAGGTCGGCGCGGAGCCGAACCTGATCTACTCGACCTTGCACACCAAGGCCTACAACCACACGATAGGGACGCAGAAGAGCGCGCAACGCCTCGTGCCATCAAGCTGCGACACCTATCACCGCTATCAGCTCGATTGGCGGCCTGGCTCCATCACCATCGGGGTCGATGGCCGCGGCATTCTTCGCCTCCGCCGCCAGCGCACGGGCACCAAGGCCGAGTGGCCGTTCAACCGGCCGTTCGACCTGATCCTCAACCTCGCGATCGGCGGCGACTGGGCGAGCCAGAAAGGGATCGACGATGCTGCGCTGCCGCAGCGGCTGATGATAGACTATGTACGGATCTGGCAGGCCCCGCCGAGGGCCAGGAAGCGCGACAGATGGAAGACATCGAACAGAAGCTCGCTGAGCTAAAAACGAAGTTCCTAGCGCTCGGACTACAGCGCGCCGATGCGCTGGAGGCGGCGCTTGCCGCCGGCGACCGCGACGAGGTCAAGGCGATCGCTCACGGCATTTCGGGCACTGCCGGCATGTTCGGCCTAACCGACATCGGCCGGAGCGCCGCACGGCTGGAGGCGATCATCTTCGAAGGCGGCGATCCGCAAGACCAGGCGCAAAGCCTGGTCGCCGCGCTCCGGCAGCTCGGTGACAGTTAGAAGAGGAAGCTGGTCGCGATCGCCCCGTAAGCGCCGGCCTTGCGCGCCGACTGGTCGCGAATGCCGGCGGACAATTGGATCTGTGCGTCCTTCTGGAACTGGGTTCCAACGAACACGCCCGCACCTCGCGCCTTATATTTGGGGTCGCCCTGAAGGGAGCCCTCGACGCCAATCCTCGTTTGGGACTTGGAATCGATGAAGGGACCAACATCGGCCTTCACCAGGTAGGCGCCATCGCGGATGCCGACCGATCCGAGATAGGTCAGCCGCCACTTGGGATCGAAGTTGAAAGCGCCGTCGATCTGCGTGCCCACATCCCAGCGGCTGCCATCGCGCTTGTTGTCGGGGTCGTTGGGCGACAGCGATGTGTGCGTCAGGCGCGGGCCGGCGGAGATGTTCGACCAGCCCCAGTCGCCCGAGAATTGATAGACCAGTGCCGCTTCGCCGCCGATATATTTGCCGTGGATCCGGACGCCGGTGCCGGTGTCGTAGCGATAGTTTCCCCCGATCAGCGTACCCCGCACCGCAAGCCCGTGGCCGAGCCTTGCACCCGGCACTGCGACGACAAGTCCGGCATAACCGTTGGTCCCCTGGCCGAGCGATCCGCCCGCATATCCGACGCCATGATAGTCCTGCGCGTTGGCCGTGGCGGAGACGGAGCTAAGCGACATCGCCGCCAGCAATTTTGTCAGTTTCAACGGACTGCCTCCCTTTCGCCGCCCAACCCTTCGACGACGCCCGAGTTGCGCATAGCGCAAAATTCATAACAAAGGAGCGTTACGCAAGATGGCAGCGAGCGATATCTCTCTCCGGATCCTGGTCGTCGAGGACGATGAGATCGCGGCTGAGTTCCTTGCGCTCAAGCTCGCCCAGCTCGGCTGCACGGTGGAGACCGCCGCCGACGGCGAAGCCGGCCTTGCGCGTTTGTCGGAAGGGCGGTTCGACGTGCTCGTCACGGACTGGATGATGCCGCGGATGGATGGGATCGAGCTCGTCCGCCGGGCCCGCGCGCGCGTCGACCACTACCTCCATGTGCTGCTCCTCACCGCTCCGGGCGAGGAGCGGACGATGGAAACAGCGCTGGAGGTCGGCGCCGACGACTTCCTCTACAAGCCGATCACGCCGGTCCAGCTGCAAATCGCGGTGGCGACCGCGCGCCGCGTCCTCGGTCTCCAGCGCCGCCTTGAGGACCGCAACCGGGAACTCGCCGAGACCTACAATCAGCTGAAGGCGGACGTCGAAGCGGCGGCCGACATGCAGCGCAGCCTGATCCCTCGTGACGGTGTCACCGGCGCTCTCCGGCACGCTGCATTCCTCCAGCCCTCGATCGACATGGGCGGTGACAGTTTTGGCGTCGCGAAGGTCGCTGGCGGGACTTTCTTCTTTGCGATCGACGTGTCGGGCCATGGCGTTCCCGCGGCGCTCAACAGCTTCGCAATGCACCAGCGGCTGATGGAGCTGGCGACCGGGGGCGCCGGGCTTGAGGCCATTGCGGCGACGGTCAATCGCGAGCTCTTCAGCCAGCCCAACGACTCCTATCTCACCGCGCTGATGGGCCTGGTGCGCGAGGGCGGCTCGATGGAGCTGCTGCGCGCGGGTCATCCGCCGCCCTTGCTCATCGGGCACGGCGGCTCGTGCGGCAAGCTTGAGGATGGGGGCCTGCCGCTCGGCATGTTCGACAATGTCGGCTTCAAGCCGGTCGAGATTGCGTTTGGCGCGGGCGATCGCCTGGTCTGCTACAGCGACGGCGTGATGGAGAGCGGCATGGACGAGATGGGCTTCCATGATTTCTGCCGCGCTTCAGCCGGTTCGACGATCGATAAATTCGTTGCAACGGTACAGTCTGAGCTTGCGACGCGGCGCCGGGGACATGCGCCAGACGACGACATTTCCGTGTTAGCGATCGAACGAGTTTCGGGAGGCGATTAACAGTGACGAGCATTGAAGGTGACGGTGAATTGGCGGTGGTCCGGATCGGTGCGGACCGCCTCGATGCGGCAGTAACACCCGCATTCAAGTCGGCGCTGGATGAACAACTGCCGGCGGAGACCCGCCAGGTCATCCTCGACGCGAGCGGTGTCGGTTTCGTCGATTCGACCGGGCTCGGCGCGATCGTGGGATTGATGAAGCGCCTGCCGGAAGGTGGAACGTTGGTCGTCGCATCGGCACAGCAGCCGCTTCGCCGGCTGCTCCAGGTCACTGGCCTCGACGGGCTTTTCCAGCAGTTTGATAACGTCGAGGAAGCGCGGGCCGCCCTTGGCCGCTGACGATCGCTCGACCGTGATCGATGCGGACCTTGAGCAGATCCGCTCGCTCGCGTCATTCGTGCGGGATCGCGCCATCGCCGCCGGCCTGTCCGACGAGGCGCTGGCCGATCTCGAGCTCGCGGTGGTCGAGGCAGCCAACAATATCGTGCTCCACGGCTATGCAGGCGATCGCGGAAGCATCCGTGCGACCGCGGGTCTCACCGAAAACGAATTCATGGTCGAGCTGAGCGACGACGCGATCGCGCTGCCCGATCCCGTGTTCGGCGATGATCCGCTGCCCGCGCTGACGGCGGAAAGCGGCCGTGGCCTCGCGATCATCGCGGCTTGCGTCGATCGGGTCGCTTACCGGCGCGAAGGCGGCCGCAACTATCTCACCTTGTTCAAGGCGCGATAACTTCGCAGCTCGCGGCCTGGCCGCGAAGCTCGGCACAGGCTTGCTGCGCCTTGGTCGTATCCGGGAAAGTGGCGAGGATTCGCGGTTGCTGCATGGCGGCGTTGTGCCGCGAATTGGGATTGTTCGGATCCTGGGATTCGGCCCACAGGATGAAAGCCGCCGCGGCAAGCAGACCGGCGATGAAAATGAAGTGGCTGCGCCCTTTGATGATGTTGCTCTTGAAGCTCACTGGGCATTCTCCGGTTTCCAGAAGGCCGCTCGGATCATCAGCGACATTGCGGCGATATTGTTGATTCCCCAAAGCGTGTTCGCGAGCACGCCTTCCATCGTGTAATGCGCGGCCCCGCGCGACAATTGGAAGATGCCGTACGCGATTGCGAGCAGCGTCCCCACAGCGATCACCGTCTGCGGCCACACGATGTAGAGGAAATTCCCTTCCTGTCGCTGCTTCGGGGTCACGTGAAACTTGATCGGCTTGCCGCGGAGCACAGTCCACAGCGCCTGGAGCGACAGCGGAAACGAGGCGAGGAAGCTGATCTTGCTCTTATATCCGCTGTACCCCCAGAAACCGAACAGCATCGACAGTTCGACCGCGATCAGCACGGGAATGAGGTGGATGAAGAAGTCGGCGGTGTAGGCCGAAACCGGCGGGATCGAGGTCGCCAGGTAGATGATCGGTGAAACCAGGAACATCACATTCCAGATTGCGCCGAGGTACGACCAGAAGGTGCTGAGGTACATCAGCCGCTGCCCGAACGAGAGGCCCGGCTCCGTGACCGGATTGTCGTGCAGCATGATGTCCAGGCTTCCGCCCGCATATTTGAAGCGCTGGATCGTCCAGGTAAGCAGGTCCTGCGGTGACAGCATCCGCGATTCGACATGCGGGTGCATCACGCTTTTCCACCGGCGCGTGCGGTCCTGTTGGAGCACGATCGACGTGTAGATGTCTTCTGAGACGTGGAACTTGTACGGCGTCAGTTCCTCTTCGCGCGCGGCTTCCCACAGGCGAAGCGCGGCCGCCTCCGGATTATCGGTGCGGCGCCGGATGCGCTCGAGCAGCGAGCGCTTCTCCGACGACGCGCGCTTGATCGCCTCCCCGAACGCGCGGAGCGCGACGAACATCACCGCTTCGCGACGGTGGATCGAGCCCGCGCCGCAGCAAAAAGCTGCATTCGCCCGGTTTCGCCGGCGAAGGATCACCTGGTAGAAAATCGACGCGTCGTTGTTGAACGGGTCGGCGCGCACCTGAATCTTGCCGAACACGGCCTCGACCGCTTTCGCCGCCCACCGGCCCGGTCGCCCCACCGCCTTTTCCCAACTGTCGGGCAGGCGCTCGCCGGGCGGCAAGTCGTAGAACCATTGCGGTGTCTGGACGAACGCGACCTCGGGGTCGCGGAAATATCCGAGCGTGTGCTCGATCATCTGCGGGAAGAGGCGCGTGTCGGCGTCGCAGATGACGATGAAATCGCCGTGCGTCAGCTCCATCCCGTTGCGCAAATTCCCGGCCTTGAAGCCGATATTATTGTCGCGCGTGATGTAGTTGACGCCTTCCTCTTCCGCGACCGCACGCATGGTCGCGCGCCGTCCGTCGTCGAGGACATGGACCTGGAAGCTGACGCCGGGCGGCGCGACCGCCGCCTTGGCATCCTTGATCGATAGCCGGACGAGTTCCTCGTCCTCGCTGTAGGTCGTCAGGAAGATGTCGATCGTGATCCCGCGGTCAGGATCGGGCGCGTTCGGATCGCAATCGCCGATCCGCGTCGGAAGCGCATGGCGCGTCGGATCGTCGATCCCCCACAAATTATAGAAGAACAGGATCAGGCCGAAGTAGGCGCAGGTCTCGCCGACCGCGAGCGGGATCGCGAACCACAAGGCGTCGTAATTGAGCGAGCTCGTCCAGCGCCAGGCAATGTACCAGCCGCCGAGCACGATCGAGATGGTGGCGAAGAATTGCCACAATGCCATCACCAGCGCGGTGGGATTCACAGGCGCGCCCGGACGCCGATTCTCGAACTTTTCGAAGTAGAACGGCGACGTGCTCACGAAATCGACACAGCCCTCTGTTCAGCCCGGTCTAATCGCTTAAACAGGTTAGTATCGACTGCAAGGTGCACGATTTTGGACCGGATCGTCTTCACTCCGCCAGCGATCTCAACTCGACGCCCCGCGTGACGGCAGTCAGGGGGCCCATCTTCGACACGGTCATGGGGCGGCGCATCCTCGCCGTGGCTGCGGCAGTGATGCTCGTACTGCTGGTCGTCATCCAGGTCAGTTCGGTGCGGGAAAGCCGCAATCTTCGGATCCAGCTCGATCAGACCTACCAGCACCGCATCTTGCTCGATCGCCTGCTATCGCTTCATCAGGACGTCGAAACCGGCCAGCGCGGCTTTACGATCACAGGCAATCCGGATTTCCTCCAGCCCTATTTGAGAGCGCTGCCGCAGATCGCATCGACCTTCGCGGCGGTGGATCGGGCGTCTGCGAACACGGGCGAGGGGAGCGATCTTGCCGCGCTGAAGCAGCTGAGCGCTGAGAAGATCGCGGTTTCCGAAAACGTGATCGCGGCGCGCCGTTCCGGCTCCGATTCCGGAGCGGCGAGGCTGGTCGCGTCGGGCCGCGGCAAGCGGATCATGGATCGCTTTCGCGACGAGATCACGCGCCTTCGCAAAATCGACGATGCCCGTCAGCAGCGCCTCGTTTTGTCTTACTCGTCGTCCAATTTCCGTACCCAGTTGTGGACCGTGATCCTGCAGCTGCTGCTCGTTGGGCTGCTGCTCCTCGCCTTCGTGGCCTATGTCGCCAACCTGTCACGGCTGCGGCGGCTCAGCGCCATCGCTCAGGACGTCAGCAACCGGCAGGTGGCGATCTTCAACGCCGCGGGCGACGCCATGATGGTCGTCGACCAGGCAGGCTGCGTCGAAAGCCTCAACCCGGCCGCCGAAAAGCTTTTCCAGCTCGATGCCGGGGCACTGATCGGGAAGAGCGTCACCGAGATGTTCGAGGGCGGGACCCTTTATATAGAGGGCTTCAATGAGCGCCGGCAGAAGCGGCGCGACGGCGGCGCGCTCAGCAACCTCCTCGGTATCCGCGGCGACGATTCGCGCTTCGAGGCTGAGATCGCGACCAGCACCGTGACCCTCGCCGAGGGCGCGCGGACCCTGCTGCTGGTGCGTGACGCGACCGAACGCAACCGGATCGAGCGGATGAAGAACGAATTCGTATCGACCGTCAGCCACGAACTGCGCACGCCGCTCACCTCGATCCGCGGCGCTCTGTCGTTGCTCGACCATGCGATCGGCAAGGCGATGGAAGACAAGCCGCGCCAGCTCCTCAAGATCGCCAAATCCAATTCGGAGCGGCTCAGCCTGCTCGTCGATGACATCCTCGACATCGAGAAGATCGGCAGCGGCAAGTTCGAGCTCGACCTACATGAAACCGATATCCGCGAGGTCGTCGAGCGAGCCGAGGAGCAAAATCGGACATATGCCGCGGATCGGAACGTGCGGCTGATCGTCACCTCGCAGCCTGAGCCGCTGATGGTTGTCGCCGACGAGAGCCGCCTCATCCAGGCGCTGACCAACCTCATTTCGAATGCAGCCAAATTCTCGCCCAAGGCCGGGGTCGTCAGCATCATCGTCGAGCGAATGGACAAGGCGGCGCGCATCAGCGTTGCCGATCAGGGGCCGGGTATTCCTGTCGAATTCCGGTCGCGCATTTTCGACCGGTTCGCGCAGGCGGCGGGCCACGAGAGCCGCCGCGCCGGGACCGGCCTCGGCCTCGCCATTGCCAAGGCCATCATCGAACAGCACAAGGGCAGCATCGAATATGAAACCGCGCTCGGCCGGGGCACGCGTTTCTGGATCGACCTCCCGCTTGCAGGAAAAACCAGGTGATGACTGATCAGCGCCGACGTATTGTCCTGGTCGAGGACGACGACGACATTGCGACCCTCGCGACCATGGCGCTGCAGGACATTGGCGGGTTCGAGGTTACGCGTTTCTCATCGGGCGAGGAGGCGCTTGCCGGGGTCGACAAGGCTAAGCCCGACGTCTTCATCCTCGACTTCTCGATGCCCGGCATGACCGGAGGGGACCTTCTGAAAGAGCTGAAGGCGCGTCCCCAAACCGCGAATGTTCCCGCGATCTTCATGACCGCGAGCGTGATGCCGTCGCACGTCGCCGAGCTCCGCAAGCTCGGCGCGATCGACGTGTTCAAGAAGCCGTTCGACCCGATGACGCTCAGTGACCAGCTTCGCGCGACGCTCGCCAAGGCGGGCTGCTAACCGCTGAGCGCATAAGAAAAGGGCGCCGCGGTTTCCCGCAGCGCCCTTCTTTCGCCTCCCCTGGCTTACCAGAAGAAGCTGTAGATCACGTCCACGACCTGGCCGCTCCACATGTCGACGAGGATCGCGTCGTCATAGTAGCGGACCCAGCGTGTGCCCGGCGGCGCGTAGGGCAGGCGATACTGCCACGGATCGTTGATCCAGTAGCGGCTGCCGTAATAGCTCGGCCACAGGCGCCACCCGATCTGGTAGGGATTGTAGCCCCAGCCGAACGGATCGAAGTAGAAGCCGAGGTGGAACAGCGACCGGTGATGGCGCCGGTGATTGTGCCAATCGTACCTGCTGTTGTTGCGCCAGCTGGTGCTCCACTGCGGCGCGGCCGTAGGGCGAACCGCCGCGGGCGGCGGCGGCTGGGTGCCAGCGCGCGGAACGTTGCTCACCACCGGCGTGCCGCCGCGATGAACGCGCGGGAGGTCGCGGTTCGCCTGCCGGGTTTGCCGGTTGTCGCGAATCTGGTCGACGACCTGCTGGCGCTGGTCGAGCCGCTGCTGGCGAGCCGCATCGGCCGAGTCGCGCCGCGCGTCGCGGGCGTCGTTGCGATCCTGCAGGCGGGCCTGCCGGTCGAACTGCTGCTGCTGTTGCTGCTGCGGGACCTGGACCTGCCGCTCGGGACGCTCGGGACGGGCAGCCGCCTGCCGCTCGGCATTGTTGTTCGACCGCTCCTCGCGGACCTGCTGACGCGCCTGGCTGCGCTCTTCGCGGGCCTGGGCTCGCTCCTCGCGCTGCTGCTGGCGGTCGGTGTCGTCATTGGGCTGCGCAAACGCCGGGCTCGCCGCGGCGCCTGCCAGCAAAACGGATATCAGGAACTTACGCATGACAGTGACCTTTCAAGTTCATTACCCGGTCAAATGCGCTTCCTCGGCTGACACGAAGCTTAACCGTTTCGGCGCCGTATATTCATGTTTGTAAGTTAGCCGACGGTGTTGGTTCTTGGCCCGGTCTCGACTGCGCCGCGCGGCGGATCGCCTTGCGAATGCGCGCGTACGCACCGCAGCGGCAAATGTTGAGCAGCGCGTTGACCTGTTCGTCGCTGGGGTTCGGGCTCGAATCGAGCAAAGCGGCAATCGCCATGATGAACCCCGGTTCGCAATAGCCGCACATGGTGACCTGCTCGGCGAGCCACGCCTGCTGCACCGGATGCCGTCCGCCAAGCCCTTCTATCGTGGTCACCCGCGCGCCCTCGAGGTCCTTGAGCGCAACCGCGCAGCTCAGGGTCGCTCGGCCGTCGACGATGACGGTGCACGCGCCGCAATCCTTGCTGTCGCAGCCATATTTGGTGCCCGTCAGGTTCGACGCATCGCGCAGCGCCCACAGCAGCGGCATTTCGGGGTCGAGCTTATACTCAAGCGGCTCGCCGTTGACGGTCATCCTTGCCATTCGGCAAGGCTAGCGCGCCGCCCGCCGCGCTGCCAAGGGGAGCTTATGGCTCGAGTCCGAACAAATGCTGGCTATGACATCGGCTATGCCGAATCGGGCGGCGGCGAGAAGATGCCGATCGTGTTCCTGCACGGCGTCGGCTCGGACAAATCGGTGTGGCGCCCGCAGCTCGATCATTTCGGGCAGGAGCGGCGCACGATCGCCTTCGACTATCCGGGATATGGCGACAGCGACCCCGCACCCGAAGGCACGACGCGCGACGATTATGCCGGGGCGATTGTCTCGGCGCTTGGCGCGCTCGGCGTATCGAAAGCGCATATCTGTGGCCTGTCGCTCGGCGGCGTCGTCGCGATCGCCATCCACCATGCCGCGCCCGACCTGTGCGCCTCGCTGATCCTCGCCGACACCTTCGCGTCGCACCCGGATGGGCAGGCGATTTACGACCGCTCGATCGCCGCCAGCGAACAGATGCGCATGCTGGCCGAGGGCCGCGTCGATGTTCTGCTCGCCCAACCTGCCGATCCGGCGGTTCGGCTCGACGTTATCGAAACCATGGCGCAGATCAACCCAGCGGCGTTCCGCATCGGGGCGGAGGCGGTGTGGCTAGCCGAGCAGGCCGAGCGCGCCGACGCGATCCGAGTGCCGACGCTCGTCGTGTGCGGGACCGAGGACAAGGTCACGCCGCCGGCGCTGTCGACCTCGCTGACGCGGATGATCCCCGGCGCGCATTATGAGCCGATCGAGGGCGCGGGGCACATCTCCAATCTCGAGCGGGCGGACACGTTCAACACGATTGTCGGCGCCTTCATCCGCGGGGTGGATTCGCACAGCTGAGCGTCTACTTTCGACCCATTGCGGGTCTTACGCCCACGACCCCAAGTGTGCGATATGGCGTTCAAGATGGAGCACTCATGACGCGGGCGGACGTGGCGGTTGAGCTGCAATACTTCCTTTGGATGGTCGCTGTCGTGTTCGTCGCTGCGATCATTTTCGGCGTTGTAACAAGCGGCGCAAGAAGGAACTCACTCGCATTAGTGCTCGCGACTGCTTTCACCGCGGTTGGGATCCTGGCGACTATCCGACCCAGCCAGGTCGATGGACAGACTGGCCTCGGCATCCCGATTATGTGGATACCTTTCTTCTTAGTGTCCTGGCTTGGCTTGACCATCGGCGCGAAGATTGCGCCAAAGAACTCAGCCTGAGGCCAACGTCTGCTTTCCACCCCGCGGAGACATTCCTTCTGTCCTACAGGCGCGCTGCTGTGCCATGTTGCGAAGATGGAGCCGATCAACTTCGCCGTGAAGCTGGGTCTTTTGGCTTGGAAGCATGCCGCGCGGACGCGATTCCCGGTGGGACGTAGCCTAAACTTCCTAAACTTCCGCGGAAGCTCGAGATGAAAATCGCCTGTGTCGGCGGCGGGCCAGCCGGGCTCTATTTCGCGATCTCAATGAAGCTTCGCGACCCGGCCCACGAGGTCGAGGTATTTGAACGCAACGCGCCTGGTGTCACCTTCGGCTGGGGCGTCGTCTTCTCCGACCAGACGGTCGAGAACATCAGCCGGAACGACCCGGTCTCGGCCAAAACCATCACCGATGAGTTAGCGCACTGGGACGACATCGACGTCCATATCCACGGGGCAACCATCACCTCGGGCGGCCACGGCTTTATCGGCATCGGCCGCAAGCGCCTGCTCCAGATTCTGCAGGATCGTGCGCGCGAGCTCGGCGTGGTTCTTCATTTCGAGGCGGAGTGCGATCCGGCCGATCAAAGGTGGAAGAACTACGACCTGGTCATCGCCTCAGACGGCCTCAACTCGCGCTTTCGCAACGCGAAACCCGAAGCGTTCGGGGTCGACACCGACATCCGCAAGAACAAGTTCATCTGGCTCGGTACGAGCAAGGCGTTTGAGGCCTTCACCTTCGCGTTCGAAGAGACCGAGCATGGCTGGATCTGGGCGCACGCCTATCGCTTCGCGCCCGACTGCTCGACCTTCATCGTCGAATGTTCGGAGGAAACCTGGCGCGCGTTCGGCTTCGATCGAATCGAGCAGTCGGAAACGATCGCGATCTGCGAGCAACTGTTCGCCAAATATCTTGACGGCCATTCACTGATGTCGAACGCGGCGCACCTGCGCGGCTCGGCCGCCTGGCTCAACTTCCCGCGCATCAAGTGCGAGCGCTGGGCGAGCGGCAACGTCATCCTGCTGGGCGACGCCGCGCATACCGCGCATTTTTCGATCGGGTCAGGGACCAAGCTCGCGCTCGAAGATGCGATCAAGCTAGCCGAGGTGTTGAACCGCCCCGGCCTCAGCCTCGAAGCCGCGCTCGACGAATATCAGGCCGAGCGGAACCTGGAGGTGCTAAAGCTCCAGAACAGCGCGCGCAATTCGACCGAATGGTTCGAGACGCTCGACCGCTACCTCCATTTCGAACCGCTGCAATTCGCTTATTCTTTGCTCACGCGAAGCCAGCGCATCAGCCACGAAAATCTCCGGCTGCGTGACCGCGAATGGCTCGAGACGGTCGAGCGCTGGTTCTGGAAGCGCGCCACCAACGGCAAGTCGAACAAGACCGCGCCGCCGATGTTCGCGCCGCTGAAGCTCCGTGAGATGCAGGTCGAGAACCGCATCACCGTCTCGCCGATGGCGATGTATTCGGCGGTCGACGGCACGCCGAACGACTTCCACCTCGTCCACCTCGGCGAGCGCGCGCTCGGCGGCGCGGGGCTCGTTTTCACCGAGATGACCTGCGTTTCGCCGGAGGCGCGGATCAGCCCCGGCTGCACGGGCATGTGGAACGAAGAGCATGTCGCCGCGTGGAAGAAGATCGTCGACTTCTGCCACGCCAACTCAAAGGCGAAAATCTGCCTGCAGCTCGGACATTCGGGGGCGAAGGGCTCGACCAAGCTCGGCTGGGAAGGGAATGACGTTCCCTTGGAACACGGCAGCTGGCCGGTGATGTCGGCCAGCGACGTGCCCTGGTCCCCGGTCAACCAGGCGCCGACGCCCATGACCCGCGCCGACATGGATGCGGTTCGCGACCAGTTCGTCGCCGCGACACGAATGGCAATCGTCTGCGGGTTCGACATGGTCGAGCTTCACGCCGCGCATGGCTATTTGCTCTCCAGCTTCGTCACGCCGCTGCAGAACAAGCGTACCGACGAATATGGCGGCAGCCTCGAGAATCGCCTGCGCTACCCGCTCGAAGTCTTCGCCGCGATGCGGGCGGCCTGGCCCAAGGACAGGCCGATGTCGGTGCGCATTTCAGCCAATGATTGGGCGGGCGAGGATGGCATCACGCCCGGGGACGCCGTGCTGATTGGCGAAGCCTTTGCGCGCGAAGGTGCCGACCTGATCGATGTTTCGGCTGGGCAGACCTGGGCTGACCAACAGCCGGTCTATGGGCGCATGTTCCAGACGCCGTTCAGCGACCGCATTCGCAACGAAGGGCGACTCGCGACGATGGCGGTTGGCAACATCTACGAGCCCGACCATGCGAATTCGATTCTCGCTGCGGGCCGGGCCGACCTGGTCGCGCTGGCCCGGCCGCATCTCGTCGATCCGATGTGGACGCTGCGCGCCGCGGCGCAGCTCGACTACCGCGACATCTACATTCCACCGCAATATCTGAATGGAATGAGCCAGCTCGCGCGCAACCTGAAGCGCGAAGCGGAAGCCGCTGCGGCGCTCCGCGTTTAGAGGATCACCGGGTCGACGAACGCGCCGCCGCATTCGCCGCCGCGTACCCAGCGGATCACCGCGGCAACGGCGGGCAGTTTGTCGACCTTCAGCGTCACGCGCGACCCGACTTCGAGGCCGGTATCGCAACGGAGGCGAAAACCCATCGCCGACAGGTTGACGATTTGCGCCTCGAACGCATGGCCCTCGCAATCCACCTGGACGTCATAAGTGACGTCCGTTCGCGCCGGCCGGATTTCGCTGCCTTCCAATCGTCCTTCGAATTTCATGCCCTGGTCCCACTCTTTCACAGGACGCGCGAAAGCACACCGTTACGGCGGCCGCTCGTCAGATTTGATGGGATGGCGTCCACTCCATCCGCATCGGTTCCACATTGCTTGAATTTGCCCGGGATTAATTAATCAGCCGTCCAACAAAGGAGGTTGCCGCGTGGTTTACCTTGTTGTCACTGCCCAAGCGCTTCGGCGATCAGCTTGCGGCTGTTGTCGATCCCGTACAGGGCGATGAAACTGCCCATGCGCGGTCCCTGGCTCGACCCGAGCAGGGTTTCGTAGAGCGCCTGGAACCAGCCGCGCAGGCTCTCGAACGGATGGCGCTTGCCGACTTCGAACACCTGCGTTTGGATGTCTTCCGCCGACGCATCCGCCGGAAGCTTGGCGAGCTCCGCATCGAGATCGCGCAGCGCTTCCGCTTCCATCTCCGTGGGTGCGCGGCGCTTCAGCGTCGGCACGACGAAATCTCGCGCATAATTGACCGCAAGGCCGATCAGCGCGTCGAGCTCTTCATCCTTCTCGGGCGACGTATCCGGCGCGTAGCGCTGCACGAACTTCCAGGCGATGTCCTTGTCCTGCACGCCTGGCAGCGAGACGAGGTTGAGTAGCAGGCCATAGGTCAGCGGCAGCTCGCCCGCGGGGACGTCGCCGCCATGGATGTGATGCGCCGGGTTACCGAGCTTCTGCTCGATCGGCTGGCCGGGGTAATTGCCGCGGAACTGGTGATATTCGTCGACCGCGCGCGGCACGAGGCCGAGATGGAGGTTCTTCGCCTTCTTGGGCTCGCGGTAAAGATAGAAGGCTAGGCTGTTGTCGGAGCCGTAGGTCAGCCAGTCTTCGATGCCGAGGCCGTTGCCCTTCGACTTGGATATTTTCTCGCCCTTCTCGTCCAAGAACATCTCGTAGATCAGGCCTTCTGGCTTGCGGCCGCCGAGCACCGCCGCGATCCGTCCGGACTGGACGCCGCTATCGGTCAGGTCCTTCCCGTACATTTCATAGTCGACGCCAAGCGCGACCCAGCGCATCGCCCAGTCGACCTTCCACTGGCACTTGGACTGTCCGCCTAGCGCCGATTGCTCGACCCGGCCGCCGTCCTCGTCGGTGAACGAGATCATTCCCGCGTCGGCATCGACGACTTCGACCGGCACCTGGAGGACGCGGCCCGAAGTGGGCGATACCGGCAGGATCGGCGAATAGGTCTGGCGCCTTTCCTCCCGCAGCGTCGGCAGCATGATGTCGAGGATTTCGTCCCAGCGGCGCAGCACGTTGCGGATCGCATCGTCGAATCCACCTGAATTGTAGCGGTCCGACGCCGACACGAACTCGTAATCGAAGCCGTACTGGTCGAGGAAACGGCGCAGCATCGCATTGTTGTGACCCGCGAAACTTTCTTCCCCAGTGCCGAAAGGATTGGGAATCCGGCTCAGCGGTTCGCCGAGATGCTTGGCCAGCATTTCCTGGTTGGGGACATTGTCAGGGACCTTACGCAGGCCGTCCATGTCGTCGCTGAAGGCAATCAGCCTCGTCGGGTTGCCGGTCAGCTCTTCATAGGCGCGGCGGACCATGGTCGAGCGCAGCACTTCGGTGAAGGTGCCGATGTGCGGTAGGCCTGAGGGGCCGTAGCCAGTCTCGAAGATCATCGGACCGCCACCCGGCTTGCCATCCGGCCAGCGCTTCAGGAGCTTGCGCGCCTCCTCATAGGGCCAGGCCTTGGATGTCAGCGCTGCGGATCGGAGATCGGTCATTTGGCAGCGCTCCTAGCGAAGGGGCGGCTGCGCTGCTAGCCGACAGGGTGATGCGGCCGATCGCCGAA
>Ga0070665_100002349_pt1 | contig 20939 bp, 16 predicted proteins | sample KBSS13metaG_FD_65862 | JGI IMG/M metagenome (GOLD analysis project Ga0070665, IMG submission 65862) | Switchgrass rhizosphere microbial communities from Kellogg Biological Station, Michigan, USA - KBS S1-3 metaG | ecosystem: Host-associated > Plants > Roots > Rhizosphere > Soil ...
ATCGTCTTCGACTTCGACGACCCGATGGGCCAGTCCACCTGCGTCGCCTGCGGCGAGTGCGTGCAGGCGTGTCCCACGGGCGCGCTCGCGCCTGCCAAGAACGCGTACCTGCAGCCCATCGACAAGAAAGTCGCATCGGTCTGCCCCTATTGCGGCGTCGGCTGCCAGCTCACCTACAACGTGGCCGACAACGCGATCGTGCATGTCGAGGGACGCGACGGCCCCGCCAATCACGAACGGCTGTGCGTCAAGGGCCGCTTCGGGTTCGACTACGTCAAGCATCCGCATCGGCTCACCACACCACTGATCCGGCGCGAGGGCGCGGCCAAGAGTGCGGACTTCACGGTCGATCCGGCCAATCCGTGGGACGTGTTTCGCGAGGCGACCTGGGACGAGGCCCTCGCCTTGGCGGGCGGCACGCTGAAAGAGATTCGCGACACCCGCGGCCCCAAGGCGCTGGCCGGCTTCGGCTCGGCCAAGGGCTCGAACGAGGAGGCATACCTCTTCCAGAAACTGGTTCGGACCGGCTTCGGTACCAATAACGTCGACCATTGCACGCGGCTCTGCCATGCATCGAGCGTGGCCGCGCTCCTCGAAGGCATCGGCTCCGGCGCCGTTTCGAATCCGGTGATGGACGTGCTCCAGGCCGATGTGATCCTCGTGATCGGCGCGAATCCGATCGTCAACCATCCGGTCGCGGCGACGTGGATGAAAAACGCGGTCAAGCACGGCACCCAACTGATCCTCGCGGATCCGCGTCGCTCGGAGCTCGCGCGCCACGCGACGCACTACCTGCAGTTCAAGCCCGACACCGACGTGGCCATGCTGAACGCGATGATGCATACGATCATCGAGGAGGGCCTCGGCAACGTGGAGTTCATCGCGGATCGCACGAGCGGGTACGAGGAGCTCCGGCGCAATGTCGCCGCGTACAGCCCGGAGGCGATGGCGCCGGTGTGCGGGATCCCGGCCGGAACCATCCGGGAAGTGGCGCGCCTGTTCGCGACGGCGCGCGGCTCGATGATCCTGTGGGGAATGGGGATCTCGCAACATGTGCACGGCACCGACAATGCCCGCTGCCTGATCGCCCTCACCATGCTGACCGGCCAGGTCGGTCGGCCAGGCAGCGGTCTCCATCCGCTGCGGGGACAGAACAACGTCCAGGGCGCGAGCGATGTCGGGCTGATCCCGATGATGTTTCCCGATTACCGCCGTGTCGACGGCGACGCCGCGCACCGCAAGTTCGAGGCTCTGTGGGGAACCACGCTGGACCCGAATCCGGGACTCACGGTCGTCGAGATCATGGACGCCGTGCATGCCGGCGAGATCCGCGGGATGTACATCATGGGCGAGAATCCCGCCATGTCGGATCCCGATGTCCATCACGCACGGCAGGCGCTTGCCAAGTTGGAGATGCTGGTCGTCCAGGATATTTTCCTGACCGAGACCGCTTACCTGGCGGACGTGATCCTTCCCGCCTCGGCGTTTCCCGAAAAGACCGGAACCTTCACCAATACCGACCGCATGGTCCAGCTCGGGCGGCAGGCGCTCGATCCGCCGGGACAGGCGCGGCAGGACCTGGCCATCATCGTCGACATGGCGCGCCGGCTTGGCCTCGACTGGTCCTATGCCCACCCGCGCGACGTGTTCGAGGAAATGCGGCTGGCGATGCCTTCGATCGCGGGGATCACCTGGGACCGGCTCGAGCGCGAAAGCTCGGTCACCTATCCGTGCGAGAACGAGGGCGATCCGGGAACCCGTGTTGTCTTCACGGAGACCTTCCCCACGCCGTCGGGGCGCGCGAAGCTCGTGCCCGCGACGATCATTCCGGCCGCCGAGCAGCCCAACCCGGAGTACCCGTTCGTGCTCATCACCGGACGCCAGCTCGAGCATTGGCATACTGGAAGCATGACCCGCCGCACCGAGGTTCTGGACGCGATCGAGCCGGGGCCAGTGGCGTCGATGCATTCGGCCGACCTGGCGGAGCTCGGTACTGAGGCCGGCGGGACGATCACCGTCGCGTCGCGCCGCGGCAGCGTCACGCTATCCGCCCGGGCGGACGACGGCACCCCGCGTGGCGCGGTGTTCATTCCGTTCTGCTATTACGAGGCCGCGGCGAATCTGCTGACCAACCCGGTACTCGATCCATTCGGCAAAATTCCCGAGTTCAAGTATTGTGCGGTCAGCGTGGTGGCGGGTGGCGCTCCTAACGAGTCCCAGGGCTATGGCAGGAGCGTCCTCATGCCAGCGTCATGATCGCTGCGCGGCTTGATCGGTTTCGCCGGTGATTTAATCGATTCAACGCATCGGGAGGATTAGGGCCCGCAACAACGGAGTAAGCCAAAGCGACGAGGTAGCATGGCGTTCTGGCCGACTGCGAGAGGAGTTCGCGAGGCGGCAAGGACGCGTGAAAAAATGCCTCGCGCGAGGTACTGGTGTGAAGTGGAAGGCATTGGCAATGCGGCAGGGATTCGAATTCCTGCGTCCGCAAATGTGGCGGGCGGGATCCGCGTACCGGCTGATATAGGCGGCATGCTGTAACTGAACGTTCGACCTCAACAACAACCAGGAGGCGGGCGTCCAGCCTATCAACTGAAGGAGGGGCATCACCATGGCTGCATCGAAATCCAGGGCACCATTCCGGCTCGCGCCGGAGGTCGCCCAGCGCAGGGCACTGCAGTTGGGCATCGCGAGCGCATTGGCGGCGGTTGGCCTGCTGGCAACGGCACCGGTGGACGCACGCATCACGAAGATCACAGTTTCGACCAAGGAATCGCCGACGTTCGGCGGCTACACGTTCGCGGGCGTCGGCCAGTACGAGAAGATCGCCGGCAAGGCCTTCGGCGAGCTGAATCCGGCCGATCCGAAGAACGCCGTGATCACCGACATCGCGCTCGCACCGAAGAACGCGAACGGCAACGTCGAGTACTCGTTCGACTTCTACATCCTGAAGCCGATCGATCTGTCGAAGGGCAATCACAAGATGATGTACGAGCCGCCCAACCGCGGCGGCAAGACATGGTCGACGTTGAACCGCTCGACGGGTGGCGGCGACGATCCGGGCACGATCACCAACGCGACGGTCCTCGCGAACAGTTTCCTGCTGCCGCGCGGCTACACGGTCGTGTGGAGTGGCTGGGACGCCGCGGCGGGCACGAGCAACGCGAACTTCAACACGACGATCACCCTGCCCGTCGCCAAGAATGCCGACGGCTCGACCATCACGGGGCCGGCGTACGAGTACATCGTCACCACCGGCAACTCTTACACGCTGACCTACGCGGCGGCAACGCTCGACCAGACCAAGGCGACGCTTACGCATCGCGTGCGCCTGGACGACACGCCGCAGGTCGTCCCCGCCAGCGGATGGGCGTACAACGCCGCGGGCACGGCGATCAACCTGGTGGGCGGCAGCTTCGTCGCCAACGACATCTACGAGTTCAGCTACACGGCGAAGGATCCCACCGTGAACGGCATCGGCTTCGCTGCGGTGCGCGACTGGAACGCGTGGCTCAAGTACGAGACGAAGGACGACGCCGGCACCGCGAATCCGCTGGCCGGCGACGTCACGCGGATCTACACCGAGATCTCGTCGCAGCCCGGACGGATGCTGAACGATTTCCGCAACCTGGGTTTCAACCAAGCCGAGAACGGCAAGAAAGTCTTCGACGGCATGATGCAGTGGGTGGCCGCGGGTGACGGCATCAACATGAACCTCCGCTTCTCGCAGCCGGGCCGCACCGAGCGCAACCGCCAGGATCAGCTGTACATCGAAGGCCGGTTCCCGTTTGCGAACGAGAAGATCACCGATCACCTCACGGGCCAGACCGCGGGCCGCTACGACAAGTGCACCGCGACCCAGACGTGTCCGCTGGCGATGGAGATCTATTCCTCGAACGAGTACTGGGTGAAGGGCGCTTCGCTGTTCCACACCAACACTCAAGGCACCGCCGACCTGCCGGGTCATCCGATGGCGCGGCTGTATCTCGTGTCGAGTCACCAGCACGGTGGTGCCGGCAACGCGAACGCGAAGGGCAACTGCCAGCAGTTCGGCAATCCGCTGAGTTCGGCGCCAGTCCAACGCGCGCTGTGGGAGGCACTCGATCAGTGGTCGACCAAGAACATCGAGCCGCCGCCCAGCCAGATTCCGCGGCTCTCGGACGGCACGCTGGTCGCGAACCTGCCGCAATCGGTGTCGGGATTCCCGAACATTCCAGGCGTCACGTACACCGGCCTCAAGTCGACGCGGTATCTCCTGAACTACGGCCCGAATTTCTACAGCACGGGCATCATGACGGTGAACCCGCCAGTCGTGTCGTCGCCGATCTTCGACAATCCCGCGAACGGTCCGATCTACCCGACCCTGGTGCCGAAGGTCGATGCCGATGGCAATGAAATCGCCGGTATCCGCCTGCCTGACGTGACTGTGCCGATCCGGACGTATTCGGGCTGGTCGCTGCGTTCGGGTGTGTGGGCGAACGACGGATGCGAAGGCTCCGGCCAGAGCGTCGCGTTCCCGACGACGAAGGCGGCACGTGTTGCGGCCGGCGATCCGCGGTTATCGATCGAGGAGCGCTATCCGTCGTTCTCGTCGTACTACTATGCAGTCAAGAGCGCGCTGGACACGATGGTCGCGAATCGCTTCGAGCTTCCCGAAGATGCGCCGAACGATCTTAACCGCGTGCTGCAGGCCGGCATCGCGACCGGCGCGATCAAGGCGGATCACGTGTACAAGGCGCTGGTGCAGAAGGGCATGCTGCATCCGACGGCGGAGAAATAAGCGGCTGATTCGCGCCGGGCGCAACTCGCCGCCGCGGAAACGGTCGACAGAAATCCGCTTCAACGCTGCAATCTGACAACGGCGGGGCCGTACGGCTCCGCCGTTTTTTTGACGCGCGGCAGCTGCGAAGCGGCAACGCTTGGCGGCCTTTATTTCACGTGGGCTTGTCTGCCTTGCGCTCCTTCGCCGCGAGCTTGAGGACAATGCGCCACTCGGCCGGTGTGACGGGCGTGATCGACAGCCGGTTGCCCCGCTGCAGCGTCACCATCTTCTCGAGCCCCGGCGTCTCGCGCAACTCGGCGAGCGGGACGAGCCGTGTCTTGCGCACGAGCTTGACGTCGACGTGCACCCATCGCGGCGCATCGCGCTTCGCCTTGGGGTCGTAGTACGGACTCTTCGGGTCGAACTGCGTCGCATCCGGATAGGCGAGCTTCGAGATCTCCACCACACCGGCGATTCCTGGCTCCGGACAGCTCGAATGATAGAAGAACGCGGACTCGCCGGTATGCATCGCATCGCGCATGTAGTTGCGCGCCTGGTAGTTGCGCACGCCGACCCACGGCGTGGACTGTCCGGGTGCGCGGACGAGGTCGTCGATCGAGAACTCGTCGGGTTCCGATTTCATGAGCCAGTACATTTATTTTCCGAGCAGGAAGCGGAAGGAATGATGCAGGGCATGCGCGGCTGCGCGGAGCGAGCGCCCGGCGTGCGATGCGCCGGCCCTGCGCGGCCTCGACGCAATTCTGTCGACGCGGCCCGCCGGCCGCCTCGCCAAAACGAATGGGTCCCCCGCCTGTGCCGGATCGGCCGTCATCCTGAACCTGGGTTCAAGAATGGTCGCCTGCCGGAACCTTCAGGCACTTCCGCGAAGGAAGCGCACACCGGTTCGCATGTGGCTCGGCAACCTCGCTCTAGGAGCTATGGTTCAAAGAGTATGTGGCCGACTCGAACACCGCAGGGGATAGAAAGAGAACGCGCGACTCGCGGACCGGAAACAGTCCACTAGAACAGCTTTTCCTGGCCGGCCAGGGTTTGCTCGATCGCTTCCTGCATCGACTGGATTCTACGCCGCGCATCGTCGCCGTCAATTGCGCCAGCCGCTGCTGCGCCGCCGGCATTGCGCTCGCGACGCCGCTCGCGCAACAGGTCATGCGTGATGTTGAGCGCCGCCATGACCGCGATCCGCTCGACGCCCGTGATCTTGCCGCGATCGCGTATGTCGCGCATCTGGCGGTCGAGGTAGGCGACGGCCTCGGAGAGCTCCGCGCGCTCGTCGTCGCTGCACGCGACCTTGAACTCCCGGCCGAGAATCATGACATCCAGCGTCAGCGGCGCACCCTCGCCGGAACTCTTGGGACTCATTCAGCCGGAATCCTCGCGAGGAGCGCGTCCAGGCGCATGGTCGCCTGCTGCACGCGCAGCGACATTTCGCGATTCCGGTGCTGCGATTGCGCGAGCTCGCTCCGCAGCGTTTCGTTGGCCGCCCGCAGCGCACGCGTATGCGCCAGCAGTGTCGAGAGCCGTTGTTCGAGCGAAGTGAGATCGTTGTCCATGACGCGCCGCGACGAGTGGATCGACTATAGGGGGCGCACGCTCGATGCGTCAACCACGGCTTGCTCCGTTGCCGGAGCCGCGGGCGCGCCGGTTGCGAGCGGCTCGTAGCGCACGGCGACGATCTGGAGCTCCTCGACGCCGCCCGGCGTCCGCAGTACGACATTCTCGCCTTCACGTGCCTTGAGGAGCGCGCGCGCCATCGGCGAGATCCAGCTGATGTAGCCGCGGGCGGTGTCGATCTCGTCGGCGCCGACGATGCTGACCGTGCGAAGCTCGCCGCGTGCGTCACGGACAACCACCGTTGCGCCGAAGTACACCTGATCTTGCGAGTCCTCGTCGCGGCGCGCCTGCGGATCGACGACTTCCGCGGCGTCCAGCCGCCGGATCAGGAAGCGGATGCGCCGATCGATTTCGCGCAGGCGCTTCTTGCCGTAGATGTAATCCCCGTTCTCCGACCGGTCGCCGTTGCCCGCCGCCCACGCGACCGTCGCGACGAGCGCCGGGCGCTCGGTGGTGACGAGGTGGTCGAGCTCGTCCTTGAGGCGTCCAAACCCGCCCGGCGTCATGTAGTTGCGCGAGCCCGCAGGCAGCGGCGACGCATCCTCCGGAGGATCGTCTTCCTCTAAAGCTGTGTCTTCCTGCGTAAATGCCTTGCTCATGGACTGGGCCGACGCTGAATGGGAACGCCAGAGATTATAGGCCGTCGAAGGAACGCTGCCGGCCTACGGCTCCGGGCGGAAGCGCGTGCCGGAACGCGAAGCCCAACGCGCGCAGCGCCTGTCACCGGCACCGGCCCATCCGGCGGAAGAATCTGCGGCTACCCCCGCGCCCTGCGGTATAATTTTCGACCTATCAATGACTTGCAAAACGTGTCGCGCAAACTCTACATCCGCACCTTTGGCTGCCAGATGAACGAGTACGACTCGGCGAAGATTGCCGACGTGCTTGCCGCCGACGGCGGTTTCGCGCTGACCGATCGGCCCGACGATGCCGACGTGATTCTCTTCAACACCTGCTCGGTGCGGGAGAAGGCGCAGGAGCGCGTGTTTCACGATCTGGGGCGCGTGCGGGCTTTCAAGACGACGCGGCCGGACGTGCTGATCGGCGTCGGAGGCTGTGTCGCGTCGCAGGAAGGGGCCGGCATCGTGCGCCGCGCGCCGTACGTCGACGTCGTGTTCGGGCCCCAGACGCTGCACCGGCTGCCGCAGATGATCCGCGCGCGGCGGGCGGGCGGGGCGCCCCAGGTGGACGTGAGCTTTCCCGAGATCGAGAAATTCGACCATCTGCCGCCTCCGCGCGTCGACGGCGTCACCGCCTTCGTCTCCATCATGGAGGGGTGCAGCAAGTACTGCACGTTCTGCGTGGTCCCGTACACGCGCGGGGAGGAAGTGTCGCGGCCGCTGGACGACGTCCTGACCGAGATTGCCGACCTCGCCGATCAGGGGGTGCGCGAGATCACGCTGCTGGGGCAGAACGTGAACGCGTATCGGGGGACCATGGGAGCCTCGGAGATCTGCGATCTGGCGCTTCTGATCGAGCACGTCGCGGCCACACCCGGGATCGAGCGCATCCGCTTCACCACGTCGCATCCGAAGGAAATGACCGGGCGCCTGATCGGCGCCTACGCGCGCATCGACAAGCTGGTGTCGCACCTGCACCTTCCCGTGCAATCGGGCGCGGACCGTGTGCTGGCTGCGATGAAGCGCGGCTATACCGCGCTCGAGTACCGCGCGATCGTGCGACGCCTGCGGACGGCCCGACCCGGCCTGTCCGTCACTTCGGACTTCATCGTCGCCTTCCCCGGCGAAACCGACGCCGACTTCGACCAGACGATGAAGCTCGTGGAAGACGTCCGCTTCGACGGCGCGTTCAGTTTTCTATACAGCCCGCGTCCCGGCACGCCGGCCGCGTCGCTGCCGGATGCGGTCCCGCCGGACGTTGCGCAAGCGCGCCTCGCCCGCCTGCAGGCCCTTCTGGACGCGCAATACGGCGACTACAGCGCTGCCATGGTCGGCACCCGGCAGCGCGTGCTCGTCACCGGCAGCGCCACGCGGCATGCCGGCGACCTCCAGGCCCGCACGGAAAACAACCGGGTCGTGAACTTTGCCGGCGATCCGTCGCTCTCAGGGACCTATATCGACGTCGCCATCACGGCGGCGGCCCCGCACTCGCTCCGCGGCGAACTTGTCGCCGCATAAAAGTCTAACGGCCACAACCGACGCGCCGCGACGCCGATCCGGTGCGCGCATTTTTCGGGAGAACCCCGTCATGTTGCATTTTCGCGTTTCCGGCGTTGCCGCGGCCATGGCCGCGCTGATGCCGCTTGTGTTCGCCGGTTGTGCGACGGTTCCCGGTGTGAGCGCCGACGCGCCGAAGGCCAGCGAAACCGCCGCCATTGCCGCGGCTGCCGTCACCGCGGCCGCCCAGTCGGGTGCTGCATCGCCGCCGCAGGCCGGTACCGCGCCGGGCGCCGCGCGTCCCCCGACCGCTCCGGCAACGGCCGCCGCGGTGGCCGCTGCCGCAGCGGCTGCGGCCGTGCAATCGCAGAAGCCGTTCGCCGAAGTGATCAAGGATGCGAAGGAATCCCCCGGATTCTTCCGCATCTACCAGAAAGAAGAAAAGGTCTGGATGGAAATCGAGCCCAGCCAGTTCGACCAGCCCATCTTCTTTTCGTGGAACCTGAGCCGCGGCCTGGGCGAGAAGTTCATCTACGGCGGCCTGATGGGGGACAGCGACATCGTCGTCTTCCACAAGGTCGGCAACATCGTGCAGCTCCTCGCCAAGAACCAGGTCTACTTCGCGAGCGATGGAAAGCCGCAGGCGCGCGCCGTGGCCGAGGCATTCAGCGACAGCCTGATCGCCGCCGTGCCCGTCGCGAGCCAGCCGCATCCCGAGCGCAAGGGCGTGCTGATCGACGTCAACATGCTGCTGCTGTCGGACATCCCTTCGGCCAACGGGCTTCTCGAGCGTACCTATCGGCAGCCCTACAGCTTCGACCCGCGAAATTCGTCGATCGCGAAGGCGCGCGCCACCAGCGATCTCGTGGCGATCGACGTGAATGCGCACTACGCGTTGAGCCGCGTCATGCAGCCGCCCAGCACGCCGGGCATTCCGTACACGCAGCCGCCGGCCACCGTGCCGGACATCCGCAGCCTTTTCCTGGGTTTCTATTACAACTTCGCGAAGCTACCGGAAACGCCGATGCGCCCGCGCATCGCGGACGACCGCGTCGGATACTTCATGACGAGCCGGTTCGACTTCGCCGACGACAGCAAGCTCTCGCCCCGCGTCAATTACATCGCGCGCTGGCGGCTCGAGAAGAAGGATCCCGACGCGGCGATGTCCGAGCCCAAGCAGCCCATCACGTACTGGCTCGACCGCGACATTCCCGAAAAGTATCGTCAGCCGATCATCGATGCCGTGCTGGAATGGAACAAGGCGTTCGAAAAGATCGGCTACAAGAACGCCATCGAGGCCAAGGTCCAGCCCGACGACGCCGAATGGGACACGCTCGACGCGCGTCACGCCTCGATCCGCTGGATGACGACCGCGCGGCCGTCGTTCGGCGGCATCGGTCCCACGCAGCTCGACCCGCGAACGGGCGAGATCCTCGACGCGGACATCGGCATCGATCCCGTGCGCTTTCGCAATCGGCGCTTTCAGCGCGTGGAGCTGATTCCCCAGCCCGTCGCGCTGGCAGGCATCCTCAAGCATCCCGAGTACCTGTGCCAGCGCGAGGATTACGCGGCGCAGGAGATGGGCTTTGCGATGGACCTGCTCGAGGCACGCGGCGACATCGACCCCGATGGCCCCGAAGCCGAGCGCTTCGTCATCGACGACCTGAAGGAAGTCGTGATGCATGAGGTCGGACATACCCTCGGCCTTCGCCACAACTTCCGCGGGTCGATGGTGTACACGCAGGCCCAGCTGGACGATCCCGAGTTCACGCACGCCAACGGCATCACCGGCTCCGTGATGGAATACAACGCGCTCAACATCGCGGCGAAGGGCAAGCCGCAGGCCGATTTCAACATGCTGCGTCTCGGTCCATACGATTTCTGGGCCATCGAATACGGCTACAAGGAAGTGCCCGCGGCACAGGAGAAGGAAGAGCTCACGCGCATCGCCGCCCGCAACAGCGAGCCGCTGCTCGCCTACGCCACCGACGAGGATGCCGCCTTCGCGATCGATCCGGAAGCGAACCAGGCGGACCTGGGGGGCGATCCGCTCGAATTCGCTCGCCGGCGTTTCGCGCTGGTGCAGGAAATGTGGGAGCGCTGGCAGGTGCGCGAGCTCAAGTCCGGCGAGAACTACGCAGTGCTCCGGCGCATCGTCGAGCGCGGGTTGGCGGTCATGGCCGGCGCCTCGGGCAACGTCGCGAAATACATCGGCGGCGTCACCACGCTCCGCGATCATGCCGGCAGCCCGCGGGCACCGCTCACGCCCGTCGAGATCGCCAAGCAGCGGGAAGCGATCAAGATCATCGCCGCCGGACTGTTCGCCGCGGACAGCTTCCGCTTCAAGCCGGAATTCATGCGCCGCGTGCAGGTGGACTGGCTCGATCGCAACGATGCATTCGACGTCGGGCTTTCCACGCCGGGGGTCGACTACTCGCTCAGCACGCAGGTCCTGGCCGCGCAGCGCAAGGTGCTGGGCCAGCTGATGAGCGAAACCGTGGCGCAGCGGATACTCGACAGCGAGGTCAAGGTGTCGGATCCGAAGAGCGCACTGCGCCTCTCCGAGCTGTACGACACGCTCCAGGAGTCGATCTGGAGCGAGCTTCGCACCGGCCGGGACATCACGCCGCTGCGGCGAAACCTGCAGCGCGAGTATCTGGCGCGCGTCGCCAACACGTTGCTCCGCCCCACCGGATCGATGCCGGCGGACGCGCGATCGTTGCAGCGCGAGGAGGCGAAAGCCTTGCGGCGCGACATCGCCGCCGCGCAGAACAAGCCGGCGTTCTCGCGGGAGGCGCGCGCGCATCTCGCCGAAGCGCTCGTGCAGCTCGACGAGGCGCTGAAGGCCCCGCTCGTGCGCCAGGCAGTCTGACCGGCAGAACCTGCATCAGGGAACAGGAATCAAACCAGCGCAGGTCGCTTTATCCGAACGGCGCGTTGGACCGGATACGGCGCGGAGTAACATCCTCGCCGTCGTCGTCTCGTGAGCCTTGAACGCATGTCGTCCCATCGCCCTCCCCTCGAGCTGACGCTCGCGCCGCTCGACAATCGCGCCCTCGCGAATCTCTGCGGCTCGCTCGACGTCAACCTGCGCCAGATCGAGGCCGCACTCGATGTCGCGATCACGCATCGCGGCGCCGATTTCACGATCGCCGGCGCGCCCGCCCAGCGCGCCCGCGCCGCGAGCGCGCTCGAGCGGTTTTACGCTCATGCGGAAAAGCCGCTGTCGGTGGACGACATCCAGCTCGGACTGGTCGAGATCGCGACACGCGACAGTGGGCCCGCCGGCATCCCGCCGAACGCCGGCGACGGCACACCGCTCCTGCGCACGCGACGCGCCGATCTGCATGGCCGCACGCCCAACCAGATCGCATACCTGAAGGAGATCCAGGCCCACGACATCACCTTCGGCATCGGCCCTGCAGGCACGGGCAAGACCTACCTAGCCGTCGCGTGCGCGGTGGATGCTCTCGAGCGCGACGCCGTCAAGCGCATCGTGCTCGTGCGGCCGGCGGTGGAAGCGGGCGAGCGGCTCGGATTCCTTCCCGGCGACCTCGCGCAGAAAGTGGACCCCTACCTGCGTCCGCTATACGACGCACTGTACGACCTGATGGGGTTCGACAAGGCGGCCAAGCTCTTCGAGCGCAACTCGATCGAGTTGGCGCCGCTCGCCTACATGCGAGGGCGCACCCTCAACCATTCGTTCATCATCCTGGACGAAGCGCAGAACACGACGCCCGAGCAGATGAAGATGTTCCTGACGCGAATCGGCTTCGGGACCAAGGCGGTCATCACCGGCGACGTGACCCAGATCGATCTTGCCCGCGGCCAGAAGAGCGGGCTGATCGAGGCCGCTCGTGTGCTTTCCGGCGTGCGCGGCCTGGCGTTCGTTCACTTCACGAGCGCCGACGTCGTCCGCCATCCGCTGGTGCAGAAGATCATCGATGCCTACGAGCGGCACGACGCGGCGCGCGCGAAAGAGCCGGGCGCGGATCCGGGGCACCGATGACCCGCGGCGCGGTGTCCCGCGCGCGCACGCTAGCCCTCGCGGTTCAGTACCAGGTATCGACGCCCGGCCTTCCGCGTCCGCCCACGCTGAGACGGTGGGCGCAACACGCCCTGGAAACGGACGCGACGGTCACGCTTCGATTCGTCGGTACCCGCGAGGGACGTCGTCTGAACGCCGAGTACCGCGGTCAGGACCACGCCACGAACGTGCTGACGTTCGTGTACGATGACGTGGTCCCGCTCGCCGGCGACATCGCACTGTGCGTCCCGGTGGTCGAGCGGGAAGCGCGGGCGCAGGGGAAATCCTTACGTGCGCACTGTGCGCACCTCGTCATTCACGGCATGCTGCATCTGCAGGGCTACGATCACCAACGGAAGGCCGACGCCGCGCGGATGGAAGCGCGCGAGACGGCGCTTTTGTCAGCGTTGCGCTACCGCGATCCGTACGCGGCCGCCGGGCACTGAGCATGGCACGCGCGACCGATGACATGGGCGACCGGCGCGACGACAAGCCGACGCTGCTCGAACGGCTTTCCGCCCTCCTCACCCGCGAGCCCGAGGACCGCGAGCAATTGCTCGACCTCCTGCGGAGCGCCTTCGAGCGACGCCTGCTCGATGCCGATGCGCTGTCGATGATCGAGGGCGTGCTGTCGGTGTCCGAAACGACGGTGCGCGAGATCATGATCCCGCGCGCGCAGATGGACTGCGTGTCGATCGACGACGAGCCGCCCGATTTCCTCCCGCTGATCCTCGAGACCAAGCACTCGCGCTTTCCGGTGATCGGCGAAAGCAAGGATGACGTGGTCGGCATCCTGCTCGCGAAGGAGCTGCTCAATTACTACGCGCGTCCCGAAGGCTTCGTCCTGCGAGACACGTTGCGGCCGGCGGTGTTCGTTCCGGAGTCCAAGCGGCTCAACGTGCTGTTGCGGGAATTTCGCGCGAACCGCAATCACATCGCGATCGTCGTCGACGAATACGGTGGCGTCTCCGGCCTCGTCACCATCGAGGACGTGCTCGAGCAGATCGTGGGAGACATCGAGGACGAATACGATTTCGACGAAAGCATCGACAACGTGATACCGGAGGCGAACGGACGCTTCCGCGTCAAGTCGCAGACCGAGATCGGCGACTTCAACGCGCATTTCGGCACGTCCTTCGAGGACGAGGAACTCGACACCGTCGGCGGCCTCGTGGTCAAGGCGTTCGGCCGGCTGCCCAAGCGCGGCGAGGCGACCACGCTCGGCGGCCTGCGTTTCCGCGTGCTGCGCGCGGACAGCCGCCGCCTGCATACGCTGCAGGTCGAACGCCTGGCCCCGCCCGCATCGACCGACGACGCGGCGGACTGAAATCCCTTTCACGCTCCCGACGGTCGTAAGAACGCTGGAGCGATCGCCCCGGGGCCCGACCTGCGCCGGACGCATCTAGCATCTACCTCGCGCGAACGCTTCCTTGATCCCCCGACGCGCCTATCGTCTCGTGCTGGCGTTCGCCGTTCTCCTGGGTGCTGTGACCGTAGGCGGCTTCGCACCATTCGGCCTGACGGCAGTTCCGATCGTCACGATCGCGCTGCTGTTCGCGCTATGGCAGCGCGCCGAAAAGCCACGGCATGCGGCCGCGATCGGCTTCGCGTTCGGGCTGGGCCTGTTCAGCGCAGGCGCGACCTGGGTCTACATCGCGCTCGCGACTTTCGGCGGCATGCCGGCATTCATCGCTGCGCTCGCCACGGCGGGATTTGTCGGCTTGCTCTCCCTGTGGCCTGCGCTCGCCGGATACGCCGCGACGTCCTTCACCCCCGTGGCATCGATAGCTCGCCTTTTCGCGGCGGCCGCGGCATGGCCCATCGCGGAATGGCTACGCGGTTACAGCTTCACCGACTTTCCCTGGCTTTCTGCCGGCTACTCGCAGCTTCCCGGAAGCCCGCTGGCCGGCTATGCGCCGGTCGGCGGCGTATTCAGCGTGTCCCTCGCCGTCGCCGTGCTCGCGGCGCTCCTGGCCGTCGTGTTCGCTTCGCTCGCCGATCGCGCGTGGCCGCGTATCGCCATGGCGCTCGCCGGCGCCATTGCGGTCGCGATCGGCGGCGCGGCATTCGGCGCGATCGAATGGACGACACCGCGCGGAGCGCCCCTGGCGGTATCCCTCGTACAGGGCAACATCATGCTGGACGAAAAATTCGACGTAGCGGAGCGTGACCGGACGTTCGCAATCTATGCCGGACTCGTCGAGCAGAGCCGCGGCCGCCTGGTCGTGCTGCCGGAAAGCGCCTTCGCGATGTTTGCGAACGACGTGCCGGAAGACGTTTACCTTCAGCTCGCGCGCGTGGCGACAGCGCGCCGCGGCGATGTGCTCCTCGGCCTTTTCACCACCGAGGCGCCGCTCCCGGGAACGGACGATGTCCGTTACTACAACACGGTGGTGGCGCTGGGATCGAGCGAGGTCCAGCTGTATCGCAAGAGGCATCTCGTGCCTTTCGGAGAAAGAATTCCCGCCAAGGCGCTTCTCGGTTTCATCGTGCGCAACATTCTCGCGATTCCACTCGCCGACCAGACACCGGGTGACCCCGCGCAGCCTCCCTTTAGCGTCGCCGGCACGCGCGTCGCGGTGAACATCTGTTACGAAGACGCGTTCGGCGCCGAGCTGATCGATGCCGCGCGCACGGCGGCACTGCTCGTCAACGTCACCAACGATGCGTGGTACGGGCATTCGATCGCGGCACGGCAGCACAACCAGATCAGCGCGATGCGCGCGCTGGAGCTCGGACGACCGATGCTGCGCGCGACCAATACGGGCATCACGTCGGCGTTCGGGCATGATGGCCGCGAGATCGCGGCGCTGCCGTGGTTCACGCGCGGCATCCTCGAGGTGACGATCGACGGCCGGGACGGCTCGACGCCTTATCAGCGCTGGTCGGACGGCCTCGCGCTCGGGCTCGCATTCGCGCTCTTCGCCGGCGCGTTGGCAATGGCGCGCAGGCGCTAGCGGCAGCCTACCGCGTCGGCATCGCTTCCTGTTCGCCGACGTTGCAGCGAGCGGCGCCGATTGGTCGGTCGAGTCGAATCCTCTAGAATCGATGCTTTTGTCAGGGCAGCGAATCACACCGATGCAGACGTTCCAGCAGATCATCCTCGAACTGCAACACTACTGGGATCGGCAGGGATGCGCGCTGCTGCAGCCGTATGACATGGAGGTGGGCGCCGGCACGTCCCACACGGCGACTTTTCTCCGCGCGCTCGGCCCCGAGCCCTGGCGCGCCGCCTACGTGCAGCCGTCGCGACGGCCGAAGGACGGTCGCTACGGCGACAACCCCAACCGCATGCAGCACTTCTACCAGTACCAGGTGGTGCTGAAACCGTCGCCTGCCGACATCCTCGATCTTTACCTGGGCTCGCTCGCAGCGCTCGGCTTCGACCTCGCGCAAAACGATGTGCGCCTGGTCGAGGACGATTGGGAGAATCCGACGCTAGGCGCGTGGGGACTGGGTTGGGAAGTGTGGCTTAACGGCATGGAAGTGACGCAGTTCACGTACTTCCAGCAGGTCGGCGGCCTCGACTGCAATCCGATCACCGGCGAGATCACCTACGGCCTCGAGCGGCTCGCGATGTACCTGCAGGGCAAGGACAACGTGTTCGACCTCGTGTGGACCACGGGGAAGGAAGACGGCATCGAGCGGGTATTGACCTACGGCGACGTCTTCCACCAGAACGAGGTGGAGCAATCGACGTACAACTTCGAGCAATCGAATGCGGCGAAGCTCTTCGAGTTGTTCGCGTTCTTCGAAAGCGACGCCAAGCGCTTGCTCGAAGCCAAGCTGCCGCTGCCCGGATACGAGATGATCCTGAAGGCCGCGCATGCCTTCAATCTGCTCGACGCGCGCGGCGCGATCTCGGTGACGGAGCGCGCCGCGTACATCGGGCGAATCCGCGGGCTGTCGCGACTGGTCGCGCAGGCCTACGTGGAGTCGCGCGAGGCGATGGGATTTCCGATGCTGCCCGAGCGCTACCGGACGCGCGCCGCATGAGCGAGATCGCGACCGTCGTCGTGGAAGTGTTGTCCGAGGAACTCCCGCCGAAGGCGCTGAAGACGCTTGGTGCGGCATTCGCGGACAGCGTGGCGAGCGGGCTCCGCTCTCGTGGCTTCCTCGACGCGAGCGCAACGGTTACGCCCTATGCCACGCCGCGACGGCTTGCCGTCGCGATCACGAACGTGCGAAGCATTGCGCCCGACGCGGAGGTCGTCGACAAGCTGATGCCCGCCAAGGTGGCATTCGACGCGCAGGGCCAGCCCACGCAGGCATTGCACAAGAAGCTCGCAGCGCTAGGCCGGCCGCACTTGGCGACTGCGGCGCCGGAGGCGCGGGACGGACCCGATCATCGGTATACCGAGTCCGACGGCAAAGCCGAATACGTCTACCTGCGCTCGCTTGCAAAGGGACAGCCGCTGGCGCGTGGGTTGCAGGACGCGATCGAGGAAGCGCTCGCGAAGCTGCCCATACCGAAGACGATGAGCTATGCCGCCGAAGGCGGGTACTACAACGACGTGAAGTTCGTGCGCCCGGCGCATTCGCTGCTGGCGCTGCATGGCGCCGACGTCGTGCCGCTGACGGCGCTCGGACTCACCTCGGGACGCATGACCGGCGGACATCGCTTCATGGGTCGCCGCGACATCGAAGTCCGCACCGCCGACGCCTACGCACCGGCGCTCGAAGCCGAAGGCAAGGTGGTGCCCGATTTCGCGGTCCGTCGCGCCGAGATCGTGCGGCAGCTCCGGCACACGGCACAAGGCGCTACGGTGATCATGCCCGACCCGCTGGTGGACGAAGTGACGTCGCTGGTCGAGTGGCCCGCGGTGTATGCCGGCACCTTCGACCGGGAATTCCTGGCGGTGCCCCAGGAATGCCTGATCCTGACGATGCAGCAGAACCAGAAATATTTCGCGCTCGCCGATGCGGCCGGAACGCTCACGCATCGCTTCCTCGTCGTGAGCAATCTGGAAACGCGCAATCCGGCCGCCATCGTCGCGGGGAACGAGCGGGTGCTGCGTGCGCGACTCGCCGACGCCAAGTTCTTCTACGACCAGGACCGCAAGACGCGGCTCGCGGCGCGCGTCGAGCGCCTGCGCAGCATCGTCTATCACAACAAGCTGGGCACGCAGGCCGCCCGCGTCGAGCGCCTGCGCTTCCTTGCGCGCAACCTCGCGCCGCGGATCGGCGCGTCGCCCGAGCAGGCCGATCGTGCCGCGCTGCTCGCCAAGGCCGATCTCGTCACCGACATGGTGGGCGAGTTTCCCGAGCTGCAGGGCACGATGGGTCGCTACTATGCGCTGCACGACGGCGAGCCGGCAGCCGTGGCGGATGCCGTCGCGCAGCACTACTGGCCGCGCTTCGCGGGCGACAGCCTGCCGGAAGCTCCCGTCGCGCAGGCGGTCGCGCTGGCCGACAAGCTGGAATCGCTGGCCGGCATGTTCGCGATCGGGCAGACACCCACCGGCGACAAGGACCCCTTCGGCCTGCGCCGCGCCGCCATCGGAGTGCTCCGGCTGATCGTGGAAAGGCGGCTCGCGCTGCCGCTGTCCGCGCTGGTTGGTCTCGCGTTCCAGGCCTTCAACGACGTCGCAGCAACGAAGCCCGTGCCCGAGGACCTGGCCAATTTTCTCTACGACCGCCTGCGCAGCCATCTGCGCGAGCAGGGCTACAGCGTCAACCAGATCGAGGCCGTGCTGGCGCCGCGCCCCGAGCGCATCGATCTCGTGCCGGACCAGCTCGCGGCCGTCAAGGCGTTCGAAGCACTGCCGGAATCGGGTGCGCTCGCGGCCGCAAACAAGCGCATCGTCAACATCCTGCGGAAATCGGAGACCGACGCGGCGAGCGCCGTCGATCGCGGCCGCTTGGCCGACGGTGCCGAGCGCGACCTGTGGACGGCGTTCCAGCAGCTCTCGCCCGTGGTCGACACCCATTGCGCCGCCGGGGACTATACCGGCGCGCTGCAGGCGCTCGCCGCCGCCAAACCCGTCGTCGATCGCTTCTTCGACGACGTGATGGTCATGGTCGACGACCCGGCGGTGCGCGCGAATCGCCTTGCGCTCCTCCGAGGCGTCGCGGCGACGATGAATCGCGTCGCCGATATTTCCAAGCTCGCGACATGACCGCTCGCTCGCCAGCATCATCGCCGTGCGCGATCCGGGCTCCGCGGCGATAATCGCGCATGGTCCAGCTCGCGTCCGAAGCCGTCGCGCAGACACGCGCCGTCAAGCTCATCGTCCTCGATCGTGATGGCGTCATCAATCACGACAGCGATCAGTTCATCAAGGCGCCGGATGAATGGCGACCCATTCCAGGCAGCCTCGAGGCCGTCTCGCGGCTCAACCACGCCGGCTATCGCGTCGTGGTGGCGACCAACCAGTCGGGTGTCGGACGCGGACTGCTCGATATCGCAACCCTGAACGCGATCCACGAAAAAATGCACAAGGCGCTGGCGCAGGTCGGCGGCCGCGTGGATGCGATCTTCTACTGCCCGCACACGGCCGACTCGCAGTGCGAGTGCCGCAAGCCCAAGCCCGGCATGCTGGAGGAAATCGGCCGCCGCTTCGGGGTCGAATTGGCCGGGGTACCGTGCCTGGGCGACAGTCCGCGCGATCTCGCCGCGGCCGAGGCGGTGGGGGCGCAACCGATGCTCGTCCTGACCGGCAAGGGCGAAAAGACCCTGCGCGACGGCGGCTTCCCGAAGAACACGGTGATCTTCCCCGACCTGGCGTTCGCGGTGGCGGCATTGCTCGCAGGCGATTGACACGCCGGCCTCGCCATCCGCCGACACGCGCATGTCCGCCGTCCGTTCGCTCCTCTTTCTTTTCGTCCAGTGCATCGTCACGCCGGTCTACGCGGTGGTGTTCATCCTGTTCTTCTGGCTGCCGCGCGTGCCGCGTTACATGATCGCGCGCCACTGGTGCAGGACCAACCTCCTCGCCGCGCGCTGGATCTGCGGAATCCGCTGGCGCGTGCTCGGCAGCGAGCACATCCCGAGCACGCCGCATGTCGTGATGTCGAAGCACAGCTCGACGTGGGAGACCATGGCGCTCAACCTGTACTTTCCGCCGCTCGCGTTCGTCGCCAAGAAGGAGCTGCTGTCGATTCCGTTCTTCGGCTGGGGCTTCGCGCTGTCCTCGCCGATCACGATCGACCGCAAGGCAGGACGTGACGCGATGGCGCAGATGGTGGAGCAGGGACGCGAGCGCTTCGGGCAGGGCTTCTGGATCGTCGTGTATCCCGAGGGCACGCGCATTCCGGTCGGGACGCGGTCGCGCTACAAGACCGGCGGCGCGCGGCTCGCGTCGGCGCTGCCGGCGCCGGTGCTGCCGGTCGCGCACAACGCCGGCTACCTGTGGCCCAAGGGCGTCTTCGGCAAGAAGCCCGGCACGATCACGTTGTCGATCGGTCCGTCGATCTCACCCGACGGTCGCGACATCGCGACACTCTCTGCGGAGATCGAGGCGTGGATCGAAGGCGAGGTGGCGCGTCTCGGAGCGCCGGCATGACCGCAGGGCGCGTTCGTGCGGGGCCCCATATCACGGGCGCAGGACTGGAAAGCGAGCGTGAAGGCCAGTGCCGGCGCATCGCGCTGTGCGGGCAACCTGTCGACTATCGACTGATCCGGGCGCGGCGCCGGTCGATCGGCATGGAAGTCCACCTCGAAGGGCTCACGGTACGCGCGCCGCGGTGGATCACGATCCGGGAGATCGAAGCGGCGCTGTTCGAGCGCGCGCAATGGATCGTGAAGTCGCTCGCTGAATGGCGCGCGCGCCGGCGCGAGGTGATGCCGCGCGAATGGAAGGCGGGCGCGCCCATCGTTTATCGCGGCCGCGAGCTCGCGCTCGATATCCATCCGGCACGACAACCCGCGATCGCCGCCGACCTGTTTCACCTCACCGTGCGCCATCCCCAGGCCCACGACGAGCGGCAGCTCGCACTCTCGGTCATGCATTGGCTCAAGGATCAGGCCTGGCAGCTCGTCGCCACGCGCGTAGCGCACTATGCGACCCGCGTGACGGCCAAGGCACCGACCGTGAGGCTATCCAACGCACGCAGCGAATGGGGCAGCTGCAACGCGCGGGGCGAGATACGGCTCAACTGGCGACTTGTGCAGCTTCCCCCGGCGCTCGCCGAATACGTCGTGGCCCACGAGGTGGCCCATCTGGCCGAGCTCAATCACTCGTCGCGTTTCTGGGCACAAGTCGAAGCGCTCCTTCCGGGCCACGCCTCGCTCCGCCGCGAGCTGGGCGAGTGGACGGCGCTCCTCGCCGCGTGAAGCCCCTGCAGTCCCGGGTTCAGGCGTCCGGCGCAGACAGCCGCGGCAGTTTCGCCGCAATGCCCGCCTGTGCGCGCAGGATCCGCGCAAGCGCGACTTCGAGGTCGTCGTTGCTGCGCGTGTCGC
>Ga0070665_100002350_pt1 | contig 20919 bp, 21 predicted proteins | sample KBSS13metaG_FD_65862 | JGI IMG/M metagenome (GOLD analysis project Ga0070665, IMG submission 65862) | Switchgrass rhizosphere microbial communities from Kellogg Biological Station, Michigan, USA - KBS S1-3 metaG | ecosystem: Host-associated > Plants > Roots > Rhizosphere > Soil ...
CGCGCATCGAAGGGATGTGCAGCGTCGCGAAGTGATTCTGGAAGCCGCCGCTGAATCCGGATCCGCCGCCCGCTGCATCCAACCGCCAACGACCCCGCGAGTACCGCACGAGGCTCAAGTGGTTGCAACAGGACGACAAGGAGATCTGAACATGTACCGCAGACAAGACCGTTTTTCCGTTTCCGCTTTCGCGATGGCGGCAGCCGTCACCCTCGTTGTCGTTGGCGGCACGGCCGGACTGTTCACCTCTCGCTCGGTCGCTGCGCCGCACGTGGACGCGACGATCGCGGCAGAGGCGCTGCCGATGCGCGAGCTCGAAGTCAATCGCATCGACGTCGTTGCGGTACGCGAGCGCGACATGGCTTCCGCCGCAACGCCGGTGCCCCGCCGCGGCCGGAGCTGATCGACTTTCTCGCTGCTTCCTCCCCCAGGAGAAGCGCGAAGGGCCGGCGTCCTCACGGGCGGCCGGCCCTGCTTTTTTTGGCTTCGGCCCTGTCAGAACATGCGCTCGATGCGACCCGAATAGAGGACCGGCCCCGTGGGTGCGCCGGTGGGTGAGCCGCCCGCCGGCTCCAGGCTGACCGCCAGCGCAGGGATATCGGCCAGCGCGGTTCCCGAAGGGGCGGCCAGGGGCACTCGGACAACTGGGGCCGAGGTCAGTACGCCGAGGGAGCGCGGCGCCCGGCCGTCCGGCAGCATCCAGAGCTCCAGCGCCCTGCCGGGCTCGACCGCCGCTGCGCCCACGGCCTTGACGAGCAGGAACGCCTCGCGCCGGTCGGCGCTCGCGATCAGCGCAGGCTTGCCGTCCGGTCCGGCGAGCACCGCGACGAGGGTCTGATCGGTCGGAGCCGTACGAGGCGAAAGCAAGGTAACGCCGAGCGCGAGGGCAGCGACCGTTGCCAATGCGGCAAGTCCCCGCCAGAACGCCGCCCGGTCCCACCAGCCGGTCGTGGCTGGCGGCGTCACCGGGGCCAGGCCGAGACGCTCGCTGATCCGCGTCCATACCCGCGGGGGCGGATTGACGCCGGGCAGCGCCGAGGCGAGGCTGGCCAGCCGTGACTCCCATTCGCGGATCACGTCGGCTACGACCGATTCCGTCCGTGCGGCCCGCGCAAGCCGCGCGCGCGGTCGCCGCGGCAGGGTGCCGAGCGCGTATTCGGCCGCCAGGCGGTCGAGGCGTTCGCGGCGGTCGGGCCGGGAAAGGTTCATCTATGCCAGCCGTCCGCCCAGCCGGCCACCGAAGAGAAGGTGCAGGCCGTCATCGGATGTAGCCGACGCCGTCGAGGCAGCGCTTCAGGCGTTCCAGGCCGCGGCGTATCCACGACTTGACCGTGCCGAGCGGCTCGCGCAGGTGGTGGGCGAGCTCGGCATGCGACAGGCCCTGGAAAAAAGCAAGCGCGATGGCCTGCTTGGGGCCCGCGTCGAGCGCGTCCACGCAATCGCGGACCGATTGCGCGTCGGCACCCGCCAGCAGGAGCTCGGTCGGCGAAGGACCTTCGTCGGCCAGGTCGAGCTGCGGCCCTCCGTCGTCGTCGCTCGCCAGGGTGACAGTCTCGATCTCCTTGCGTCGGAGATGATCGAAGCAGCGGTTGCGCACGATGGCCGTCAGCCAGGTGAAAGGCTGGCTCTTGGCCGCGACATAGCTGCCGGCGTGGTGCCAGATGCTGACATAGGCTTCCTGGAGGATCTCTTCCGCGGCGGCGTGGTCCCTCAGAATACGCAGCGCGACCGCGTATAGATGCGAAGACGTCTGCCGATAGAGCTCGGCAAACGCTTGCTGATTGGCCATCGCGACCTGCGCCAGCAACGGGCCGAGGCGAGCGCTACGCTCGGAGATCTCGGGACCGGCCATCGGGTCAGCTGCCGCCTTCCGCCCCCGCGCCCTTTTCGCGATCGCGACGCCACAGTACGTCCGGTCGGCCGGCGACCCTGTTCAGGGCGCGGGAGAGCACGAACATCAGGTCCGAGAGGCGATTCAGGTACTTGCGTGACGGCTCCCCGACCTCTTCCGAGCCGGCCAGCGTCACCACGGCGCGCTCCGCTCGCCGGCAAACGGTGCGAACGACATGCGCCAGCGCGGCCGCCCGCGATCCACCGGGAAGTATGAAATCCTTGAGGGGTGCGAGATCGCTGTTGAATCGGTCGACCGCGGCTTCGATCCGATTGACGTGGGCGTCGGTCACCGCCGTGTAGCCCGGAATCGACAACTCTCCACCCAGGTCGAACAGGTCGTGCTGCGCGTCGATCAGGCAGGCGGCGATCACCTCCGGCAGCGGCTCCGCGAGCAGCACGCCGAGCGAGGCGTTGAGTTCGTCCACGGCGCCGATCGCATGGATGCGTGGCGAGTCCTTGGCCACCCGGCCGCCATCGCCCAGGCCGGTGGTGCCGGCGTCGCCCGTGCGGGTGACGATCTTGGAAAGGCGGTGGCCCATGAAGTCGAGGAGTGGTAGCGAGGAGGGCGCCGCGACCGTGAACCGGCCGCGAACGAGCCTAACCAAATCCCGCCAGCGCGGCAAGCGGACGCCGCAAGGCCACTCGCACGATCACTGTTAGCATTGGTGCGTCCGCAGGAGGCGGACCCCTCATGCCCAACGGATCGATCTACGATCGGGATCTCGATCGCAACGCGGCGAACTATGCGCCGCTGACACCGCTTTCGCTCATTGCGCGCACTGCGGACGTGTGGCCGGACCGATTGTCGGTCGTCCACGGCGAGCGGCGCTACACGTGGCGCGAGACCTACGCCCGCTCGCGCCGCCTCGCCTCCGCATTGGCGCGCAAAGGCGTGGGTCGGGGAGTGACCGTGGCTGCCATGCTGTCCAACACGCCCGAGATGATCGAAGCGCATTTCGGCGTGCCCATGACCGGCGGCGTCCTCAATACGCTGAACACTCGCCTCGATGCCGATTCGATCGCATTCATGCTGGAACACGGCGAGGCGCGCGTGCTGATCACGGACACCGAATTTGCGCCGACCATCGGCCAGGCGCTGGCGAAGATCGGACGCCCGATCGAGGTCGTCGACGTCGCGGACGCGCAGGGTGTCGGCGGAGAGCGCCTGTCCGAAACGGAGTACGACGCATTCATTGCGGGCGGCGACCCGGCGTTTGCATGGCACCCGCCGGGCGACGAGTGGGATGCGATCGCGCTCAACTACACGTCGGGCACCACCGGAAACCCGAAAGGCGTCGTCTACCACCATCGTGGCGCGTACCTGAACGCGCTGTCGAACATCATCGACTGGGGCATGCCGCGCCACGCGATCTACCTGTGGACGCTTCCGATGTTCCACTGCAACGGCTGGTGCTTTCCCTGGACGATGGCGGCGAACGCCGGCGTCAATGTCTGCTTGCGCCGGGTGGAGGCGAAGCCGATTTTCGACGCGATCCGCACCCACAAGGTCACCCACTATTGCGGCGCGCCCATCGTGCACGCGATGCTGATCAATGCGCCCGACGAGCTCAAGCGCGGGATTGACCATCGCGTGAGCGGCCTCGTGGCAGCCGCCGCGCCGCCGGCGTCCGTGATCGAAGGCATGGAGCGAATGGGTTTCGAGATCACCCACGTCTACGGACTGACCGAGACGTACGGTCCTGCGGCCGTCTGCGCGAAACAGGCCGACTGGGCGGCGCTCGATATTGGCGGGCGCACCGAGCGGAATGGCAGGCAGGGCGTGCGCTATACCTGCCAGGAAGGCATGACGGTTATGGACGCGGAGGCGATGCGGATCGTGCCGTCCGACGGCACGACCATGGGCGAGATCATGTTTCGCGGCAATATCACGATGAAGGGCTACCTGAAGAACCCGGAAGCATCGCATGAGGCGTTCGCCGGCGGCTGGTTCCATACCGGTGACCTGGGCGTGCTGCAGCCGGATGACTATGTGAAGATCAAGGATCGCGCGAAGGACGTGATCATCTCGGGCGGCGAGAACATCAGCTCCCTCGAGGTCGAGGACGCGCTGTATCGCCATCCGGCCGTGCTTGCCGCGGCGGTGGTCGCTCAGCCGGACCCGAAGTGGGGCGAGACGCCCTGCGCTTTCGTCGAGACGCGGCCGGGCGCGCAGCTGACCGAGGCGGAGGTGATCGAGCATTGCCGCCGCCACCTTGCGCGTTTCAAGACACCGAAGCGGGTCATTTTCGGCGTGCTCCCGAAGACCTCGACGGGGAAGATCCAGAAGTTCCTTCTTCGCGAGCAGGCCAAGTCGACCACGGCGATCGAATGATGAACGCGCCCGATCCCCTTTCCGCCCCTCCGGTGCTGCGTCAGGATGACGCTGGCATAGCCACGCTCACGCTCAATCGTCCCGCGCAGTTCAATGCGATCGACGGCGCGATGCTAGCGGCGTTGCAGTCGGCCCTCGATGCGATCGCCGTCGATTCCCGGGTGCGGGCGGTGGTTATCGCCGGTGCCGGTCGCGCTTTCTGCCCCGGTCACGACCTCAAGGAAATGCTGGCGAACGTAAACGAGCCTTTCATCGGCGACCTGTTCCGACGCTGCTGCGACGTGATGTTGTCGCTGCAGCGGATTCCGCAGCCCGTGGTTGCCCGGGTGCACGGCATCGCCACGGCGGCGGGTTGCCAGCTCGTTGCGGCATGCGACCTCGCGGTTGCCGCAGACGACTCTCGGTTCGCGACGTCGGGCATCAACTTCGGGCTCTTCTGCGCCACGCCCGGCGTGGCCGTGTCGCGGAACGTGTCCCGCAAACGGGCGTTCGAGATGCTGTTGACCGGCGGCTTCATCGATGCCGCCACGGCGCTCGATTGGGGGCTGGTCAACCGCGTCGTGCCTCCGGCGGAACTGGACGCTGCGACGCAGTCGCTGATCGGGACCATCATCGACAAGCCTGCGGCCGTCGTCGCGCTCGGCAAGAAGTTCTTCTACGGTCAGCTGGAGCAGAAGATCGATGAAGCCTACAAGATCGCCGCCGAGACGATCACCTGCAACATGCTGGGCGCGGAGGCGCAGGAAGGGGTGCGCGCCTTCATCGAAAAGCGGCCGCCGGCATGGAAAGAATGACGAACCGCGGGACCGCCCTGCGATCTTGATTGCCAAGCCCGGTCGAATCCGGATAATCGCGCCACCCGACGCGGTGTCCCAAAGTCGGTTCCGAGACAGGCGCCTTGCCGCATGCCCAACGACACCATCCTTTCCACCCGCGGTCTCACGAAGGAGTTCAAAGGGTTCGTGGCCGTCAAGGACGTCGATCTGGCCGTTCGCCGCGGGACCATTCACGCGCTGATCGGGCCGAACGGGGCCGGCAAGACGACGTGCTTCAACCTGCTCACGCACTTCCTCACGCCGACCCGCGGCCAGATCTTTTTCAACGATCGTGAAATAACCGGCGCCCGGCCCGCGACGATCGCGCGAATGGGCCTCGTCCGGTCGTTCCAGATCTCCGCGGTCTTTCCCCATCTGTCGGTGCTGGAGAACGTGCGGATCGCGCTCCAGCGCAAGCGCGGGCACTCGTTCGACTTCTGGCGTTCCGTGAGTTCGCTTTCCGCGCTCGACGGCCGGGCGCTGGAGCTGATCGACGCTGTCGGCCTTCAGGGCTTCGAATCCACTCTGGCCGCAGAGCTCGCCTACGGACGCAAGCGAGCGCTCGAAATCGCCACCACGCTCGCACTCGATCCCGAGATGATGCTGCTGGACGAACCCACGGCCGGCATGACCCACGAGGACGTCGACCGCATCGCGGCGCTGATCAAGCGCGTCGCGGTCGACCGCACCGTGCTGATGGTCGAACACAACCTGTCGGTCGTGTCGACGCTTTCCGACCACATCACGGTTCTCGCGCGCGGCGAGGTGCTGGCGCAAGGCGACTACGCGAAGGTGTCGAAAGACCCGGCGGTGGTCGAAGCCTATCTCGGAGCAGGCCATGCCTGAAGCCTCGCCCGTCTCAGTGGTGAACGCAGCTCCACAGGGCGCCGCGGCATCGCTTCTCGCCGTGCGGCGGTTGAATGCCTGGTACGGCGAATCGCACATTCTTCATGGCGTCGACTTCGATGTCGCCGCCGGCGAGGTGGTCACGCTGCTCGGCCGCAACGGCGCGGGCAAGACCACCACCCTCAAGTCGATCATGGGCATCGTGCCGCGCCGCGAAGGGTCGATTACCTTCGAAAACCGCGAGACGATCGCGCTCGCGTCGAATCGCATCGCCCGACAGGGCATCGCCTACTGTCCTGAGGAGCGCGGCATCTTCGCGAGCCTGAACGTCGAGGAGAACCTGCTGCTCCCGCCGGAAGTGAAGCCAGGCGGCCTGTCGGTCGCACAGATCTACGAGTTGTTTCCCAATCTCAAGGAGCGGGCCCGCAGCCAGGGCACCAAGCTCTCGGGCGGGGAGCAGCAGATGCTGGCGATCGGCCGCATCCTGCGCACGGGTGCGCGGCTGCTCCTGCTGGACGAGCCCACCGAGGGTCTGGCGCCGGTCATCGTGCAGCAGATCGGACGCACGATCGCGCGTCTCAAGGCGCAAGGCTTCACGATCCTGCTGGTGGAACAGAATTTCCGGTTCGCCGCCACGGTGGCGGATCGCCATTACGTCATGGAGCACGGCCGCGTCGTCGACATGATCAAGAACGCCGATCTCGCCGCCAACATGACGAAACTGCACGACTACCTGGGGGTGTAGCCGCTCGGCTCCGTCCTCGTCACAACGAAGGAGAAGACAATGAACGTTCTGAGGAAAAGCCTGATCGCGATCGGTGTCGCAGCCGCGCTCGCGGCCGGTGCGGCACAGGCGCAGATTTCGGACAATGTGGTCAAGATCGGCGTGCTGACCGACATGTCGAGCCTCTATACCGACCTCGCGGGTGCGGGCTCGGTTGCGGCAGCCAAGATGGCCGTCGAGGACTCCGGCGTCGAAAAACGCGGCATGAAGGTCGAGATCATTTCTGCCGACCATCAGAACAAGCCGGACGTGGGCTCGGCCATCGCGCGGCAGTGGTACGACACGGACAAGGTCGACGTCATCGTCGACGTGCCGAATTCGGGCGTTGCGCTCGCGGTCAACCAGATCACCAAGGACAAGGGCAAGGCGTTCCTGGCTTCGGGCCCCGCGTCGTCCGACCTGACCGGCAAGGCGTGCACGCCCAACACGGTCCACTGGACGTACGACACGTGGATGCTTGCGAACGGCACGGGCAGCGCCATCGTCAAGGCCGGCGGCGACACGTGGTTCTTCATCACGGCCGACTATGCGTTCGGCCAGGCGCTCGAGCGCGATACCGAGGCCGTCGTGCTGAAGAACGGCGGCAAGGTGCTGGGCAAGGTGCGCGCGCCGATCAACACACAGGACTTCTCGTCGTTCCTGCTGCAGGCGCAGTCGTCAAAGGCGAAAATCGTCGGTCTCGCCAACGCGGGCGGCGACACCACGAACTCGATCAAGCAGGCTGCGGAGTTTGGCATCGTCAAGGGCGGCCAGAACCTCGCCGGACTGCTGGTGTTCATCACCGACGTGCACGCGCTGGGGCTGCAGACGGCGCAGGGCCTGATCGTCACCAACACGTTCTACTGGGACCAGAACGAGCAGACCCGCGCGTTCTCGAAGCGCTTCGAGGCGCAGGACAAGGGCATCCACCCGTCGATGGTGCATGCGGGGGTGTATGCATCGGTGCTCCACTACCTCAAGGCCGTCGAGGCGCTGAAGAGCGACGACGGCACCAAGGTGGTGGCGAAGATGAAGGAGATGCCCACGGACGACCCGCTGTTCGGCAAGGGCACGATCCGCGTAGACGGCCGCAAGATCCATCCGGCGTACCTGGTCGAGGTGAAGAAGCCGTCGGAATCGAAGGGCCCGTGGGACTATTACAAGGTGCGCGCGACGATCCCCGCGGATCAGGCCTTCCGGCCGCTCAAGGACGGCGAGTGCCCGCTGGTGAAGTGACTCCCCCGTATCAACGATGCGTGGTCATCCCTGCACACGCGGGGATGACGGAGTTCTGCGATGCATGACCGTGAGTCCGGCACGTTGCGGTAGAAACCAAGACGACGCGCACCCGATGGCAACCTCGAAATGTTAGGCATCTCAACCCAGGCGCTGTTCGGTCAGCTCCTGATCGGCCTCATCAACGGCGCGTTCTACGCGATGCTGTCGCTCGGCCTCGCGGTGATCTTCGGCCTTCTCAACATCATTAATTTCTCGCATGGCGCGCAGTACATGCTGGGTGCCTTCTGCGCGTGGTTTCTGCTCCAGGATTTCGGCATCGGCTACTGGTGGTCGCTGCTGATCGCACCGATCGTCGTCGGCGCGATCGGCGTCGTCATCGAGAGGACGATGCTGTCGCGCCTCTACAAGCTCGATCATCTCTACGGATTGCTGCTGACCTTCGGTCTCGCGCTGATTTTTCAGGGCGTGTTCACGAATTATTTCGGCAGCTCCGGGCAGCCCTATCGCCTGCCCGAGGAGTTCTCGGGCACATTCGACCTGGGTTTCATGTTCCTGCCGAAATACCGCGCATGGGTGATCATCGCGTCCCTGATGGTGTGTCTGGGCACGTGGTTCGTGATCGAGCGGACCAAGCTGGGGTCGTATCTGCGGGCGGCGACCGAGAACCCCGCGCTGGTGCAGGCGTTCGGCATCAACGTGCCGCGGATGGTGACGCTGACCTACGGCTTCGGCGTCGGGCTGGCGGCGCTCGCGGGCGTGATGGCGGCGCCGATCTACCAGGTCAATCCGCTGATGGGCGCGAACCTGATCATCGTCGTGTTCGCGGTCGTGGTGATCGGCGGCATGGGCTCCATCCTGGGCGCGATCATCACCGGTTTTGGACTGGGCGTGGTCGAGGGCCTGACCAAGGTGTTCTATCCCGAAGCGTCGAACACCGTGATCTTCGTCGTCATGGTGCTGGTGCTGCTGGTCAAGCCCGCGGGACTCTTCGGACGTGAGCGCTAGCGTGGCCACCGAAGCGGCCGTGGCTGTCCGAAACTCGCGCAGCGGTCTCGTCGCGATCGGCGCGATGGCCGCCTTTTTCGCCATCGCGCCCTTCCTCGGGCTCTATCCGGTGTTCCTGATGAAGGCGCTCTGCTTTGCGCTCTTCGCCTGCGCGTTCAACCTGCTGATCGGATTCGGCGGGTTGCTGTCGTTCGGTCATGCGATGTTCCTCGGAACGGCAGGCTATGCGTGCGCCCACGCGGCAAAGGTCTGGGGTCTTTCACCCGAGTTCGCGATCCTGTTCGGCACCGTGTGCGCGGCCGTACTGGGTGTCGTGGTGGGGGCGCTCGCGATCCGCCGGCAAGGCATCTATTTCGCCATGATCACGCTCGCGCTGGCGCAGATGATCTATTTCTTCTGCCTGCAGGCGAAGTTCACCGGTGGCGAGGACGGCATCCAGGCGGTGCCGCGCGGACGACTGCTGGGCGTATTCGACCTCGCGGAGCCGCTCGTCATGTACTACTTCGTGCTGGTCGTGTTTCTCGCGGGCTTTCTGCTGATCTACCGCACGGTGCATTCTCCGTTCGGACAGGTGCTGAAGGCGATCCGCGAGAACGAGCCGCGGGCGATCTCGCTCGGCTACGACGCCGAGCGCTACAAGCTGCTCGCGTTCGTCCTGTCCGCGACCCTTGCCGGCCTGGCCGGCGCGACCAAGGCCATCGTGTTTCAGCTCGCTTCCCTGACGGATGTGCACTGGACGATGTCGGGCGAGGTCGTGCTGATGACCCTGCTCGGAGGCATGGGCACGATATTCGGACCTGTGGTCGGTGCGTTCGTGATCATCGGGCTCGAGAGCTATCTCGCGAGCTTCGGCCAATGGGTCACGGTGATCACCGGCGTGATCTTCGTCGTCTGCGTGCTGGCGTTTCGCCGCGGCATCGTGGGCGAATTCACGGCATGGTGGGACGCGCGGCGGCTTTGACGATTCGGGCATTGCTGCTGGCGGTGCTGGCGGCATCGCCGGCGACGACCTCCGCGCAGGAGATGCAGGTGCGCGCGGCCTGTCGCGGCGGCCTGCCGCACGGTGCCTACGAGCTCCGCGAAGCCGGCGGCCAGCTGCGGGTCGCCGGCGCCTTCAACCGCGGCAAGCGCGCGGGATCGTTCATCTTCTGGACAACCGACGGAACGCGCGTTGCGCACATTCCGTTCGACGACGATCGGCAGAGCGGAACGTTGTCGCTCTGGTATGCGAAGCCTTCGAAGGGTGGCGATTCACGTTCTAAGCTGCAGGCGGAATACGCTGCCGGGAAGCGCAACGGCATTTCCCGCTCGTGGCATCCGAACGGCCGTGCGCGGACCGAATTCGTCTACGCGAATGACGCGCTGGTCGAGGCGCGGGCCTGGCATCTCGACGGCAAGGCGCTGACCGATCGGGCCGCGCGCGCGCTTGCGACGCGCGACAGCGTCGAAGACGAAAAGTATTATGCTTCGCTGTTCACGCTCGTCGCGTCGCATCTGCCTTCGTGCGCGGGCACTCCGCCTGCAGCGACGGGCACCGCGTCGTAAGCTCATCGTCTTCGCGCCAGGAGGTAACATGGCTACCCAAACTCGCCGCGAAATGCTCCAGGCCGCCGCCGCGGTGGCGGCAGGCGGCATCGCCCTTCCATCCAGCGCCGCCGACCCGTCGCCCATGTCGATCAAGACGCCTTTTCTCGTCAGTGCCACCTACATCCCGATCGCGGGAATGACCGAGCAGTTTCCCGTGCGCCGCATCTATTGCATCGGGCGGAATTACGCCGCGCACGCACGCGAAATGGGATCGGACCCGACGCGCGAGCCGCCGTTCTTTTTCCAGAAGCCGACGGACGCGGTGCAACTCGTGCCGCCGGGCGAGACCGTCGACCATCCGTATCCTCCGCTCACGAAGAACTACCACTACGAAGTGGAGCTGGTCGCTGCCCTCGCGAAGGGCGGCCGCAACGTGTCCACCGAGCAGGCGCTGGAGCTGGTCTACGGCTATACGGTTGGGCTCGACATGACGCGGCGCGACCTGCAGCGCGCGATGGGCGACGAAAAGAAGCCCTGGGAAATCGGCAAGAGCTTCGACCATTCGGCGCCGCTCGGCCCGCTGCAGCCGGTGGCCAAAGTCGGCCACTTCAAGGAAGGCGCGATCTGGCTCAAGGTCAACGGCCAGGTCAAGCAAAGCGCCAATCTGAACCAGATGATCTGGTCGGTCGCGGAGCAGATCAGCAAGCTCTCCGAGGCGTTCGAGCTCGCACCCGGCGACATCATCTATTCAGGCACGCCGGAGAACGTGGGCCCGGTAGTCCGCGGCGACATCATGGATGCGCATATCGACGGGCTGCCGGAGATCCGGGTCAAAGTCGTCTGAAGCGTCCGGGGGCCGGATGCCCCCTCACAGTGCGCGCTGCACATTCGGGGTGCGCGCTCCGTTTGCTTTGACGCCCCGCTGGGCGTGCGATAGATTGCGCCGTCCCCGGAGCGCGGCCAGTGCGCGCGCAGGTCAATTTTTTCGCCACTATCGAGGTGTTCATGCATGCTGCCCGAATTGCCGTTCGCCGATTGGCGGCGGTGCTTGCGCTGTCGTCCCTTGCGCTTCTTCCGGTTTCACCGATTGCCGCCGAGGAGTTGAAGATTGCGGTCGCCGCCGACGTGACGTCGGCCGATCCGCATTTCTTCAATCTCTTTCCCAACAACAACGTCGCCGAGCACATTTTCGACAAGCTCGTGCAGATGGACCCCGACTCCAAGATGATCCCGGGGATCGCGACGTCCTGGAAGACGATCGACGACAAGACCTGGGAATTCAAGCTCCGCAAGGGCGTCAAGTTCCATGACGGCAGCGAGCTGACGGCCGAGGATGTGGCGTTCTCGATCGATCGCGTCGCGCAGATTCCGAACAGTCCCGGTCCCTTTGTGGCGTACACGAAGGCGATCATCGGCAAGGAGATCGTCGATCCATACACGATCCGCTTCAAGTACGCCGCGCCCTATCCGTTGGCGCCCAACGACCTGTCGACGATCTACATCGTGTCCAAGAAAGTGGCGACCGGCGCTACCACCGAGGACTTCAACAGCGGCAAGGCGGCGATCGGCAGCGGTCGCTACAAATTTGTACGCTACGTCTCGGGCGACCGGGTCGAGCTCGCCCGGAACGACGCGTACTGGGGCGAGAAGTCGCCGTGGGACAAGGTCACGTTCAAGATCATCAAGAACGAGGCCTCGCGCGTCGCGGCGCTCCTGTCGGGCGACGTCGATGCGATCGAGCAGCCGCCGATCGCCGACCTGCCGCGACTCAAGAACGATCCCAAGTTCACCCTGAGCTCGAAAATCTCGCATCGCGTGATCTATTTCAATTTCGATTACCTGGCGCGGTCGAGCCCGTTCATCACGGCGAAGGACGGCAAGCCGCTCGACAAGAATCCGCTGCTCGACCCGCGCGTTCGCCGCGCGATCTCGAAGGCGATCAATCGGCCCGCGATCGCCGAGCGCGTGATGGAAGGGCAGGCGACCCCCTCCGGCCAGCTCGTGTCCGAAAAGCTGTTCGGCCATGTGCCAGGCCTGAAAGCCGAAGTCTTCGATCCCGAAGGCGCGAAAAAGCTGCTCGCCGAAGCCGGCTATCCCGATGGCTTCAACATCACGATCCACGGACCCTCGGGTCGTTATGTCAACGACGAGAAGATCGTGCAGGCCGTGGCGCAGATGCTGACGCGTGTTGGCATCGTGTCGAAGGTCGAGACCGCGCCGATGGCGCCGTACTCGGCGCGCGCGGCGAAGCAGGAGTACAGCTTCCACATGGTCGGCTGGGGCGCGTCGACCGGCGAGGCGAGCTCGCCGCTCCGCTCGCTCCTTGCCACCTTCAACCGCGACAAGGGCCTGGGCGCGGTCAACTGGGGGCGGTATTCGAATCCGAAGGTCGACTACCTGATCGAGCAGGCGTTGCAGCAGGTCGACGACTCCAACCGCTCGCAAATGCTGCAACAGGCCACCAGGTTGTCGATGGAGGACCTGGGCATCATGCCGATCCATTTCCAGTACACGATCTGGGCCACGAGGAAGGGCGTGCAGTACGTCCCGCGCACGGACGAATACACGCTTGCGTTCCAGTTCCGGCCGGTGGGCGGGGAGATCGCAAAGCGGTGAGGCAGGTGCCGCCGCCGGCGACAGAAGTTGGCGGCGGCATTGGCGCGCGCGCGCGGGACCGCCGCGCGTTGCCGCTGGTACGGTCGAGTCCCGCGCTCTGTTGATCCGCGCGACATGCTCGTTTACGTCATCCGTCGCGGCCTCGAGAGCATCGTCGTGCTGTTTGCGATGTCGCTCCTCGTTTTCGTCGGCGTCTATGCGATCGGCAATCCGATCGACATCCTCATCAATCCCCAGGCGGATCAGATCGATCGCGAGCGCGCGATCGCCGCGCTCGGCCTGGACCGCAGCCTGCCGGAGCAGTACTGGACGTTCCTCACCGGCGCGCTGCATGGCGACTTCGGTCGCTCGTTCGTGCATGCGACATCCGCCACCGGGCTTATCCTGGAGCGCATGCCGGCGACCCTCGAGCTCGCGCTCGCCGCGATGCTGATCGCGGTGATCATCGGGATTCCGCTGGGATTGTGGGCGGGACTGAAGCCCAATGGCGTGGCCGGCCGGACCATCATGGCAGGCTCCATCCTCGGCTTCTCGCTTCCCACGTTCTGGGTGGGTCTGATGCTGATCATGGTGTTCTCGGTCATGCTGGGCTGGCTGCCGTCCAACGGCCGCGGTCCCACGATCGAGCTCTTCGGCCTGATACCCGTGTCGTTCCTGTCCCTCGACGGATGGCGGCACCTGCTGATGCCGGCCACGAATCTCGCGTTGTTCAATGTCGCGCTGCTGATCCGGCTCACGCGCGCGGGCACGCACGAGGCGCTGCTGCAGGACTACGTCAAGTTCGCGCGTGCGAAGGGACTGACCAACGGCCGGATCATCGGCGTCCACGTGCTGCGCAACATCCTGATTCCGATCGTGACGGTGGTCGGGCTGCAGTTCGGCGCGCTCATCGGCTTCGCCATCGTGACCGAAAGCGTCTTCGCATGGCCGGGAATGGGCAAGCTCCTGATCGACTCGATCAACGTGCTGGACCGGCCGGTGATCGTCGCGTACCTGCTCATCATCGTGACGATCTTCATCTTCATCAACCTGATCGTCGACGTGCTGTATTCGGCACTCGATCCGCGGGTGCGGCTGACGGAGTCGAAGGGATGAGCGGAAACAGACTGCGTCATTACCTCGAAAGCGGGAATCCCGTCTTCGCAGCGACGCGGGATTCCCGCTTTCGAGGGGACGACGATTTGTGTTGGCACCGTCGATTCGGAAACAGGCGATAACTTGAGCACCGTTCGAGACACTGTCGTTTCTGCGGCGGCAGCCCGCGCGTCGCGGCGCGCGCAGAATCCCTATTGGCGCGTCGCGACCGAATTCGTCGCGAATCCGGTTGCCCTGTTCGGCCTGGTCCTGCTCGTGCTCGTCATTCTTGCGGCGATCCTGGCACCGCTCATCTCGCCGCAGAATCCCTACGATCTCGCGCAGCTCGACGTGATGGATGGGCGCCTGCCGCCGGGCGCGCCGACACCGTCGGGGCATACCTATTGGCTGGGCACGGACGACCAGGGCCGTGACATGCTGTCGGCGATCTTCTACGGGCTTCGCATCTCGCTCTCCGTGGGCGTCGCCAGCACGGTGCTGGCGCTCATCATCGGCCTGACCATGGGACTGACCGCCGCGTATTTCGGGGGACGGATCGAGTCGACGATCATGCGCATCGTCGATATCCAGCTCTCGTTTCCGGCCATCCTGATCGCGCTGATCCTGATTGCCGTGCTCGGACAGGGGACCGGGAAGGTGATCGCGGCGTTGGTGACGGTGCAATGGGCCTATTACGCGCGCACCGTGCGAAGCGCGGCGCTGGTGGAAACGCGCAAGGAATACATGGAGGCGGCGCGCTGTCTCGCGCTCCCCCCGTCGAGGATCGTGTTCCGCCACCTGCTGCCCAACTGCCTTCCGCCGATGATCGTCGTTGCGACCGTCCAGGTCGCGGCGGCGATTGCGCTGGAGGCAACGCTGTCGTTCCTGGGCCTCGGCCTGCCGATCACCGAGCCGTCGCTCGGCCTGCTGATCGCCAACGGCTATCAATACCTGCTTTCGGGCAAGTACTGGATCAGCTTCTTCCCGGGTATCGCGCTCTTGGTCACGATCGTCAGCATCAATCTCGTCGCGGACCAGCTGCGCGACGTGCTGAACCCGCGGCTTTCAAAGTGAGCGCGCCGGTCCTGGCGGTCGAGGGCCTCCGCACCTATTTCTTCACCAAGGCCGGAATCGTCAAGGCGGTGGACGACGTGTCGTTCTCGGTCGCCCGCGGTGAAGTCATGGGACTCGTCGGCGAATCGGGCTCCGGCAAATCGATGACCGGCTATTCGCTGCTCGGCCTGATCGATCCTCCCGGGCGCATCGTGGGTGGCAGCATCGTACTGAACGGCGTCGACCTCCGCGCACTTTCTGCGGAGGGCTTGCGGCGGATGCGCGGAAATCGCGTCGCGATGATCTTCCAGGATCCGATGATGACGCTGAATCCCGTGCTGCGCGTCGACGTCCAGATGATCGAGGCGATACAGGCGCACGAAAAGGTCGACATGAGCGCCGCGCGCCAACGTGCGCGCGAGGCGCTGGTCAAGGTCGGCATCCCGTCGCCGGACGAGCGTCTCGCGGCGTATCCGCACCAGTTCTCCGGCGGGATGCGGCAGCGCGTGGCCATTGCCATCGCACTCCTCAATCATCCCGACGTCATCATCGCCGACGAGCCGACCACCGCGCTCGACGTCACGATCCAGGGGCAGATTCTCTACGAGATGCAGAAGCTCACGCGCGACACCGGCGCCGCGCTCATCTGGATCACCCACGACCTCTCCGTGGTGGCGGGACTGGCCGATCGCGTGAGCGTGATGTACGCGGGGCGCATCGTCGAGCAGGGCACGGCGGAGGAAGTGCTGGGCGTGCCGCGCCATCCGTATACGCGCGGGCTCCTCGATTCGGTGCCATCGAACAACGTGCGCGGCGTGCGCCTGAAGCAGATTCCCGGCATGACGCCTTCGCTTCTCGACCTGCCGCCGGGATGCCCGTTCCGCGAGCGGTGCGCCCGCGCCAAACCCGACTGCGCGAAGTCGCCGCCCTTGCTTCCGCAGGATCCGGCCGCGCATGCCGTGCGCTGCTTTCATCCGCTGCATTGAACCCGGCGTCCGCATGATCGCGCGCACCACCGTCAGCTCGGACACGCCGCTGGTCGAGCTGCGCAGGGTGTCGAAGCGCTTTGTGAAATCGCTCGATATCGCGGCGAAGATCGGCAATGCGTTCGGTGCCGGGGTCGAGGAGCAGGTGGTCCATGCCGTCGATCGCATCGACCTTCGCGTCGCGGCCGGTGAAGTCGTGGGCCTGGTCGGCGAATCGGGGTGCGGCAAATCGACGCTCGGCCGGCTGGCCATCGGCCTGCTCGCGCCGACTGAGGGCGAGCGCCTCTGGCGCGGGGCATCGCTCACCGGGATGAGCGCGGCGGAAGCGCGCAAGGCGCAGCTCAAGATGCAAATGATCTTCCAGGATCCCTATGCGTCGCTCAATCCACGCCTGCGGGTGGTGGACATCGTCGGCGAGGCCCCCGTCGTTCATCGCGTCATCACGGCCAAGCAGCAGGTGGAATACGTGGGGTTGATGCTGAACAAGGTGGGTCTGGACCCGACGCTGATGCGCCGCTATCCCCACCAGTTTTCCGGCGGCCAGCGGGCGCGCATCGGCATTGCGCGCGCGCTTGCCGTCAAGCCGGAATTCCTCGTGTGCGACGAGTCGGTGGCCGCGCTCGACGTGTCCATCCAGGCACAGGTCCTGAACCTGTTCATGGATCTCAAGGCGGCGCTCAATCTCACTTATCTTTTCATCAGCCACGACCTCGGGGTGGTCCAGTACATCGCCGACCGCGTGGTCGTGATGTACCTTGGCCGCGTGGTGGAAAGCGCGCCCGCGGCGAAGCTCTTCAACCAGCCCAACCATCCCTACACGCAGGCGCTCCTGTCCGAGGTCGGCCGGGTCGAGCCGAAAAAACGCACCTTCGTGCCGATCGCCGGCGAGATTCCGTCACCGTTGCATCCCCCGCCCGGCTGTCATTTCCATCCCCGGTGCCCGCACGCCATGCCGGTATGCCGCGAAGTCGTGCCGGCGCTGATCGAAGTTTCCCCGCGGCACTATTCCGCGTGTCACCTGAATACCGTGGGAACCCAGGGGTGACATCCCTGCGGCCCCGGCAGGAGCACGATTGCAACGCCACGCCATCCCACGACTGGTCAGACCACTTGACCGGTTGCCGCCACCGCTGCTAAGTTCGTCCGATCACCGCCCAAGGGCCGCGAAAAACGCCCGGGCTTACCGCGTCAAATGAGGAGGATCCATGAAGCGATCGTTGCGCGCGTTGCTGGCGCTGGCACTTGCGTTTTTCGCGGGCAGTGTGCTGGCCGCCTATCCCGACCGACCGATCACGCTGATCGTTCCGTGGGGCGCTGGCGGCGGAACCGACGCGGTCGCCCGTTTTTTCGGCACCTACCTCGAGAAGGACCTTGGCCAGCCCGTCAACGTCGTCAACCGCACCGGCGGCAACGGCGTGGTGGGCCACAGCGCGATCGCGCAGGCCCCGGCCGACGGCTACACGATCGGGATGATCACGGTCGAGATCACGATGCTTCACTGGCAAGGCCTGACGGAGCTGGGTCCGCAGTCCTACGCGGCGCTGGCCCTGGTCAATGCGGACCCCGCGGGATTCCAGGTGCGCGCGGATGCGTCGTACAAGTCGGTCAAGGACGTGCTCGACGCGGTGCGCGCCAACCCCGGCAAGCTCAAGGCGTCCGGCACCGGCCAGGGCGGCATCTGGCAGCTCGCGCTGGCGGGCCTTCTGAACGACGTGAAAATCGATCCGAAATCGGTCCCCTGGGTGCCCTCGAACGGCGCGGCGCCGGGGCTGCAGGATCTCGTCGCCGGCGGCGTCGACATCGTGCCATGCTCGATCCCAGAGGCGCGCTCGCTGATCGACGCCGGCAAGGTGCGGTCGCTGGCGATCTTCGACGACAAGGCGCCGGCGCTCTATCCCAGCTTGCCGACGATCAAGCAGGCAACGGGCAGCGACTGGACGACGGCGGCGTGGCGCGGCCTGGCAGCGCCCAAGGGCTTGCCGAAGGACATCGAAACCAAGCTCGTCGCGTCGATCAAGAAGGCCTACGACAGCAAGGAATACCAGGACTTCCTGACGCAGCGGGGCTTCGGTGCGACCTGGGCGGCACAGGACGAGTTCGCGAAGTACATGGCCAAGGGCGATGCCAGCATGGGAACGGTGATGAAATCGCTCGGCATGGCGAAGTGACGCGTCACCGGGGGGAACGCGACCCGCCGCTTTCGGTGCGGCGGCGACAGGTCATCGCGGAACGGGCGTCCTCCGGGCGCCGGCCATGAAGGTCAACGACGCGATTTTCGGCGCGGTGCTGCTGCTGCTCGGCATCGCGGTGCTCGTGCACGTGCCCTCGTTCCCGGCCATACCGGGCCAGAAAGTCGGGCCTGCGATCTTCCCGGGACTCGTTGCGTCGGCGCTGGTCGTATGCGCCGTCATCCTCATCGTGAACGGCCTCAGACGGCGCGCGTCGCAGCCGTGGTTCGAGATGAGCGACTGGCTCCATTCCCGCACGCACATCATCGCATTCCTGGTCACGATCGCGGGCGTGGTCGCGTATGTGCTGTTCGCGCAGGCGGTCGGGTTCCTGATCATCGCGCCGCTGGTGCTGATCGCACTGTTCCTTGCCTACGGCGTGCGGCCTCGCACCGCGGTCGTCACGGCGGTGCTCGTCTCGCTCGTCATTCACTTCGCCTTCTACAAGCTGTTGCGCGTCCCGCTCCCCTGGGGCGTGCTGCCGCCGTTCTGACGCCGTGGATCCGCTGCTCCAGGCGTTTCACATGGTCTTCGAGCCGAAGACCGTGATGGTGATGCTCGCGTCGTCGGTGTTCGGCCTCTTCGTCGGCGCGGTGCCGGGGCTGACGGCCACCATGGCGACTGCGCTGCTCGTGCCGGTCACCTTCTTCATGCCGCCGATCATGGCGATCGCGGCGATCGTCACGGCGACCGCGATGGCGATTTTCTCCGGCGACATTCCCGGCTGCCTGCTGCGGATGCCCGGTACGCCGGCTTCGGCCGCATACACCGACGAGGCCTACGCGATGACGCGCAAGGGCCAGGCGGAAACGGCGCTTGGCGCCGGCCTCGTGTTCTCGGCCATCGGCGGCCTCTTCGGCACCGCGGTGCTGATCCTGTCGGCGCCCACCCTCGCGGATTTCGCGCTGCGGTTCAGCTCGTTCGAATACTTCTGGCTGGTGCTGCTCGGATTGTCGTGCGCGATCGTGATCACGGCGGAGCAGCCGCTCAAGGGAACCGTGTCACTGCTCATCGGCCTGCTGATCGCGTGCGTAGGGCTCGGCAACCCCGCGGGTTTTCCGCGCTTCACGTTCGGCAACGTCGAGCTGCTGGGCGGCATCGGCCTGATTCCGCTGATGATCGGGATGTTCGCGATCTCCGAGATCCTGCGCTTCGCCGTCGACACGAACCCGCCGCTCAAGGTCGTCGACCAGCCGATCGGCAACGTGTTCAAGGGCATGTGGGCGCTCACGAAAAAGTATCCGGTGCAGATCCTGCGTGGCAGCGCGCTCGGCACGCTGGTCGGCGCACTGCCGGGCGCGGGCGCCGACATCGCGGCCTGGATGTCCTACGCCGTCAGCAAGAAGATGTCCAAGGAGCCCGAGAAATTCGGCACCGGGCACGTCGAGGGGATCGTCGAGTCGGGCTCGGCGAACAACAGTGCCCTGGCGGGTGCCTGGATTCCCGCCCTGGTTTTCGGAATCCCCGGCGACTCGATCACGGCGATCGTCATCGGCGTGCTCTACATGAAGAACATCAATCCCGGCCCCACGCTCTTCACGCAGAATCCGCAAAACATCTACGCGGTCTATCTCCTTTTCATCGTTGCCAACCTGATCATGATCCCGCTCGGGTGGTGGTGCATCAAGGTCAGCAAGGGCATTCTCAGGGTGCCGCGCAACATCCTGATGCCGGTGATCCTGCTGTTCTGCGTCGTCGGGGCGTTCGCAATCAACAATACGGCGTTCGACATCAGCGTGATGCTGGTGGCGGGCGTTGTCGGTTATTTCCTGGAAGAAAACGGTTTTCCGGTGGCGCCGGCCATCCTGGGGGTTGTGCTGGGCGGCATGCTGGAAGAAAACTTCGTCACGTCGATGATCAAATCCGACGGCGATCTCCTCGCGTTTTTCAGCCGCCCCCTGGCGGCGGTGCTGGGAACGCTGACGCTGGCGGCATGGTTCCTGCCGCCCGTCATACGACGGCTTCGACGGCTCGCCGGCGCGTAAGCGCCTTTCCCCGGGCCTCGCGCGCCTCGCGTTGACCCTACGTGGTGCGGCGCGGTAAAATCCACAGGTTTTGACGGAACAATCCGGCCCGCCGCGTTTGGCAGAGTCCCGGAGCTCCGTACGGATGGGTGGCGGATGCGCGGGAAGCTCGTCGTCGGCAATTGGAAGATGAACGGCGGGCTCGCGAGCAACGCGCGCCTGCTCGATCGACTTGCAAGCGGCTGGCAGGCTCTTCCCGGGCGTGAGATATCGGTCTGCGTGCCGTTTCCGTACCTCGGCCAGGCGCAGGCCGCGCTGTCCGGCACGCCGGTCGCGTGGGGTGCGCAGGACGTGAGCGCGCATGCGGCAGGGGCGTACACCGGTGAAGTCGCGGGCCCCATGCTCGCCGAATACGGGTGTCGCCACGTCATCGTCGGGCATTCGGAGCGGCGCCAGTTCCATGGCGAGACCGATGCGGCTGTTGCGGCGAAGGCCGCGCAGGCGCTGAAGGCGGGATTGACGCCGGTGGTCTGCGTGGGCGAGACGCTCGCCGAGCGCGAATCGGCCTCGACCGCCGC
>Ga0070665_100002352_pt1 | contig 20905 bp, 28 predicted proteins | sample KBSS13metaG_FD_65862 | JGI IMG/M metagenome (GOLD analysis project Ga0070665, IMG submission 65862) | Switchgrass rhizosphere microbial communities from Kellogg Biological Station, Michigan, USA - KBS S1-3 metaG | ecosystem: Host-associated > Plants > Roots > Rhizosphere > Soil ...
GTGCGCTGTTCTGGGGCAGGGCCAGGTCGCCGACCCGCTGCCCGGCGAGCGGGCTGTCTCCGGGCAGCGTCAGCTTGGCGAGGCTGACCTGGTCCTGCCGCAGCCCCATCAACCGGATCAGGTGGCCGGTATCGATCGCTCCCTCGACCGACGCGACCATGGCATGGGGTGTGGAGACCGCGACGTCGACGCCCCACGCCTCGGTGAACATCCACTCGTTGCGCGCGTCGTTGACCCTCGCCACCACGTGCGGAACCCCGAACTCGCTCTTCGCAAGCAGCGCCGCCGTCACGTTCGCCTTGTCGTCGCCCGTCGCCGTGATCACGACGTCGCAGAGCTGAAGGCCACACTCCTCCAGCGAAGCCAATTCACAGGCGTCGGCCAGCAGCCACTCAGCCGCAGGGACGAGGTGCGGCTGGTATTTGGCTACTTCGTGCTCGATCAGGAGCACCCTGTGCCCGTTCTCCAGCAACTCACGCGCAACGGACCGCCCTACCGAGCCCGCACCCGCAATGCCGATCCGCATGGGTCCATCCTGCCTTCGCCGGGCCGCAGAGGCGGTCCATGTGCTGTTTTACTTGGGCAGACCATGAACCTGCACCAGCTCTACATCGCGATGCTGATCGCCGGTCTCGTGCTGCTGGTCAGCATCGCCGCAACGCGCATCGCGCACCGCGTCGGGCTGCCCAGCCTCCTGCTCTTTCTCGGCGCGGGCGTCCTTCTCGGCGAGGACGCCCTTGGCGTGCACTTCGACGACGTCGAACTGGCACGCAACCTCGGCACCGTCGCGTTGGCGATCATCCTGGTCGAGGGCGGTTTGACGACCCGTTTCTCCGACATCAGAAGCGTGCTCGCGCCCGCAGTCGTGCTGGCGACGGTCGGCGTCGGCATCAGCACCATCGTCACGGCGGCAGGTGCACACTTCCTACTCGGCTTCGACTGGCAACTGTCGCTGTTGCTCGGGGCGATCGTCTCCTCGACCGACGCCGCCGCTGTCTTCTCCGTGGTGCGCGTCCTCCCGTTGCCCCGCCGCGTCGCGGGACTGTTGGAGGCCGAGTCCGGTTTCAACGACGCACCCGCCGTGATCCTGGTGCTGATCTTCAGCGCCACGCCGCTGGTGTTCCACTCGGGCGAGGCAATCTTCGAGTTGTTCTACGAGCTCACCGCGGGCGCGGCGATCGGGTTGTTGAGCGGCGCGCTCGGTGCGATGGTGCTGCGACGCATCGCCCTGCCCGCTTCCGGGCTGTACCCGCTCGCTACCTTCGGCATCGGCATGGTGGCGTTCGCAGCAGCGGGCAGCGCCAACGCCAGTGGATTCCTCGCGGCGTACCTGGCGGCGGTCGTGCTCGCCAATTCAGGCCTGCCCCACCGTTCGGCGATCCGATCGTTCGCCGAAGGCCTCGGGTGGCTTGCCCAGATCGCGCTGTTCGTCCTGCTCGGCCTACTCGTAACGCCGAGTCTGCTTGGCGACGACATCGTTCCCGCCGTGCTCGTCGGGTCGGTGCTGCTGCTGATCGGCAGGCCTCTCGCCGTCGTCGTGTCGCTGATTCCCTTCCGTCCGCCGTGGCGCGAACAGGTCTTCCTGTCGTCAGCCGGGTTGCGCGGCGCCGTCCCGATCGTGCTTGCGACGTTTCCGATCGTGGCAGGAGTCGAAGGCAGCAGGCGCCTTCTCGACATCGTCTTCATCCTGGTGGTGGTCTTCACGCTGGTGCAGGGCCCAGTCCTGCAGCCGATCGCGCGCCTGCTCGGACTTGCGCCCCGTGACGCCGCACGCGAGATACACGTCGAGTCGGCTCCACTCGACGTTCTCGACGCCGAACTCCTGAACATGACCGTGGCTCCCGATTCACGGCTGCACAACGTGACCGTCCTCGAGCTGCGCCTGCCAGAGCCGACCGTGATCACGCTGATCATTCGCGACGGGCACACGTTCGTCCCGCAACCCGACACCCGTATCGAAGCAGGCGACGAACTGCTGATCGTGACGACGACGACGACGCGTGAATCGGCCGAGCGACGACTTCGTGCGGTGAGTCGCCGCGGCAAGCTCGCCTACTGGTTCGACGAATACGGCGCGCCGAACTGACCGATGTCGGTGGCATCCTGACGTAGTGGGCTTGATATTCCGACTGGTCGAACTGTTGCTGGTGCTGGTCCCGGTCGTCGGCGCCGTCATCGCGGTGAGGGGGATGATCTCGTCCGCTCGCGGCCGCACCGACGACGTGCGCGGTCCGATTCAGGAGTCCATCCCGGCCAGTGAGCCTGGTGATCCCGCCGCTCGGTGGCGAACCATCACGCGCGCACTCGACGAGCACCGTCGCACGGACGAGCGTTGGCTGAGCTACGAACTCGACGTCACCAAGCTCCTGGACTTCCCTCTGATGACCGACATGCGCGATCCGTTGACGACGCGCTTTCACGGAGCCAAGTTCCGTGCGGATCTGCTGCGACCGACCAAGGCGGAAGACCTGCTCGACGACCGCGAGGGCACACGCGATTACCTGGACGCCGTACAGGAATACGTGACGGCCTTCAACGCCGCCGAGGCGGAGGCAATTCGCCGTCGCCGCAACGACTTCAGCCAAACCGATCAACAACGGCTGGCGAGGGCCCAAAGCCTGCTGCGGGTCGCCTCCGACGCATCGGCGACCGCGCAGGAACGCGGAAGGGCCTACGCGCTCGCCGGCAAGGAACTCGACGGGCTGATCGTGTTGCCCGACAACACCCGGGCGGCCATCGAGCGAGGCGTGGCCGGAGAGTTGGACTGATGACTCCGTACCGTGGATGAGATGAGCGCCCCAACCGTCCTCGGCATCGCGGTGGCGATCGCGGCCGCGCTCGCCGTCGCGCCGACACCCGTTGCCTACGCCCAAGCGTGTTCCGACGTGGAGGTGGTGTTTGCCCGCGGCACCACCGAACCAGTCGGGATCGGCTCGGCAGGCCAGGCATTCGTCGACGCGCTGAAGCCGAAACTCGGCTCTCGCTCGCTGGGTATCTACGCCGTCCAGTACCCCGCAAGCACCGACTGGCCAACCGCGGTGCAGGGAATCAACGATGCGAGCGCCCACATTCAGGCCACCGCCGCAAACTGCCCCGCGACGAAGCTGGTGCTTGGTGGCTACTCGCAGGGCGCCGCGGTCATCGGGTTCACCACGGCGAGCGTGGTGCCTGCCGGTGCGACCGACTACAACGGCAACGGCCCGATGCCACCAGACGTGGCCCAACACGTCGCCGCCGTCGCGCTGTTCGGCAAGCCGTCACCGACGTTCATGGGCGCAATCGGCGAGCCAGCCGTCACGGTCGGTCCCCTCTACGCGGCCAAGACCATCGAGGAGTGCGTCCCGAAGGATCCGGTCTGCTCCGAGGGACAAGACCTGTCGTACCACTTCAAGTACGTGACCAACGGCCTGGTTGCTCGAGCCGCCGACTTCGTCGCGGGCAAGCTCTGAGTTTCGCAGGCCGATCGGGCGAACTACCGCTCGTGAGGCGGCACGTCGCGCAGCTTGTCCGAGAACGCGTCGACCTCGGAATGGCTGTGGGACAAGTGAACCCGGGCGGTCGAGGCGGGCCTGCTCGTTAGGGACAGGCCTTGTCGCCATTCGTTGGCTGGCCGAATGGGTCTCGGCGCGAAGCCGCCGCCGCAGTTGGGGCAGACGTTCGCGACGCGCTCGACGCAGTGGGCGCAGAACGTGCACTCGTATGTGCAGATCATCGCGTCGAGAGCCTGCGGCGGCAGATCCTTGTCGCAGTATTCGCAGTTGGGTCGCAGCTCCAACGCGGGCACGTCGCCTCCTTCCCTCCAGTGACATCGATTGTGGCTGCCAAGCGTCGCCGTCGACAGCGGCGCGTGTGCCAGTTGCCGACGAAATGGCGCCAATCCGGTTGCGACGAGGTTGCCTGTCGGTGGCCGCTGGATTGCGGTCGACGATTATTAGGTTTCTGGCTCGACCTGCACTAACGTAGCGCGCGGTTCACCGTCGACCCAGGAAAATCTCATGCCTTCTCAGTCCGCCCCGCGGCTCGCACCAACCCTTCGCAACGCCCGTCGGCACCGCGTCACTCGCAACCTGAATCTCCCCACCGTCGGCCAGTGCTTCGACGTCGAGATCACCCGCGACGTCGACGGCTGGCTGATCCGGATACCCGAGATCGGTGCCGTCACCCACACCCTGCGCCGCGCGCGTGTCGAGGTCGCCGCACGTGAGTGCATCGCCACCAGAACCGGCATCCCGATCGGTTACGTCGCGATCCTCGTAACCCGCGAAGTCAAGTAGCGCTCAAGGGGTTTCGCATCGGCGCCCTACCAGGTGGCTGGGTGGGCGGCGCCAGCATCGGCACACGAGGCTTGACGGTTGCGGTTGCCGGTTTCTTCGTGGTGATCTCCAGCTCGTCTCCGGAATGACGGATGGTCAGTCGTCCCTCGGGCCCGTCGCGCAACGCATAGGTCACCTCGTCGCCGGCGACCTCGACGCGCACGCCATAGCCGTGCCACCGCAGGCCGAACGCCAGCCGGGTGATGCCGTTGGGCAATTGCGGGTCGAGCGCCAGCACCTTCTCGTCATCTCGTAGCCCGCCAAAGCCTGCGACCAACGCTATCCAGGCGCCAGCCAGTGACGCCATGTGCAGACCGTCTCGCGTGTTGTGGTGCAGGTCGCGCAGGTCGATCAACGCGGCCTCGGCCGTGTAGTCGTGGGCGAGCTCGAGGTGACCGACTTCGGCGCACAGTACGGCTTGCGTGCACGCAGACAACGACGAGTCGCGCGTCGTGCGCCGTTCGTAGTAGTCGACGTTGCGCGCCTTCTGATCTGCGGAGAACACGTGGCCCTGCCAGTGCATTGCAAGGACGAGGTCGGCCTGCTTGACCACCTGCGACGGATACAGCCGGACGTAGGGCTGATGCAGGAGCAGTGGATACTGGGTGTCCTCGCTGAACGGCCACTCCCGTAGCCCGGTGAACCCCTCGCACTGCTGATGTACCTCTAGCTCGTCGTCGTAGGGGAGATTCACGGCGGCGGCGGCGTCACGCCAGGCAGCCGTCTCCTCGGTGGTGACGCCCATCTCCTCGGCAGCGTCCGGATGCCGTTCGCACGCGTCGGCCGCGGTCCGCAGGTTGTACGCGGCCATCAGGTTGGTGAACACGTTGTCGCGCACGACGGCGGTGTACTCGTCGGGACCCGTGACGCCGTCGATGTGCCACACCCCGTGGCGGTCGTGGTGTCCCAGCGACGCGAACAATCGTGCCGTGTCGACGAGCACCGTCAGCCCGCACTCGGCCTCCAACGAGTGGTCACCGGTGACGACCCGGTACCGCTCGAAGGCCATCGCGATGTCGGCGTTGACGTGCCATGCCGCCGATCCCGCTGGCCAATACGCCGAGCACTCCTGTCCACGGATCGTTCGCCATGGAAACGCAGCGCCCTTCAGATTCAGCTCCGCGGCACGATCGCGGGCCAGTTCGAGGGTGGACGCCCGCCACCGCAGAGCATCGGCGGCGGCCTGCGGTGCGGTGTAGGTGAGCGCGGGCAGTACGAATCCCTCCGTGTCCCAGAAGGCGTGCCCGTCGTAGCCGGTACCGGTGAGCCCCTTGCCGGGGATCGCACGCCGCTCGGCCCTTGCGCTTGCCTGCAGTATGTGGAAGAGCCCGAATCGCACGGCTTGTTGGATGTGCGGGTCGCCATCGACCTCCACGTCGGCGCAATCCCAGAAGTCGTCGAGGTACTGACGCTGTTCGTCGAGCAGGCCTTGCCAACCGGTGTAGCTGGCGCCCGTGATCGCTCCAGCGACCTGGTCGTGCAGCGCTGGCCTCGAGCGCAGGCTGGACCAGCCGTACCCCAGGTACTTGACGATGCGCAACCGCTGGCCTGGCCGCAGGCCGCAGATGACCGTGGTGCGTGCGAGGTTTTCGCTTGTCACGGTGGACACTTCGACACGGCCCTCCACGTCGATCAGGTGGTCCATCGCGGCCGCCATCGTCAGCCCGCTCACCTTGGTGCGGTGCAGGAGGATCGCCTGCGTGTCGCCGCCCTCGTGGCTGACCGGCTCTAGTGGATGGTGCAGGACGGCGGCCACGCGGGGATCTGCCGACGGCTGTGGCTGGTCTTCGTTGGCCACCAGCTCGGATTGCACTGTCACACGGGTGAATTCGTCGACCGCCTGCACGACGTACTCGATCGCGGCGACGCTGCGATTCGTCAGCGACACCAGCCGGGTGGAGCAGACCTCGATCTGCTTGCCTGCAGGCGATCTCCAGTGCGCCCGCCGAGACAGCGTGCCCGAGCGGAGGTCCAAGAACCGCTCGTGCGCTAGCAATTCGCCGTATCGCACGTCGAAGGGTTCGTCGTCGACGAGCAGCCGCAGCACCTTGCCATTGGTGACGTCGACGAGGGACTGGCCCTCTTCGGGATAGCCGTAGCCAGCCTCCGCGTAGGGCAGCGGACGCAATTCGAAGTACGCATTGAGGTAGGTACCCGGTAGTCCGTAGGGTTCACCCTCGTCGAGGTTGCCGCGCATGCCGAGGTGCCCGTTCGACAGCGCGAACAACGACTCCGACTGAGCGAGCAGGTCGAAGTCCAGCCGAGTCTCGCGGACCCCCCACGGCTCGACCGGAAAGGCAGCGTCATCGATCATCACGTCGCCATCAGCTCGGCGAGGTCGGCAACGACGATGTCAGCACCGTTGCGCCGCAACGCTTCTGGATCGCCGGTGCGGTCGACACCGACGACAGCGCCGAAGCCGCCCGCCCGTCCGGCCTGCACGCCAGAGATTGCATCCTCGAAGACCGCTGCGGCGTCAGGATCTACCCCGAGCAGCTGCGCCGCACGCAGGTAGGAGTCAGGGGCGGGCTTCCCAGCTAGGTGCTCGGCGCGGATCGTCATGCCGTCGACGCGGCAACGCACGAACTTGGCCAGGTCTGCGACGTCGAGAACCTCCCGCGTGTTGGCGCTGGAGGACACTACGGCGATCGCGAGCCCCGCGTCGGCGACGGCTTGCAGGTAGCGCAGAGAGCCCTCGAACACCGTCACGCCGTCTGTGTGCAACCGCCGCTGGAAGAGCTCGTTCTTGCGGTTCGCCAGCCCGTGGACGGTTTCCGCGTCGGGACCGTCGTCCGCACCACCCTCGGGCAGTTCGATTCCGCGGCCCGCCAGGAAGCTGCGCACCCCGTCGTCGCGGGTCTTGCCGTCGACGTATTGGCGGTAGTCCTCGTCCGAGAACGCCTTCTGGCCGTCGCGATGGCTCAGGAAGTCGTCGAACATCTCCTTCCACGCCTTCTCGTGCACGCTCGCCGTGTCGGTCAGCACGCCATCGAGGTCGAACAGGCACGCTCGCGTCGTGTCAGGCAAGCCCAGCGCGGTCACCGCATCCTGCGCTTCACACGTTCGTCTTCCTCGAACGTGACGCGGTCGTCCGGACCGTCGCCGTAGAAGCTGCGCGTGCCGCCGGCGGTGAGCACTCGGACGGTCGTGACGTTGAGCCAGCGATGGCCCACTGGATCCTCGATGACGTCGCCCTTCGCGATTTGCGTCGGCGCCACCAGCTCCACCGGCTCCTGCTCGGTCATGCGTCCTGTTTACCCAATGTCATCGAGACGACACCTGCGAAGTGCTGTTTGAGGCCCCCGTCACGGGGTAGCCAGTGGGTACTTGAATGGCGACCGAAAGGGGTCTCCGATGTCCACGGCGCTCGAAGACAACACGCCTATCGAGAACGAACCTCCTGCTCAGGCAGACAATGATGAACCGGAGGCGCCTACCTACACGGTGACGAACTGGATCCTTGCGCTGTGCTTGCTGCCTGCGGCGGTGCTGCTGATCGGCTTCGCGTACGCGCAAGTGCTCAACGCGGGCTGTGCCGATGGATCCTGTCCAGGGATGGGGTCGGGCGAGTCCAAGTTCATCTTCATCGTGACGGGCGCACTCGCGGTGGCGGTGGCAAGCATCGCCGCGTCGTTCGTCACTGCCCGCCGACGGCTTGGCGTCTTGGTACCAGCATGCGGTTGGACACTGCTACTCGTCCTGGCGGCGATGGCATACATGGCGGTTCCGTAGTCGCGCGCTAGCCCATGGACGTCGACCATCCCGAACGGGACCAGAGCTGGGACCGGGCGGCACGCTCGGAGACCGAAACCGAACGGCTAGACCGCAATTGGTCCAGCCTTCTGCAGGAGCTACGTGTCGCGCAGACTGGCGTGCAGTTGCTCACCGGATTTCTACTGACGCTGCCGTTCCAGCAGCGCTTCGATCTCCTCGACGACACGATGCGGACGGTATATCTGGTGACCGTCGGGTGCTCCGTGGCGGCGACCGTTCTCCTCATCGCACCCGTCGGGATGCATCGCCTCCTCTTCCGGCAACGCCGACTAGCCGCGCTCGTGTCCGCGGCGCACCGATGCGCGTACGCAGGTCTCGTTCTGCTCGGAGCCGCGATGGTGGGCGTCACCGTGGTGGTATTCGACGCCGTGGCGGGTCGTCCGGCAGCGCTCTTGGCCGGATCGCTGGCCTTCGTCGCCTTCACCGTGATGTGGCTCGTCATCCCCCTGCTGCTGCGTTCGGATCATGGGCAACCGTCCGTGCCGTAACGCATGGATTCCTGCTGAATTGGGTATGTGACCTGCATGGGTAGACATAGGGCCGAGATATTCAAGCGTAGCGATGCGCGCTCGCAGCCCGCCCGGCCAAAGTCGTTGGCACACGACGGGAGTCCCGATGGGAATCACGAGGCGAATCCCGACCGAACCGACATGACGGTTCCCCACCTGTTCGGTGATCCATCGCTGGCTCTCTACGGTTACCGCGGTCAGGTCGCCTGACCCGCGCCCGGAATGCCCTCGCGTGAGGCGACGGAGACTGCGCCGCCCGTGTTGAACACCTCGATGACGACGTCGGCATCGCGGTACCAGCCCAGACGCGCTAGATCCGGCGTCTCGGCGATGATGGCATGGGCAGTGTCCCCGTCGAGAGGGTAATCGTCCACGGCATGTCGCCAGTGCGCGGCGATCAGCGTCGCACCTCTCGGGAGCCCCGCACAGCCGCGACGTACGGCGTCGCGCAGCGCGTCGGCGCTTAGGTAGTAGGCGACCTCGCTGAGGACGACCAGGTCGAAAGGCCCTTCGGGCCAAGGTGAGTCGAGCGAGGACCGTGACAGCGACACACGGTCGCGGCAGCCAGCCTCGCGCAGGCGCACGTCCGCCGTGCGCAGTGGTGACTCAGCCACGTCTACGGACGTCACGCGATCACATCGTTGCGCCAACAACTCGGTGAGCGTACCGATCGAGCAGCCCGGCTCGAAGGCATGGCGATAGCGGGGTTCGGGAAGCAACGCCATCGTGATCGCATACTTGCGCCGTTCATACCAACGCGACTGCAGGAGCCACGGATCGTCGGTTCCCGAGTACATGGCGTCGAAGTAGTCGTCGGAAAGTCGCGTGCTCATCGGAACAACACCTCGCCAACTGCGAGTAGTCGCGGTAGAACGAAGGCAGGCAGAAGCGGTGGGACGTCGGCGTACGACGAGAATTGGCTCCGGAAGCATTGCGCTGCTTGCTGTTTGCGTTCCACCGCCTGAGGAGTCAAGGGGACGCTAAACCCTCGCTCCCACGGTACGGCCGAATCGCCTGGTGTTGCCCAGTGCCACATCCACACTGGATATTCGACCAGTACCCCGGCGGTGGCGCCTGCGGCGGTGGATGCGGCGCGGCCGACGGCCTCGTGGTCGGGGTGCCCGTCTCCACGCCAGGTTGCAGCGCACCACGTTCCCGGTCCCTTCTCACCCAGAATCGCGGTGAGAAGGGCAGCAAGGCGATGCTCGTGGTCGGCGACCTCGCCGTCGGGCAGGCCCAGCGAGATCGGTGGTGCTAGACCGAGAGTGCTTGTCGCCGCGTGTAATTCCTCGCTTCGCGCGACTTCCAGTAGCGTTCGCTCCTTCGCGGACAGGCTTGGATACGCCGCGGCGCCGTCGGTCACGCATACGACCGTGACCTCGACGCCCCTAGCGGCGAGTTGGGCCATCGTCGCCCCGAGTCCGAGCGTCTCGTCGTCGGGATGTGGTGCGACCACGACGAGTCTCGGGCACTCGCGCAGATCCAACTCCGGCAGCCGGTCGGCGCCGAGCCAATCCTTCACCGGTGTGCCACCGCCGGCTAGTGGTGTGGCGGCGAGGCGGGCGCCATTGCCCGCTGAGACCGTCATGACTGCTGACTCGCCAGCCGGCCGAGCACGGCAAGATCGCGTTCGGCATGGCTCTGCCGCACGTACATGGTCAGATCGGCCACCCGCCGGGCATGCGGCCCGTCTTGGCACAGCGGCCCCGGTCCAAGAGCCCGCCCGGTCCGCGTGATCGCCTCGTCCACTGCCGTTTCGACGACCGCCCGGACCCGCCTGGCGAGAAGTTCTGAGGTACCCGACCTGTCGAACGGATCGGCGTCGATCCGTGCCGCCGTCAACATCATCAGGGCGTCGGCGGCCGCGATGGCGCCGTCGACCGCTCCGAGATGTGCCAGCGTGTGCGGGTCAGCCGCGTCATCGCCGGCACGTGCGTACAAGGGTCGCGCGACTGCGCGGGCTCCGCCGAGCCAACACGCCGCCACCCCGATCGCACCGTGCCAGAAGCCCGGCCGTGCGAGGTAGGCACCGGGCTCGCCAACGGGAACCGCGCGCACGTTGTTGAATTGCACTGCGCGAGTGTCACTTCCGGCCATGCCTGCATTCCACCACGTACTCGGCAGCGGTTTGACCCCGGGATCGCTCACCTCCACCGCGAACAGGCGGCGCTTGCGATCGTCCTGCCGCGCTGTGACGAGCGCATGGCTGCAAAAGCTCGCCCCCGAACACCAGGGCTTCGTCCCGCTCAACGTGAAGTCGTCGCCGCTACCCGTCGCGGTGAGAACCGCATCCGAGGATTCGGCTGCCCATACTCCCCACAGCTGGCCCATTGCAGGCGGCTTGCCGCCGAGCTCGTCGAGGATGGCGACGGCGTCGCAATGCGCTTCGGCCAACCGTCCCGCGACGACGTCTTCCTCGGCGAGGTGCATCAGGGTGCGCCAGCGTTCGGCCGTCCTGCCCGATGCGGGCATCGGCATCTCGAGACGGCCTGATTCCAACCAATGTCTGATGAGGCCCGCGCTCATACTGACTCCGCTGTCAACATGGCAGGTGGATTGCCGTTTTCACCGGTTCTCAATCCGTGACGCACGACGCGTTTGACCTTCGCGCGCGGGGGTATCAAGGTTCGGTGCGCGACTACCTGTGCCCGAACTGCGGCCAACGACTAGCTTTCGAGAACTCCGTGTGTTTGTCCTGCGGTAGCCGCCTAGGGTTCTCCCTCGACGACATGGCACTGCTGGTCATCGCCAAGGGCGAAGACAGTGAGCACGACGGCGCCGTGGATGCCAGCGAATACCGACTGTGCGCCAATCTGCATCGCGCCGAATGCAACTGGCTGGTCCCGAAGGGCCCGATCGCGCAGCTTTGCCAAAGCTGCGCGTTGACCCGCACCAGGCCCAACGATGCCGACACGGTGGCAATGGCCGCGTTCGCCGCCGCGGAAAGGGCCAAACGTCGTCTCATCGTCGAGCTCCACGATCTGAAGCTGCCCATCGTCGGGCGAGACCAGGACCCCGAATACGGCCTCGCGTTCGATCTGCTCTCCAGTGCCGCCGAGAAGGTCTTCACCGGGCACGACGATGGTCTGATCACCCTGGACCTCGCAGAGGGCGACGACGTGCACCGCGAGCAGTTACGCATCGCGATGGCAGAGCCATATCGGACCCTGCTCGGGCACTTCCGGCACGAGATCGGCCACTACTATTACTTCCGCCTCGTCGGCACGTCGCCGAACTATGAGTCGCGATTTCGCGAGCTGTTCGGAGATCCCGACGCGGACTACCAGGAAGCGCTCGACCGACACTACAGCGAGGGTGCGCCTGCCAATTGGCGGGCGAACTACGTGTCCTCGTATGCGACCATGCACCCCGCGGAAGACTGGGCAGAGACGTTCGCGCACTATCTGCACATCCGCGACACCCTCGACACCGCCGCGGCATTCGGATTCGCCCCCGCCGCAGCTACATTCGACCGCCGGGCGTTGGGTCCGAGCGGATTCGACGCACTAATCGACCTGTGGCTGCCGTTGGCGTGGGCCCTGAACATGGTCAACCGCTCGATGGGCCACGACGACTTGTACCCCTTCGTCCTGCCTCCGGCGGTCCTGGAGAAGATGCGGTTCATCCACACCGTGGTCGACGAGGTCACGGCCGACCCGGCCAAGCTGGCCATCGCGGCGGGGGCCTAGCTCTCGCAGCGATCAGCCTGCGAGATCCTTCACGTGATCGGCGAATCCTCCGGTCACGCGGGCATCGGTGCGATCCGAGGTGAGCACCGGGTGCGTTCGGTCCCACGCGATGCGGGCGCCTGCTCGCTCCAAGCGCTGGACGAGGTCGACGTCTTCCTCCACTTCGAGGGGTCGGAAGCCGCCAACGCGCCAATAGACGTCGGCACGCACTCCGAGGTTCGCTCCGTGGATGTGACCGTGCGGCGTGTCGGAGGCCTTCGCGCGGTCGTACCCACGCTCGTACAGCCGTTGGGTTTCGGCGCCATGGTCTCGCCAGTCCACCCGTACCGTGCCGACCACCGCTTCGAAGCCGGCTCGGTGACGTGCCAGCTGATTTGCCAGCCAGTCGGTAGGCACTTCCGAATCGGCATCCGTCGTCGCGAACCAGGTATCAGAGCCTGCGTCGGGGGCGAGACGTCGAAATCCCACCCCTCGCGCCACGCCGACGTTCGCCGCACCTATCGAGACCGTGAGAAACGGTGCCTTGACCGCGTTCTCGGAACCATCCGAGCATGAATCGAGCACGACGACGGTCTTGACCGGCACGGGTACGTGTTCGGCGGCCCTCGCGAGGCTGGCCAGGCAGGCCGGCAATCGATCTCGCTCGTTGTGAGCGGGAACGACGACGACGAATTCTGCGGGTTCTACGGCGTGAATGGAAATGACGACTACCCTCCTCGTCGACCTTGAGCGAGGGCCCGGGGCTGGAGCCGCGTGTTACGGGTAGCCAGAAGCGTTGGGTGACAAACCCGCGGCGTGGCTACTTGGCCCGACTCTGCGCTTCGAGTTTGGCCACGATGTTGAACAGTCCGCTGATGATGTCGCCCATCACCGCATCGTCCTGAACGTCGGCGCTTGGGTCTTCGGATACCGCGCGTAGCTTCTCGTACAGCGCCATGGCTTCGGGCGCGTCGGCCGAGGGCCGCGGAATGTTGAGCTTCATCGCTTCATGACCTGCCTTCGTGACGCATCGACAACCTGGCCGTTCAGTACCCCGCAGGCGGGCGGGGAAAACGGCTTGGCGATGTTTCGGTATCTCGGCGACAGGGCATTTGAGCAACGATGAGTAGCGACGAGCGCGCCCCAGCGGTTCTCTTCGACGTCGACGGCACGTTGGTCGATTCCAACTACCTGCACGTCCACGCCTGGCGTCGCGCCTTTTCGGACGTGGAGATACCCGTCGAGACCTGGCGTATTCATCGCTCGATCGGAATGGATGGAACGAAGCTGGTGGAGTCCCTCTCGGGTGACGCCGACGACGACGTCCAGAAACGACTCAAGGACTTGCATTCGCGCTACTACGCGGAGACCACGTCGCTGCTGGCCCTGCTTCCGGGTGCACGTGAAGTCTTGGACCGCATCGCATCGCTGGGACTGCAGGTAGTTCTGGCTACCTCCGCGCCGGAAGACGAATTCGAGACACTGCGCCGCGTCCTCGACCGCGACGACTTGGCTTCCACCTCGACATCGTCGGAGGACGTCGGAACCGCCAAGCCCGAACCCGACACCGTCGAGGTAGCACTGGACCGCGCAGGCGTCCCCGCCGATCGCGCGGTGTTCGTCGGCGATGCCGTCTTCGATGCGGAAGCTAGTGGTAGGGCGGGGGTCGAGAGCATCGGCGTACTCAGCGGCGGTGTCTCTCGCGCCGAACTGCAGGACGCCGGTGCGGCTGTCGTCTTCGACAACGTTGCCGAGCTCTGCGAGCACCTGGACGACAGCCCGGTCGGCCGTCTACTTGGCCTCGTCACGAAGGGCTGACAGCAGCGGGCCTGCCGCCTCCTTCAGGAACTGGTCCTGCCCCTCATCGCCGACCTGGACCAAGGCGATGTCGGTGAAGCCGACCTTCCAATACGCGCTCACGGCGTCGACGATCGCGTCGATGTCCGGTCCGCAGGGGATGGAGTCTGCGACGTCTTCGGGCCGGACGAACTGCGTCGCACCCGCGAAGCCGGCGGGGGTAGGAAGGTCCGCATTGACCTTCCAGCCCCCTGCGAACCAACGGAATTGGTCATGCGCTCGTTCGATTGCCTTGTCCCGGTCCGGGTCCCACGAGATCGGGATCTGACCGATGACCCGACTTGGCCCAGCAAGGCCTGCGTCTCTGCGAGTGCGGTGCCAACCCTTGACGAGATCCTCGTCGGGCTCGACCGCGATGAGGTGCTCTGCCAAGGGCGCCAACGCAGCGATCGACTTGTCGCCCGAGACGGCGACGCCAAACGACACCGGGACGTCCGGTACGTCCCAAATCCTGGCCGAGTCCACCTCGAAGTACTCGCCCTTCCGGTCGACGAGTTCACCGCCGAGGAGTTCGCGAATGATGCTCATGGCTTCGGCCAGCATGTCTTGCCGTCGTTCGATCGTCGGCCAACCGCGTCCAACGACGTGTTCGTTGAGGTTCTCACCGCTGCCGAGACCGAGGATGAACCGGCCGTCGGCCAGAATCTGGAGCGTCGCGGCCTGCTGCGCAACGATCGCCGGGTGATACCGCATCGTCGGGCACGTCACATAGGTGAGGAGTTCAACTCGCTCGGTGGCGTGGGCGACCGCACCCAGCGTCGTCCACGCGTGCGGAGCGTGACCCTGTGTGGTGAGCCACGGCGAGAAGTGGTCGCTGCACACCTCGAAGTCGAATCCGACGTTCTCGGCCGAAACCGCATATTGCACAAGCTCTTTGGGACCAGATTGCTCAGTCATCAGGGTGTAACCGAACCGAACCACGTCATTACCTACCTTCGCCAATCGTCTACCTGACTGTCGACTACCCCGGCAGGTCAAGACGAAACCGGCACACCCAAAGCCATCACGGCGACGTCGTCCTGCAGTCCGGTACGGAGCGTGCGCGGAGGCGAACTCGAGCGATTCTCCCATTTTCCATTGCTGGACTATCCTGTAGTCACGCGCCATCGGGCGTACGTTCGAACGCACGCCGCGGGTTGAGTTGACAGCCCACCAGCTGCAGTGACTCCAGCAGTGGCGCAATCAGTTCTTGCAGAATGAGGTTGCATGGAAGCTCGACTCCCCGTCTTCGACGTGCATCAGACATGGTTCGACCAGCTGGTGGTGGTGGCCGCCCGCGGCGACGTCGATGCGCTAACAGCGCCACGGCTCAATGACGAGATTCTCCGCGTACTTGCCGAGCAGCCGTCGGCGGTGATCGTTGATTTGACCGCCGTGGACTTCCTCGCGTCAAGCGGAATGACGGTGCTCATCTCGGCTCACGAGAAGATCGCTCCAACCGCCCACTTCGGTGTCGTCGCCAGTGGCTCGGGAACCAGCCGACCGCTGAAGCTGATGGCGATCGACAGCGTCATCTCGCTCTACGAGACGTTGCCCGAGGCCATCGCTGCCTGCACGACGGCGTGATCGACTAGGAAGCGCACCATTGCATCTGCACAGCATCGCCTTCGATGTCGTTGTGGCGCAATGAGAGTCAGAACCGACACCTCGTGCGCGGGAGCGGCTTCGCGGCGGTCGTAGTAGCCCGGTCACGGATTTCATCGTCAGCGTTTGTTCGCGAAGGTGTCGGGTATTGCAACTTCATGAATCAACTATCGGGACGCCGAGTGGCCATCCTCGCCACCGACGGCGTCGAACAGATCGAATTAGTGCAACCGTGGCGCGCCCTGGAGAGCGAAGGCGCCGCCGTCACGTTGGTTTCGCTAGAGTCGGGCGAGATCCAGGCGTTCGATCACGACACCGACCCGGCCGACACGTTCACCGTCGGCGCCGCAGTGTCCGAGGTGGCTGCCGACGACTTCGATGCGCTAGTGCTCCCGGGCGGCACCACCAATCCCGACAAGCTTCGCCAGGACCGCGATGCCGTGCAGTTCGTCAAGGACATCTCCGATGCAGGCAAGCCGATCGGCGTCATCTGTCACGGCCCCTGGACGCTGATCGAGGCCGACGTGGTCCGAGGACGCACGCTCACGTCGTATCCGAGCCTTCGAACCGACATCCGCAACGCGGGCGGTAACGTCGTCGACGAAGAGGTGGTATGCGACGACGGCTTGGTGTCCAGCCGTAACCCCGGCGATCTTCCTGCGTTCTGCCGCAAGATCATTGAGCAGTTTGCCTGAATCAGATCGGGTTTTCGTGAGCCACGGCACGGAATCCCTTGGCGCCCGCGCGATCCACTGCTGCCTTGACTAGCCCGAACACCAAGCCCTGTAGCGAGGCCGCCAGCAGAGCTTGTTTGCCCGAACGTTCGAGGTCCTTGGGATCCGGTGGGTTCTCGTGCGAGTCGTCGATCGCCTTCCAGAGCCGTGAGAACACCGCTCCCGCCAACAAACCTCCCGCGACGCTCGTCGCGATCGATAACGGGAAGTAAAACCCTCTGGATATTGCGCTCACGTCGGTGCCCTTTCGATCGGTGCTGCACGTTGGCTGTGAAGTACCCCGTTCGACGCGGGTTATTCGCGCGTCAGCGGCAGGGTTTCAGTGCTCCGGTCTCGGGTATTCGCCGCGTAGCGAAGGAGGACGAACGTGACGAATGTGAGCACTCGGACCACGGATGGCGTCGACGACCTCAGCACCGTAGAGCTGGTGGAGCGGTTGCAGGGGCAGGTGACGACGCTGATCCGCACCGAAATCAGTAACGCACTGGCAGAAGTCAAGACCAAGGGCACCCGGTTGAGGATCGGGATCGGGCTGTCCGGGGCAGGTCTACTGCTCCTTCTGTACGGCTTGGCAGTGCTGATGGCCGCGGCGATCCTCGGCCTTGCCACCGCTGTTGCGCCATGGCTCGCGGCGCTCATCGTCGCCGCCGTGGTCGTCGCCGTCGGAGCGGCCCTCGCCGGTGTCGGGGCCGCTAGAGCCAAGCGTGCGGTTCCACCGCTTCCACAGCAGACCGCTGAAAGCATCCGCGACGACCTCGCCGCAATCAAGGAGGGCCCGCGTGAGCACCGCTGAGACACCGCAGCCCGACCTCGAACAGCAGCGTGCCGAGATCGCCGAAACCGTTGAGGCCCTTCATGCCAAGCTCGACGTTCCGACGCGGGGCAAGGCGGTCGTCAAGAATCAGGCGGCCCGCCTCAACGAAAACACTGCGCTCCGAAACGGATTGATCGCTGCGGTGGTCGCCGCCGTCGCACTGATCACCGTGCGCCGCGTTCAGGTGCACCGCCGGCGCTGAGCTTGGCTATGACCACGGCATCACCGGCTCGCGCGCGCCGCATCCGAACCTGGAGCCTCGCGGCAGCGGTGGTGCTCCTCGCTGCGTTGGTACTGACGAGTTGCCCGGATTTGCGCGACGGTACGCCGGGGCAGTTGTTTCGGGCGGAACAGGAGGCCGAGTCGGCAGCGCGTTCGGCCGCACTCGCCCTCGACCTCTTGAATCGAGAACGATCCACGGCTGCCTTGGCCAGCGTCGCCGTGAGCGACGCCCGCGACGAGGTAGTGAAGGCCTTCGAGACGGTGTCAGGCACCGGTGTCGACGACGCCACCGACCTGACCCGGCAGAGCCTGCTGACCAATTCGATGTCCAAGATCATCGATCAGCTCGACACGGCCGAGGCGACGCTGAACCGTGTCGACACCGGCCAATCGCCAAAGTCCTTGCAGCAGGCCCTCACCGCGTCGGCCGACGCGCTGGCGACGAGCTACCGCTGATGAAGAAGATCTTCGCCGTCGCCCTCGGCATCCTCACCGCAATCGGCGGCTTCCTCGACATAGGCGACCTGGTAACCAACGCCGTCGTCGGCTCGCGGTTCGGCCTCGGCCTTGCGTGGGCCGTGGTGGTCGGCGTCGTCGGCATCTGCGTGTTCGCCCAGATGTCGGGTCGGGTCGCCGCCGTCAGCGGCCGTGCGACCTTCGAGATCATCCGGGAACGCCTAGGGCCACGCACCGCGGGCGCCAACCTCACGGCGTCGTTCCTGATCAACCTCATGACGGTGACGGCGGAGATCGGCGGCATCGCGTTGGCCCTGCAGTTGGCGACCGACGTGGGGCCGAAGATGTGGATCCCCGTTGCGGCGTTCGCGGTGTGGATCGTGATCTGGCGCGTCGGATTCTCGAAGATGGAGAATGTCACCGGACTGCTCGGCCTGTCTCTGATCGTGTTCGCCGTGAGTGTGTTCCTGCTTCACCCGCAGTGGTCGGACCTGGCCGGACAGGCACTCTCCCCCGAAATACCCGGTTCGGAGTCGGCAGCGAACTACTGGTACTACGCGATCGCCCTCTTCGGCGCCGCGATGACACCGTACGAGGTCTTCTTCTTCTCCTCCGGTGCGGTCGAGGAGGGCTGGACGGTGAAAGACCTTGGCACGTCACGTCTCAACGTCCTCGTCGGGTTCCCACTCGGTGGTCTTCTATCGGTGGCGATCGCGGCGTGCGCAGCAATCGTGTTGCTGCCCAATCAGATCGACGTCACATCGCTTTCTCAGGTGGTGATGCCGGTGGCCGTCGCCGGTGGCAAGCTCGCCTTGGCCATCGTCATCGTCGGCGTCGTTGCGGCCACCTTCGGAGCGGCATTGGAGACGACGCTGTCGTCCGGCTACACCCTTGCGCAGTTCCTCGGCTGGACGTGGGGCAAGTTCCGCAGGCCCGACGAAGCAGCACGATTCCACGTGGTGATGTTCGTCGTGCTGGTCGCGTGTGCGGCAGTCCTCTACACCGGTGTAGACCCCATCCTCGTCACCGAGTACTCAGTGGTGTTCTCCGCCATCGCGCTACCTTTGACGTACCTACCGATACTGATCGTCGCAAACGACCGAGAGTACATGGGAGACAACGTGAATGGAACGTGGGCCAATGCCCTCGGTTCGGTCTATCTGGTGATCATCCTCGCGGCCTCACTTGCGGCGATCCCGTTGATGATCGTCACGGGAGCCGGCCAATGACGCACACCCTCGACGCCAGGTTGCACCTGCTCGACCGCCAGATGCTAGATGCCAACGGGGCTCCCGTCGGCACCGTCGACGACCTCGAACTGGAGGGCGAGGTCGGTGAACCCATCGGGGCGGGAGCACCACCGCCCCGTGTGACGGGGCTGATGTCGGGCCACGTACTGGCAACGCGCATCTTGGGCGGCGCGCCGCCGGCGTCACGGTTCCAGGTGATTCCGTGGCGTCTGGTCGCCTCCCTTGGCATCGTCGTGAAGCTGAAGCCCACCGACATGGTCTTCGAGAGCCAATGGGTCGAGCACTGGCTGCGCGACCACGTGATCAAACACGTTCCAGGTTGGCGAAGCGGTGGGCGGCGCGATGCACCTCAGTGAGCTCCTCAGCCTCCCCGTGGTGGACCACGACCACGAGCGGGTGGGTTCGGTGATCGACGTCCGGCTTACCGTCTCCGGCGATCCCGCGCACGACCCGGGAGCACCGCGCCTCGCCGGCTTGCTGGTCAGCCCGCGCACGACGTCGTCGTACCTCGGCTACGAACGATCGGACTCCCGACGTCCGCGACCTCTGGCCGCCCTGCTGGCGTGGCGGCACCGCGGCACGTTCCTCGCGGCGTGGGCGGACATCGCTCGGCTGGGTCCGGAGGAGGTGGTACTGCGCCCCGGTTACCATCGGCATCCGGCCCGTTTGACCACGTCGGCGACGAGTGGAGCGGCGCGGCCACGTTGAACCTCTTGTCCAAGCTCGGCTGACGGGTTTGGCACCTCGGATGGTCGGGCAGCCATTCACACGTGAACAATCTCGACTTCTGGCATGGCGCACTCGGGCATTGGCTGCTCACCAAGGGCCTGCACATCGCCTTGGCGCTTCTCTTCGCTGCAGTCGCGACACGCGGGATCAGGTGGGTGGCTTCGCGGGTCAGTAGGCGTCTGGCTCGCGCCGACGACCGTGACCCGGTGGTCCGCTCGGAAAGCGTCAAGCACGGTCAGGCCGTCGCGTCGGTCATTTCGTCGGTGGCCATCGCGATCCTCTATCTGGTGGTCGTCGTCGACATCTGCGATCAGCTGGGCCTTCCCGTCGGCTCCCTGGTCGCACCTGCGGCCGTCGTCGGGGCGGCGCTGGGGTTCGGTGCCCAGCGCGTCGTACAGGACCTGCTCAGTGGATTCTTCCTGATCACCGAAAAGCAGTATGGCTTCGGCGATCTCGTCGAACTCGCGATCAACGGCGGTGGCACCGCCCAGGGCACCGTAGAGGACGTCACGCTACGGGTCACCAAGCTGCGCACTGCCGACGGAGAGGTCTACACCGTGCCCAACGGGCAGATCGTCAAGGCACTGAACCTGTCCAAGGACTGGGCACGTGCGGTAGTCGACATCCCAGTGCCCGCGACGGCCGACATCACGGCGGTGAACGATGCGCTTCGCGACGTGGCGAGCACGGCCGCACACAACGACGGCCTTCCCGATTTGCTGCTCGACGAGCCACAACTGATGGGCGTCGAGAGCATCGAGTTGGACACGGTGAACATCCGGATGGTGGCTCGGACGTTGCCGGGCAAGCAGTTCGAGGTCGGACGTCGATTGCGAGCACTGATCCTGGCCGCACTGCGGCGCGCAGACATCGCCACCAAGGACGGCAAGGAACCGAGCATCGAGACGGTCGCATCGGGAACGGGCGGGCGTTAGCCGCGTCCGGGTGATGCCCGAGGTTGAATTCGGCGAGGCCGGGTAACCACTCGCGGACGG
>Ga0070665_100002355_pt1 | contig 20888 bp, 14 predicted proteins | sample KBSS13metaG_FD_65862 | JGI IMG/M metagenome (GOLD analysis project Ga0070665, IMG submission 65862) | Switchgrass rhizosphere microbial communities from Kellogg Biological Station, Michigan, USA - KBS S1-3 metaG | ecosystem: Host-associated > Plants > Roots > Rhizosphere > Soil ...
TCCCGACGGCAGGCCGAGCCGCCAGCCGCGCAGGAGATTGCGTTCGGCGAGCGACGAGGGATTGGACGCGACCGACGGAGGCAGACCCGCCAGCGGATTCACGAGCGACGTGTCCAGTCGATAGGCGAACTGAAGCCGCTTCGCGTTGTCCGCCGGCGTGCCGTCGTAGATCCGCGTGTCGACGTCGATGAAGCGGCCCCAATCGATGCCCCACTGCGGGTTCATCGCCCGGAATCCCGTCAAGCCTTCGGGCAGTCCCTGCGCGGGCACGGGAAAGATCGGCAGCAGGATGTTGTCGTTGAGACGGTATCCGGGCCGGATCATCGAGTGACCGAGCCGGTAGGCGGCCACCGAAAACTCCACCGGCATGAACGGATCTTCCCTCCAGCGGAAGAACTCGATCTCGTGCTTGCTGTAGTGGCCGCCGTGCTTCAAATCCGAGATCACGCTCGAGTGGACGATGCGCGGCAGGAAGTCGTTGATGACGACGTACTGGTAGTGGAATCGAACGAGCTTCTGCACTTCCGGGAACGAGAGCGTGGGATTGTCCAGCAACGTGCGATTGTGAAAGCGGAGCAGCAGTCCCTGGAGCTGCGACACGATCGTGTTTTCATCGTTGCGCGGATCGCCGATCAGCGCGCGCTGCGGGTTCGCCGAGTTGCGCGGCAGATCTTTGGCGTTGGGGTCGCCGCCGCCGCTCAGAGGGCCGCCGAGTAAAAACGCTTTGCCGTTGTACATGTACGGCTGGTCGTCGGGGCCGCGGCCGTACACGTTATCGAGATCGAGCGCCGGCGTGCGGAAGTCGACGAGCGCGTCCGGATCGTTCTGCTGCTGCAGGCTGCTGGCGGGATCGAAGGTCACATCGTGATCGATGAACTGGCCGAAATACGTGTACAACGCCGGTATGCCGCTCTCTTCGTCGTCCTTGCCGTCCTTGACCGGATCGAACGATGCGGACATGGCCGCGCCAAGCAGCTTGAGGTTGTTTTCGTTCTCGCTCTCGGTGTGGCCGAACGTCGCCGGAGGAAGCGAGCGGAACATCCGCCCGAACCGTCCCTGAAAGAGAGGTGACCTCTTGGCGGACATCAAACCACGAATGACCTCACTGTGTTTTCCGCTCATCGCTATGCTCCTTCGGGCACGATCGGAGACGCGCCGCTCATCGAATAGACGAACCGCAGGATGTTTTTGCCAGAAGCGCGATTGTGCTGGACGTTGCAGGAGGAGTTCAACGCACGTTTTGGTAAATCGTTCGCGTTCGATCGGACGCGCGGTTTAGCTCTTCTGTAAGGGCGAGCGTGATCGGTTGAAGCGCGAAGCCTTGCGGCTGTAGCGCGAAGGCTTTAGCCGAGCGATCGATGACTGTTATTTGACCGCGAAGCGATCGATCGTGCGGCGCCGGAAGGCTTCCCAGTTCGCGGTGATCTCCTCGATCGAGTCGCTGCCGAATTTCTCGAGCATCGCGTCTGCGAGCACGATCGCGACCATCGCCTCGCCGACGACCGCCGCGGCAGGGACGGCGCAGACGTCACTCCGCTCGATCGCGGCCGGGCTGACGGTCATCGTGGTCAGATCGACCGAGCGCAGCGGCTTCATCAGCGTCGAGATCGGCTTCATGTAAGCCGTCACGCGGAGGTCCTGTCCGTTGGTGACGCCGCCCTCGAGACCGCCCGCGTTGTTGGTCGGCCGCGCGAGCGGAATCGAGGCTTCGCCGCTGGCGTCGGGGCCGGGAAGGATCTCGTCGTGCACCCGTGAACCCGGAACGTCGGCGACGGCGGGTCCGCGTCCGATGCCGACGGCCTTGATCGCGGGGATCGACATCAGCGCTTGCGCAAGGCGTCCGTCCAGCTTGCGATCCCAGTGAACGTAGCTGCCCAGGCCGGGCGGGAGGCCGTGCACGATGATCTCGAATGTGCCTCCCATCGTGTCACCGGCTTCACGGGCCTTGTCGATCTCGGCGATCATCAGCTGCTCGACGGATGCGTCGGCGCAGTGCAGCGGCGCGTCGGGACTGATCGCGCTGACCTGGCTGTAGGTGATGATCAAGGGATCGGCGACGGCAGCCGATCCGATTCTCACGACGTGGCTGACGATCTCTGCGCCGATCGTTCGGAGTAGCTGTCGCGCGATCGCGCCAACCGCCACACGAGCCGCTGTTTCCCGTGCGCTGGCGCGCTCGAGCACATTGCGCATGTCCTCGTGGCCGTACTTGACGAAGCCGGCGAGGTCGGCGTGACCAGGACGCGGCCGCGTCACCGGTGAACGATCGGCGCCCGTTGCCTCGGCCGGCATCTCCGGCTCGGCGTACATCGTGCGCTGCCAGTTTTCCCAGTCCTTGTTCGGAATCATCAGCGCGATCGGCCCGCCGGTGGTGATTCCATGGCGCACGCCGCTCAGCGGCTCGGCGCGATCCGATTCGATCAACATCCTGCGTCCGCGACCGTAGCCGGTCTGGCGCCGGCGAAGCTCCGACGTCATCGCGTCGATGTCGAGCGTCAGGCCGGCAGGTACACCCTCGATGATGGTGACGAGGGCTTTGCCGTGCGACTCACCGGCAGTCAAGAAACGCAGCATGCGATGTTCATTCTATCTGAAATATTTGCCTCACCCGGGCAACGCGCGGTCGTCATCGCCGCAGCGTCGACTCGGGCGGTGGTCTTGCACGTCCGTCGTCATGCAACTGGTAGCCGATCGATTCGCGGCGCACGAAGACGGCCGCGTATTCGATCTCTCGACAGGGGCGCTCGTGACGCTCGTGATCGGCAGCGCGGGCGGCGTCTCGGAGCAGCTCCGATGGGTAGAGCGATGTGACGCATTTCGAGCGCTGCGTCATCCAGTTGTGGCGCCACTCGTCGACTACGGTCTCTTCGGCGTGTCGTCCAGGTTTGAAGCCTGGGGTTGCGGTGGTGCGCTGCGCCGCCGGAGCGACGGGGCTGAACCTCACGCGCGCGCGACCCGATGGCTTCGCGCGTGCGGACGTTCTGCGGCTGGTGCGTATCGACCGGATTCAATCCGCTCTTCCAATGATGGTCGTGAGGTGTGGCTTCCCGAGATGGGCACTGGCTACCCGGAGGCGGTGATAGACGATGAGCTGTCGATGTCGATTGGCGATCGAGGTTTGCAGATTGTCGAACGGTCGATCGTGACCATCCTTGCGGAAATGTTCCAGGCGGCGGATGCCCGTCCAAACGTTTCGGCACTGTGGGGACCGCCGGGCAGTGGGAAACGGATCGTTGTCGGCGAGCTTGCGCGCATCGCGCGGACGGCCGGCTACATTCCGGTCGCGGCGTCGCTCATCTCGTCGTGCCAGGCCCAGATGTGGGAGGGCCGCAGCCTGTTCGTGATTGCCGATTCCGCGTTGGAAGGCGTGTGGCAAGCCTTCCTCAACGCTTCTCTCAAGGATCCGCAGCGCCACGTTCTCCTGCTCGTCGGAGAGCGCGAGCAACGGCACATCGCAGGCGCTGCCGTCGGTCGCATGTCGATTGACGCGATGACGTCTGCGGTTCGCCCCCAGGTGCTGGACCGGCGTCTGGCGCAGCGAGTGCGCCGTGCCGCCGAGCGTGCAGAAGGTCTGCCCGGGCGTTTTGCGCGGCTCCTGTGGCCGGATTGGATCACGACGCACCGGCCGCGAGCCCCGGTGATCCGCCCGAGCGCGTCTCGCGTCGCCGAGCAGCAAGCCGTGTACGGACGTCCGGATTCGGCCGACGAGGTGTTCAACGCGCCGCTGGTCGCGTGCACCTGGCCAGCGCCCGGAGAACTGGCGGTGTTCCGGCGCAGGATAGCGAGCGCAATCGACGACGTCGAGCGAGGACGCCACGCTCAGGGAATCCGTCAGCTGCGGCAGGTGGTTGGGAGCCTTGCGCGCCGAGGAGCCTGGATTGACGCGTGCCGTGGCGCCCACGCTCTCTCGGCGGCGCTGCTACGGCGTGGCCGTTGTCGCGACGCGCTGGCGACCGTCGCCGACGGTCGCGACTACGCGACTCGCGCGGGCGATGAGCCGGCGCTCGTCGAATTCGCGATCGTCGATGGAAACGCAAGGATCGACCTCGGCCGCTTCGACGAAGCCGAGAGCGTGCTCGGGACGGCTCTGGTCGTAGCGCGAGCGCTTCGCGAGCCCGATCGCGAGGCTGCCGTTTCGTTCGCCCTGGCACGCGCCTCCTACTGGCGCGGCGCTTACGCAGATGCGGAGACGCTCCTCGAACCGGAATCCGGCTCGCCGCGTCTGCGTATTCGGCGTTCTTTGCTCACATCGCGGATCGCCGCCGCTCAAGGCGATCCAGGGCGCGCGATGAGCATCGCGACGGCGGCCGTCGGCGCCGCGAACGAAGACGGCGATCCGGCGACAAGGGCCAGTGCCGCATGGGTCATGGCGCTCGTGCACTTCGCCGTCGGCGATCTCGCGGCGGTCGAGCGCGATCTATCCGAAGCGCTCTCGCTGGCGCGAGCGGCGCGAGATCCGCAGCGCGCCATTCGAGTCCGGCTGCTGTGCATCGAAGTGGAGCGCGCACGATCGCGCCCCGCGGTCGTCGTCGCGCATCTCGGTCATCTCCGGCGTCTCGTCGCGGCAGCGCCGGCTCTCCTCCGAGCCCGGTGGGATCTTGCGACCGCGCTGTGCGGGACGGAAGCTCGCTGGCCCGACGTGATAGAGAGACACCAGAAATCGTCCGGGTTTGCCAGCCTGGGGCTTTACGTCACTCCAAATCGGTCGTTCAGCGGGGTCACGTGTCGCCAGAACGGCGATAGCGACGCTCTCTCCCTCGATGGCGTGCACGCAGGGACGAGGTCCTTCGCTGCCGAGACGTTCGTCGAGGAATTGGTCGCAATCCTGCGTGTGTGCCAGACAGCGGCCGATGAAATCGATCTTCTCAAGGACGTGTGCGATCGCCTTCGCCAGCATCTCCACGCCGCTGCGGTCGCGTTTGTCGCCGTTCGCGGCGGCCTGACGACCATCGTTGCGTCCGCCGGGAGTCGGCTCGAGACGGACATCGCCGAGCGCGCCGTGGCCGCAGGCACGACGATTCCGCCGCACTGTCATCACGATCGTGTTGAAGCCGCGGCACCCATCACGTACGGCGCCGAGACGCTCGGTGCGGTCTGCGCGCGCTGGACCATCGGGTCGACGTACGACAACTCCCGCGCCGGATCGGTGTTGACCATGAGCGCCGCCGTTGCGGCGCCGATGCTGGCGGCCGTCGTTGCGCGAGACGCGCGCGGCAACGAGGTGGCGGGCGAGCTGATCGGTGTCACGCCGGGGATGGTCGCCCTCCGCCAGAGCGTCGCGCGTGCCGCGGCGGCTCCGTTTGGCGTCCTGATCGACGGGGAGAGCGGTAGCGGAAAAGAGCTCGTGGCGCGCGCGATCCACCGAGGAAGCGGACGCCGCCACAAGCCGTTCTGTGCGCTCAACTGCGCGGCGCTCCCCGACGACCTCGTCGAGGCCGAGCTGTTCGGCCACGCCCGCGGTGCCTTCACCGGCGCCGTCGGCGATCGGCCCGGCGTTTTCGAAGAGGCACACGGCGGCACGCTGTTCCTCGACGAGATCGGGGAGCTGACGCCGCGAGCCCAGGCCAAGGTCCTGCGCGTCATCCAGGATGGCGAGCTGCGCCGCGTCGGTGAAAACGTGACACGGCGAATCGACGTCCGGATCGTGTCGGCGACCAATCGCGCACTGCGCGCCGAAGTGGACGCCGGCCGGTTCCGGCTCGACCTGCTCTATCGCCTCGACGTCGTGCACATCACCGTGCCGCCGCTGCGGGATCGCCGCGAAGATGTCGCGTTGCTCGCCGAACACTTCTGGCGCGATGCCACCGAGCGCGTCGGCAGCCGCGCGACGCTCGGCGCATCCACGCTTGCCGCGCTGGCACGCTATGACTGGCCAGGCAACGTGCGTGAGCTGCAGAACGTGCTGGCCGCGCTTGCGGTACGGTCGCCGAAGCGCGGCGTGGTTCCACCCTCCGCGTTGCCGCCTCAGTTCGGCGAGCGCGGACCCGCTGAGCGATGGTCGCTCGACGAAGCCCGCCGCACCTTCGAGGTCAGCTTCGTGCGCGCAGCGCTCGTGCGGACCGGCGGACATCGCGGAAGGGCCGCGGCGGAGCTCGGGGTCACGAGGCAGGGACTCGCCAAGCTCATGACCCGGCTTGGGATCGCCATATGACGGGAGATCGGCGGCCTCAGTTCTGAACGGTGGGCTGTGCGCGGCGGGCGAGGGCAAGGAGCGTCGGGTTGTTCGGGTCTTTCTCGAGGCCACGCGCTGCCGTCGCCTGCGCCGATTTCCGGTCGCCGGCGCGGAGTTGCGCTTCCGCGAGCGAAGCGATTAGCCGGACATCGTTTGGGCTCGACGAGGTCGCCTTCGTCAGCCAGCTGACAGCGGTCTCCGGATCGTTCAGCCGCACCGACAGCGACGCGATCCGTACCGCTCGCGAGACGAAATCGGTCTCGTTGCTGATCAGCGCGCCGTATTGAATGAGGGCCTCTCGCGCGGGAGCGAGGTGATTTTGTCTCTCCGATGTGGACGCGAGAAGAAGCAGCGATTGCGGATCGATGGGGAAGCGATGCGCCGCCTGCTGAAGGGCGTGTTCGGCCGCTTCGACGTCTCCCGCTTGAAGCAGCGTGCGGCCATAAAGTGTGAGGACCTCGCTCGTGGCGGCGGGACTCGACGTGACGCGTTCGAGCGCCTGGCGCGCCTTGCCGAGAAACGCGCGATCCTCGCGCGGCCGTTCCAGCCACACGCGTCCCAGCGCGCCGTAGATGGCCGGCTCGTTGGGGTTCAGCTCGAGCGCACCGCCGAGCGTGAGCACGGCGAGATCCCAGTGACCGGCGCGGGCCTGGGCCATACCGATGGCCACCTGGCGCGCGACGTGACCACGATCGAGGCCGGCGATCACATTCAGCTGATCGAGCTCCTGGCCATGCCGTTCCAGCTCACCGTACAAGTCGGCGAGCTCCTCGCGCGCGGGGACGAGACCGGGCGAGAGCGCGACCGTTTTTTCGAGCGCCTTGATGGCGTCGGCGATGTGACCCTGCTCGCGCAGGCACACGCCGAGCAGGTACTGCGCATCGGCCGATTGTTCGTCGAGGCGAAGCGTGTCTTTCAGCGCGGCGATGGCCGCGTCGATGTCACGCCCGCGAAAACGGGCGAGCGCCAGCTTGTAGGTCACCCGCGCCGACCGGTCGTCCAACCGGACGCACCGCTCGTACGCGGAGATGGCGCGGTCGTACTGCTGAGTCTGGAAGAGGACGTCGCCCAGCGCCTCGAGCGGCCGCGTTGCCGCCGGATCGAGGTTCGCCGCGGTGCGAAAATCGCGCGCGGCGGCTTCGAGATCGCCCCGTTCGCCTCGCCGCTGGTACGTCTGTCCTCGACGCAGGTACGCGAGCATCGAGGACGGCCGGAGCGCGATGGCGCCGCTGTAGGCTTCGATGGCGTTGACGGCCTGGTCGTCGCGCAACGCGTTATCGCCGCGCGTCAGCAGGGTGCTGTAGTTGCGCTGGGCCACCGCCTGATAGGCGGCCGCGCCGCCGACAAGAGCCAGGCACAGCACCGCCAGGGCGAAAACGGCGCGCTTCACGGTGCCTCTATCCTACCAGCCCATCGGAACTTTCGGGCGCGACCGGGGTCTAACTTGGTATAGTGGAACTCTCAGTGAAGCAGGCTCGGGTCGCAACATGGTCTGACGTCGGCGGCCGCGAGGCGGCGCTTGTGCAGCGGTGTGCAGCCGGCGAGCAGACCGCCTGCACGGAGCTGGTTGCCGAGCATCAGCGGATGGTCGTCCAGCTCGCGATGAACCTGCTGGGCGACAGGGACGAGGCGCTCGACCTGTCCCAGGACGTCTTCCTTCGAGTCTTCCGCACCATCCATCGTTTCCGCGGCCAATCGAGCCTTCGCACCTGGATCTACCGGATCGCGGTGAATCAGGCCCGCAACCGCCACCGATTCTGGCGCCGTCGCCATCGCGCCGATCAGGTCTCGCTCGATCAGCACATTGCGGCCCACGGCGAGTTCCACTCCGCGGGACAGTCGACGCCCGACCGCGTCCTCGCGCAGAAAGAGCTGGGCCAGAAGCTCGAAGCGGCCCTCGAGCACCTGCCGTTCGACCAGCGCACCGCGATCGTGCTCCGCGAAATCGACGGCCTGAGCTACGAAGAAATTGCGTTCTCGCTCGGCGTGGCGGTAGGGACCGTCAAGTCGCGGCTCACGCGCGCGCGTCAGGCGCTGCGTCTCGAGCTGCGCGAGGCGAGGACGTCATGAAGACGCTGAGTTGCGCGTCGACACGTCGCCGTCTCCAGGCGTTTCACGACGGCGAGTTGTCCGTCGGCGAGCAGATCGCGGTCAGCGCACACGTGGAATGGTGCCCGCGCTGCGCCCGCGCCCTGGCGGACGTCCGCGAGGTGGCGGCGGCGCTCCACGCGGTCCTTCCAGGCCGGCTGACGCTGTCGCAGGAAGACGCCGCCGTGTTCACCGGAACGGTGGTCAATCGCCTCAAGGCGGAAGATGCGGCGTCGGTCTTCGCCCGCGTGCGCGTGATGTTCTCGGACATGCGCCTCGGCTACGCCGGATTGGGCGCCACGGCCGCCACGATCGTCTGCGTGGTCATCATGCTGACGATGATGCATTTTGCGCCGAAGGAGCGCCCCGATTCGCTGCGCGCGATGATGAGCGTCATCTCCACGCCGCTCGAGTGCGATACGCTCGACCTGTCGGATTCAACCGGTTGCCGTGCACGGTGGGCGGAGCGCTTCCAGCGCGCGAACGAGTGGGCCGAGCAGGACGCCGTCTTCGCCCTGGAGATCGTGCTCACCCGTCAGGGCGGTCTCGCCAACATCGCGATGCTTCGCAAGGCGCGCACGCACGCATCGGCCGATCAGGCGCGCATCATCGATGGTCTGCTCGATCTCGTGCAGCAGGCGCGTCTCGATCAGCCTCTCGAAATGCGGCTGCCGACTGCGATCTATCTCCAGGAACAGACGACGGTGCGCGCCAGCAAACAGCCGCCGCCGCTTGATGTGCCGCTGCCACAGCTGCCGCAGCCCAAGAAGCGGGCGCTCCTCGACGGCCGCGTTCGTCCCGCCCGCGCATAACGCCTTTCGACGTCGACATCGGTACGTCCCGCGCGGGCATCTCGCGCGTTCAATATTGGTGTAGTGCAGACCTTCAGGTCCGCCCGTGGGATGCAGGCCTGAAGGCCTGCACTACTTCTGAGTGGAAACCGTCAGCGGCGCGGCGGTCCGTCGACGTGGATCGTCTGCACGTTGTTCATCGAGTCGCTGGCCCGCAGCGTTAAACCGCGTTCCCCAAGCGTGCCGTCAACCGCCAGCTCGTAGTGCTCTTCGCGTGAATCGGCGATCCCGTCCACCGGAAAGACACCGCGCCAGCGCTGGCCGTCCTCCGAGAACTCGACGCGCTGCACGGGCGAGTGATCGTCCTTTACGTCGAACGTGATGATCGTGCGGCCTCGATCGACGCGAACGCTGCTGACCGTGATCGCAGGAGCCGTGTTGTCGACCTCGAATTCGACGCTGTCGAGCTCTCCGGCGAGTGCGCTCCCGAGTGGATTCGACGGGGCATCCGACGCGATGATCCTGACGAAGTAGGTGCCGTTTGGTACGGTGGTGGTGTCCCAGACCAGGATGGTGTCGCTCGTGGCCTTGCGGAGCGTCTTCCAGGCCGTCTCGCCCTCGCGCCGGTAGAGGACGTCGTACACCAGATCGTCGTCGTTCTCATCGTCGGCTTTCCAGGCGAGCGTCTGAAGTCCCTTCTGATACGTCCGGCGGCCCAGTGCGGACGCGCTGCCCGGCTGCGCGCTCGCGGCCGCGGCGAGCTTGCGCTCGGGCGTCGACTGATCGTCGAAGCCGGCCAGCTCCGGATCCCCGGTCGAGAACGGCTTCTGAAAGACGATGCCCGGCGGGTGGACGGTGATGCTCCGAACAACGGGCCGAAGATTGCGTTGAAGGTACGCCGCGGTGACCGACGTCAGGATCGGGCCGTCGCCTTTCCCGGTCAGCACCGCGCGCCACTGAAGGTACCGCGCCTTGGGACTCGTGATCGGCGAGCCGGTCGGATTAGTGTAGGCCGCCGACCAGGAGCTCCAGGTTTCGTCTGGCGTTTCCGTGTTGCCCGCGCGCGTGAACAGCTCGATCTTGTTGCCGTTGGTCGCCGTGCCGCGCCAGCTCATGGCGCCCCACGTGGAGATCATCTGCGCGTCGCGCACGTCGGATTCGTACGTGCCGCGCGGCGCGCGATCGGGAGAGACGCGGAACAGCTTGCCGGGATTGGCCGTCGCGTAATACAGCCGGCCCGACGGATCTTTGTAAAACGCGGTGACCTGCTGCGCGGCGGCGCGGGCGAGCAGCGTCGGCCGAAGAGGATCGCCCTCGAGCCGGAACATCTTGCCCTTTCCGCCGGTGCCGATGATGAGTGCGCCGGAGCGATCGAAGGTCAGGTCGTACGGGGAGTCTTCACGCGACTCCCAGAGCTGATCCCAGACGCCATCGGCGGAGATGCGGTACACGGCGCCCTTCGGCGATCGACGATCCTCGCGAGGGGACGCCGACGATCCGGATCCGGTGTCGACGATCGCCATCGATGTGATCTCGGCCGACACCGTCGCGATTGGCGTTCGTGTGACCTCGGGGGTCGGCCGATCGCCGGCCGTGTCCGTGATCACCGGTGCGGATCCCGAGCCGGCACGTCCGCTCACGGCGGCGACATACAGCACGCCCTTGTCGTCGAACCTGAGCGCGCGAATTTCCTGGAAGGGCGAGTCGAGCAGCATGAACGGCTTGCCGTCCGGATCGAGCCGCAGCACTTTGCCAGGCGTTCCGGTGCCGACGAGCAGGTTGCCGTTCTTGTCGAAGGCGAGCGCCGTCACGTGCGTCGTGTTCGTCTTGTAGAACACGGTCGCCTTGCCGTCCGGCGCGATCTTGTGGATCGTGCCCTTGTCGCCCGTGCCCGCGAACACGTTGCCCTTGCCGTCGACGGCGAGCGCCCAGATGTATTTGTCGTCGCTGTTGAAAAATGTCGTGGACGAGCCGCTCCGGTCGACCTTGTAGATCTTGCCGTCGGGTGATGTGGCGACGTACAGCCCGCCGTTCGGCGCGAGGGCCAGCGCGTGCACCTCGAGTTCCGTGCTGTCGAAGAACAGCGATCCTTTGCCCTGCGGATCCACGCGGAACACCTTGCCCTCGTTGCCCGTGCCGACGAACAGGGTGCCGTCCGGCGCCGCGACCATCGACCAGAGGAACGGCGCCGACGTTTCGTAGACCAGTTCGGTGACGGGACCGAGCGTCAACTGACCGTGGCTGTCGATGGAAAGATTTTCGACGTCGCCTTTCAGGAACTCGCTTTGCGTGGCGGCCTGAAAGAATTTCGGCGTCGACCCGTGGACGGAAACCAGCGCAGCGGCGACGAAGGCCGTCGTCAGCAGAAAACGAAAACGCTTAGGCATCAATTTGGAGAGACGGTGATCGTGAGTGTCCGGGATCCGGTCACGGCGTGCTCGGTCGGCAGCTCCCACTCGCCCAGCGTGGCGTTGTGGAGCGGGTTGAAGTTGCCACCGTTGCGATCGCCTTCGAGCACGCTGAGCACCGACGGCGGGAGCGCCGACAGCAGCTCACCGTTGACGACGGCGCCGGCGTCGGAGCCGAGGAGCTTGATGTAGAGCGAGTTGTTGCGCCGCCCTTTGTTCAACGCCTTGATGATCTGGTCGACGCTGCGCGGCTGAGGAGCGCGCGCTTCGCGCTGCTCGTTCATGCCAAGGCGGCCGCCGTCCGAGACCAGGAGCGACAGCGATCCGTTGGCGTTGTGCGGAATCTCGATCGGCAGCGTGCGCACCACTTCGTCGCCGCGATAGGTCCTGAACATGACCTTCAGCGGAACAGTCCGGCCGGCGCGCGGCCGCGGATCGTCCAGCCACACCCGCTCGAGGGTGGCCGTCTTCGGCTCCTCCGTCGTGCCGAACGTGACGTCGAGGCCGTCGATGTCGATCTTCTCGTAATCGTTGCCCATCAGCGCCGACATCGGCCCGACGATGTAGGCGGCTGCGCCGACGGCGGATTGGTCGCCGGCAAACAGGTTGTCGAATGCGATCGCGTCGTGTTTTTGAACTTTGACCGATCCCTTGACGCTGAACGTCGCCGCGCCGAATTGACGTTCGTAGGAACCGAGCGTGTTCAGGATGCTCGCGTACGTCATGAGCGGCCCGAACAACGGATCGTTCGCGACGGTGAAGTGAAAGGTCTGTTTCGGGACGCGCGTCGATTCGAGCGCGACGCTGATCGGAATCATCCGCGGTCCCTTGCCAAGGCGGCCGGCGATCGCTGTGGCGCGATCCTGCAGCACCGTGCCGATCACCTCACCAGTCGTCGACAGTTTCATCGATGAGAACAGGCTGGGCAGGATCGTGTAGACGTACGCCCGGGTCATCGGGAACTCGGTCGGTCCCAGGTTGTACATCGGGTGCCCGAACGCGTAGACCCGGTCGCCGTCGATGTGCGTCACGGTTCCCGTGCCGCCGAGCATCAGATCGCCGCCGACGAGCATCACGCCGACGGCGTCGCCCGGCTTGAGCGGACCCTCGTACGGTTTCTCGCCGAGGTGCATGCCAGCGACGCTGCCGCCGGTTGGAATGAATCCCTGATCCCGGAAGGCCGTGCCGAACATGTCGGCGAGATCGGGCTCGAAGCCCGACATCACGAGCGGCGTCGCGATCGGTCGGAGCAGCGTGCCGAGCTGACTGCCGCCCAGCCCGGCCACCGAGGTCAAGCCCGACAGCTCGCTGTCATTGGGCCGTTCGGCAAACGGACGGTTCCAGCTGAGCGCCTTTCGAAACGCCGAGGACAGACCTTCGCGCGTGAGCGGGAATTCGACTTTGACGCGCGCACCCGCCGGGCGAATGCTGCCCTGCGCGGTGGAATCGGTCATCTCGGCGATGGGGGTGATGCCGGCGATCGGCTCTTTGGAGAAGCTGCCTAGCGCATACGAGACCGCGCCAATGAGCTTGCCGTCGACGTACACGGGGCTGCCGCTCATCCCCGCGATCACGCCGGTGTTGGCGAGCGGACCGCCCTCGAGCCTGGCGAGAATCAGGTTGCGGCGCGGTCCGATGACGTTCTCGAGGACGCCGAGGATATTCGCTTTGAATTCCTCGACGTGCGTGCCGTCGAAGACCGTGTGGCCGATGCCGACCATGCCTGGCCGGACGTCCTTGACGTCCATCTGGGTGGTCGCGCCAGAGATGAGGCTCGACACGCCACCGAGAGCGACGAGCAGGCTGATCGCAAGCCGGCGAACGTTCATGGGTTGATTCCAATCTACGGGAGAAGTGCTTGCTGGTCAAGGAGAATGGCCGATTGCGTTGACAGTCGTTGCGCAGGTTTGCTATGGTCTGAAACTTCAGATGCCGACGTCCTTCAGCCTTGCGGCCGATACTTTCCAACCTGCGGCACCCGTGTGCTCGTGGGCGTGGCGGTGGTATTGGAGCCCGACTGAAGAGGCATCCGCCTAGGCGCCACACCGCCACAGCGCGACACGGATTCCAAGCCTCTTCAGCCGAAAGCTGAAGAGGCTTTTTTTATGTCCAGACCTTTGCTTTGCGTTACGGTGACCGGCGCCACGACGGCCGAACTCCGTCAACGGCGCGACGCCGTGCCGGACGCCGACCTCATCGAGCTGCGGCTCGATACGGTCAGCGATCCGAGCGTCGAGGGCGCGCTCGCCGGACGGACGCGTCCCGCGATCGTCACGTGCCGTCCCGCCTGGGAGGGCGGCGAGTTCCGCGGATCCGAAAACGAGCGCAAGCAAATTCTGGCCGATGCGTTGTCGCGGGGCGCCGAGTATGTGGACCTGGAATGGCGCGCGCGCTTCGACGATCTCATCGCGAGCACCGGCGGCCGGCGCATCGTACTCTCGGCCCACGACTATCATGGCGTGCCCATCGACCTCGATGCGCGTGTGGCGGCCATGCTTTCCACCGGCGCCGAGGTCGTCAAGATTGCCGCGCGGCTGACCAGCCTCAGCGACGCCGTGCCGCTGCTGGCGCTCGGAACCAAACCTGGCGGACCGAACAACCTGGCGATCATCGGGATGGGACCGTACGGTGTCTCGACTCGCGTGCTGGCCGGGCGCTTCGGATCGATCTGGACGTACGCGGGCGCACTGAAGGAGATCGGGCAGTTGAGCGCGCAGTCGATGTTGGAGGACTACCACTTCCGCGCGGTCACCGATAAAACCGAAGTCTATGGCGTGGCGGGCGGATCGGTGTCGCATTCGGTGTCGCCGGCCATGCACAACGCGGCATTCCGAGCGGCGCACGTGGACGCCGTCTACCTGCCGCTGCCGGCCGTGGGCGCCGTGGATTTCGCGACGTTTGGCCGCGCGCTGCCGATCAACGGCGCGAGCGTCACGATTCCGCTCAAGGTGTCGCTGTTCGATCAGGTCGACGAGGTGTATTCGCTGGCCAGCCGCATCGGTGCCATCAACACCATTCGCGTCGACCAGGGACGCTGGATCGGCAGCAACACCGACGTCAACGGGTTCCTCGAGCCGCTGCGGGAGCGGGTCTCGCTGAGCGGCCTTCGCGCGTCAGTGCTGGGTGCAGGCGGTGCCGCGCGTGCGGTGACGGTGGCGCTCGTTTCCAACGGGTGCGAAGTCACGGTCCACGCGCGCAACCGGCAGCAGGCGGAGGAGACGGCCCTGTGGACGGCCGTTCAGATCGGTCCGTGGCCTCCCGAAGCGGACAGCTGGGACCTGCTGGTCAACTGCACGCCGGTCGGCATGTATCCGCGTGTCGACGAGACGCCGGTTCCGGCAGACCGGTTGACGGGCCGGTACGTGTACGACCTGGTCTACAACCCGACCGTGACGCGTCTGCTTCGCGACGCCACGGCTCGAGGGTGCCAGACCATCGGCGGGCTCGAAATGCTCGTCGCCCAGGCGCGGGAACAGTTTCACTGGTGGACCGGAATCAGGGCACAGGCTGGCGTGATGAGGGAAGCCGCGCTGAAGCGGTTGGCGGAGTTTGATCGCGATGAAGATTACATCGTTTGAGCAGTTCAAGGAGTTAGCCAGGCGCGGAACGTTCGTGCCGGTGTGCAAGGAGATCGTGGCCGACCTCCTGACGCCGGTGTCGGCGTTTCTGAAAATCGCCGAACATGCCGACTACGCGTTCCTGCTGGAGAGTGTCGAGGGCGGGGAACATGTCGGCCGTTATTCGTTTCTCGGGAAGGATCCCTTCCTGATCCTGCGCGCGAAGGACGGCAAAACGACTGTCGATCGCGGCGGGGTCACGAAGGAGAGTGAGCACTCGTGCGTCGAAACGCTGCGGCGGCTCATGGCGGACTTCCGATCGCCCTTTGTCCCCGAGCTGCCGCGCTTCACGGGCGGTGCGGTCGGTTTCCTGGGCTACGGCGCAGCCTCCTGGTTCGAGCCGACGCTGGGTGATCTGGGCTCGTCGCCCGACGGGGCAGACGGCGCCGGTTTCATGCTGTTCGACACGGTGCTCGCCTTCGACCACGTGCAGCACCGGATCCTCATCATTGCCAATGCCCGCATCACGCCGGACGAAGATCTCGAATCGCTCTACCAGTTTGCGTGCGCAAAAATCCAGTTTCTCGAGCGTGAGCTCGAGCGCAACCTCTCGCACAAACGCGCCGAGGCAGCCGAGGCGTTGTCGTTCACGTCGAACCATACGCGTGAACGGTTCGAAGAGCAGGTGCGCGCCGCTAAAGAGCACATCGCGGCGGGCGACATCTACCAGGTAGTGCTCTCGCAGCGCTTCGAGGCGGAAGTGGCGGCCGAGCCGTTCACGGTGTATCGCGCCCTCCGTCACGTGAACCCGTCACCCTACATGTATTTCATCCGCATGGGCGGCGTCTCGGTCGTCGGGTCGTCTCCCGAGATGCTGGTGCGCGTCGAAGGTTCGCGCGTCGAGACGCATCCGATCGCGGGGACGCGTCCGCGAGGCCGCAACGACGAAGAAGACATGCGTCTGGCCGAGGAGCTCAAGCGCAACGAGAAAGAGCGGGCGGAGCATGTCATGCTCGTCGATCTCGGGCGCAATGACGTCGGCCGCGTCTGCGAGTACGGATCGGTGCGGGTGCCGCAGTTCATGGGCCTCGAACGGTTCTCGCACGTCATGCACCTGACGTCGATCGTAGAAGGCAAGCTCGCCGACGATCGCGATCGCCTCGACGCGCTCGTGTCGTGCTTCCCGGCCGGCACCGTTTCGGGTGCGCCGAAAGTCCGCGCGATGCAGATCATCAAGGAGCTCGAGCCTTCAGGGCGCGGGTTGTATGCCGGAGCGGTCGGCTACATCGATTTTGCCGGGAACCTCGACTTCTGCATCGCCATCCGAACGGTCATCATGTCGAAGGGCAAGGCGTTCGTGCAGGCCGGTGCCGGGATCGTGATGGATTCGAATCCGACAGCGGAATACGACGAGACCCGGGACAAGGCCAAGGCGCTGCTGAGAGCCCTCGATCTCGCGCAGGCGGGACTTTGACATTGCAGAATTGCAATCCCAACTTCCTGCAATCCTGCAATTGACAGAATTATGGTTTTAGTCATCGATAACTACGACTCGTTCACCTATAACCTCGTTCAGTACCTGGGCGAGCTCGGCGCGGACGTGCGCGTCATGCGCAACGACGTCGTGACGGTCGAGGATGTCGTCAAGGCGAACGCCGATCGCATCGTCATTTCTCCGGGTCCGGGGCGTCCCGAACAGGCCGGCGTCACCATGGACGTGATTCGCCGCCTGGGCGAGACGACGCCGATTCTTGGCGTCTGCCTGGGGCACCAGGCCATAGGCGCGGTGTTCGGCGGCGAGGTCGTGCGTGCCGGCGTGCCCATGCACGGCAAGACGTCGACCATCGAACACGACGGCCAGGGGCTGTTCAGCGGCATCGCCGGACCATTCGTCGCGTCGCGCTATCACTCGCTCGTTGTCGCAGAGGACGGTCTGCCACCAGCGCTCGAGATCACCGCACGGACGCGGGAGGACTCGCAGATCATGGGATTGCGTCACCGTTCGTGGCCGATACAAGGGGTTCAGTTTCACCCTGAGTCGATCCTGACCGGAGAGGGCAAACACATTCTGCGAAATTTCCTGGACGGCCGAATCGGTTGCGTCCATCCGTAGCGGATTCACCATGTTTCAAGAGCTGATCGAAAAACTGACCCGGCACGAGGATCTGACGTCGGATGAGGCTGCGGCCGCGATGTCCGAGGTGATGGAGGGGCGCGCGACGCCGGCCAACATCTCCGCGCTCCTCGTCGGCCTGGCGATGAAAGGCGAACGGCCGGCTGAAATCGTCGGGCTCGCGCGAGCGATGCGGGCGCACGCCGTTCAAGTGTCCAGGCGGCACGAGGATGTGTTCGATACCTGCGGCACGGGAGGCGATCGCGCGAACACGTTCAACATCTCGTCGTGCGCGGCGCTCGTCGTTGCCGCGGCCGGCGTGCGCGTGGCCAAACACGGCAACCGATCGGCCTCGAGCAAAGCCGGTGGTGCGGACGTGTACGAGGCGCTCGGCATCCGCATCACGGCGTCGCCGGTGGTGGTCGAACGGTGTCTCGCGGAGGCCGGCATCGGCTTCTTCTTCGCGCCGACGTTTCATCCTTCGATGCGTCATGCCGGCCCGGTGCGCCGCGAGCTGGGCGTGCGCACGGCGTTCAACCTGCTCGGCCCGCTGACGAATCCCGCGGGCGCCTCGCGCCAGCTGGTTGGCGTCCCGCGGCCGGAATTCACCGAGTTGATGGCGCGTGCTTTGATGCTCCTCGGGACGAAGCGAGCCTGGGTCGTCCACGGGGCGGACGGCATCGACGAGCTCACGACGACGGGTTACACGAAGATCTCGGAGTGCCGCGACGGTGCAGTGAACACGTTCTACCTGCATCCAGCCGACGTCGGACTCCCGAAAGCACCAGCCGGCTCGCTGCTTGGAGGCGACGCGCACGAAAACGCTCGAACCATCGAGGCGATTCTCGACGGGCAGCGCGGGCCCGCGCGGGACGTTGTCCTGCTGAACGCCGGGGCCGCGTTGTTCATCGCGGGAGCGGCGGCGTCGGTCGACGAAGGGATTCTGAAAGCCTCGCGGGCGATCGATCGCGGCGACGCGAAGCACACGCTGGAGCGGCTCGTGTCGATCTCAACCGCCGAGGAATTCGGCGTCGGTGCCAGCGCGTGACCGAATCAGCAGGAACCGCGGACCTGCTCGCAACCATCGTCGCCGCCACGCGACGGATCGTCGACGTGCGCCAGGCCGGGGAGCCGATGACGGCGCTGGCGCAGCGGGCGGCGTCGAGGCCGTCCCGTGAAGGCCGGTTTCAAGCCGCGCTTTCCGATCACGGCGGCTACAACGTGATCGCCGAGTGCAAGCGTCGATCGCCCTCCCGCGGTGTCCTGCGCGAACACTACGACCCCGTGGCGATAGCCACGGGCTATGCGGACGCCGGCGCCGCCGCGATTTCGGTGCTCACCGAACCGACGTTCTTCGACGGCTCGCTCGAGCATTTGCAAGCCGTGAGCGCTGCCGTCGACGTGCCGGTGTTGCGAAAGGACTTCGTCATCTCCGAGTACCAGCTGCTCGAGGCGAAGGCCGCGGGCGCGGACGCTGTGCTGTTGATCGTAGCCGCGCTTCGCCCGGCCGAGCTCAAGGTGCTGCACGATCACGCGAGGCGGCACGGCCTCGACGTCCTGGTGGAGGTGCACGACGCGACGGAGCTGGCGATCGCAATCGACGCCGGAGCGCGCATCGTCGGCGTCAACAATCGGAATCTCCGGACGCTGCAGGTCGACGTCCACGCGTCGGAGACGCTCATCGGCCGGATGCCCGCCGGGGTCCTCGCCGTCAGCGAGAGCGGGCTGAAGACAGCGGACGATCTCCAGCGACTGAAGGCGCTCGGCTACTCCGCGTTCCTCATTGGCGAGCGCTTCATGGCGGCGGCCGACCCCGGCTCGGAGCTCAAAAACCTTCTCGCCACAGCGTCCGCCACAACAAGGGACACAATGGTGACAAAGGATACAAAGGGGATGCGATGACTGTGCCCACCTTCGTGTCCGCTGTTCCCCTTTGTGTCCTTGTCTGGTTTTTATGTTCGTGAAGATCTGCGGCATCACGCGCCTCGAGGATGCGGAAGCGGCCGTGGCTGCTGGCGCCGGCGCGATCGGGTTCATTTTCTGGCCGGCGAGCCCGCGCTTCATCGATCCGCATCGTGCGCGCGTTATCGCGGCGGCGCTGCCGCCGTTCGTGACGCCGGTCGGCGTGTTCGTCAACCAGCCGCTCGACTACGTGAACGGCGTGGCGAGCCTGGTCCGCCTTGGTGTGGTGCAGCTTCACGGTGACGAAAGTCCCCAGTTTGCGAACGCGGTTGCTCGTCCGGTGATGAAGGCCGTCTCGATCGGGAAGGCCGATGTGCGGCTCTGGCCGGCGCGCGTGAGGCTCCTGCTCGACGTGCACGATCCGCTCGCTCGCGGCGGAACGGGACGCACCATCGACTGGACCGCCGCGGCGGAACTTGCGTCTGAGCGAGAGATCGTCCTGGCTGGCGGGTTGAAACCCGAGAACGTCGCGGACGCGGTCGCACGCGTCCGGCCCTTTGGCATCGACGTGTCGTCGGGCGTGGAACGGTCACCCGGCATCAAAGATCACCAGCGCCTGCGTGCGCTGTTCGAGGCTGTTCATGACACTGGTCACATCACGACGCGATCCTGACGCGCGCGGTTACTTCGGCGAGTTCGGCGGACGCTATGTTCCCGAAACGCTGGTCGAGCCGATTGAAGAGCTCGAGCGCGCGTATCTCGCTGCCCGCGACGACGCTGGCTTTCAAGGCGAACTGAGCCGGCTGCTCAAGCATTACGTGGGCCGCCCAACGCCGGTCTTCGAGGCCCGGCGCCTCGCCGCCGAAGCCGGCGGCGCGCGCATCTTCCTCAAGCGCGAGGACCTGACGCACACGGGCGCCCATAAGATCAACAACGCGATTGGCCAGGCACTGCTGGCCGCCCGCATGGGAAAACGGCGCATCGTCGCCGAGACGGGCGCGGGACAGCATGGCGTCGCGTCGGCGACCGCATGCGCGCTGCTCGGACTCGAGTGTCACGTGTACATGGGCGCCGAGGACATGGATCGGCAGGCATTGAACGTGGTGCGCATGCGGCTCCTCGGCGCGGAGGTGCTGCGCGTGGACGCCGGCAGCCGGACGTTGAAGGACGCGATCAACGAGGCGATGCGCGACTGGGTCACCAACGTCGCGGACACCTACTATCTCCTTGGCTCCGTGCTCGGTCCGCATCCGTATCCGCTGATGGTCCGCGAGTTCCAGTCGATTATCGGCAGGGAGGCGCGCGCTCAGATCCTGGAGCTGACCGGCGCCCTGCCGGCCGCGATTGTCGCGTGCGTCGGCGGCGGCAGCAACGCCATAGGGATCTTCGACGCGTTCATCGAGGATCGCGAGGTGCGGCTGATCGGGGTCGAGGCCGGCGGCGAGCAAATTGTCCGAGGCCGCCATGCCGCGCGATTCGCCGGCGGCAGCGCCGGCGTGCTGCAGGGCACACGCACCTTCGTCCTGCAAGACGATGACGGGAATATCGAGCTGACCCATTCGATCTCCGCCGGGCTCGACTACGCGGCCGTCGGGCCCGAACACGCATGGCTGCGGGCGCTCGGGCGTTCCGAATACGCGCACGTCGGGGATCAGGAAGCGCTCGATGCGTTCAAGACGCTCGCGAAGCTCGAAGGCATCCTGCCGGCGCTCGAATCGGCTCACGCCGTCGCCCACGCGATGAAGATTGCCAGGGAGCTTGGGCCGTCCTCGAACATCCTGGTGAACCTGTCGGGCCGCGGAGACAAGGATGTCCAGACCGTCGAAAAGCGTTTGGGGCTGGGCGGTTAAGGGCTAA
>Ga0070665_100002356_pt1 | contig 20888 bp, 10 predicted proteins | sample KBSS13metaG_FD_65862 | JGI IMG/M metagenome (GOLD analysis project Ga0070665, IMG submission 65862) | Switchgrass rhizosphere microbial communities from Kellogg Biological Station, Michigan, USA - KBS S1-3 metaG | ecosystem: Host-associated > Plants > Roots > Rhizosphere > Soil ...
TCATTCAGCCAGATGTCGTCCCACCACTGCATGGTCACGAGATCGCCGAACCACTGGTGCGCCATCTCGTGCGCGAGGATCGAGGCGATCTTCTTCCGGGTGTCGACCGACGCCGACTTCGACTCGGCCAGCAGATCGGTCTCGCGGTAGAAGATCGCGCCGGTGTTCTCCATCGCGCCGGCCGCGAAGTCGGGCACCGCGACGACGTCGAGCTTACCGAACGGGTATTTGATCGCGTAATACGAGTCGTAGAACTGCAGCACCTGCTGCGCCGATTCGAGCGCGATCCGGGTCAGGTCGCGCTTGTCGGGCGTGGCGCAGATCCGGATCGGGATGTTGTCGGCGGCGCCGTCGAGGCACTTGAAGTCGCCCACCGTCATCGCCACCAGATAGGACGACATTTTTGCGGTGGTCGAGAACTTCATCGTGTGCTGGGTGGCGGCCGGCCCGGGCACGTCCGACAGCACCCGGCCGTTGGAGATTGCCGTGTCGCCGCGATCGATCGTCAGGGTGACGCCGAAGGTCGCCTTGAACGCCGGCTCGTCGAAGCACGGAAACGCACGGCGCGCGTCGGTCGACTCGAACTGGGTGACCGCGTACTTGCGGAGCCTGGTCTTGCTGATATAGAAGCCGCGCAGCTGCGTGTTCAGCACGCCGCTGAACCTGACGTGAATCTCGGTCGCGCCCTTGCCGAGCGGCTTCGGCACCGTGAGGGTGGCGGTCTGGGCGGCCTCGTCGAGCGCGACCGTGGCGGTCTGCGCCGCGGCGCCGGTGCCGATGGTGACCTCGCGAAACTGAATCTCTGCCGCGTTCAGGACCACCCTGGATGTCGGCTCCGCCACCTGCACGCGGATCGTCTCGGTGCCGTCGAATCGCTCGTGGGCCAGATCGACCACGAACGCCAGGTCGTAGTGGGAGGGCATGACACCGGTCGGCAGCCGCTGTGCTGAGGCGGGTGGGGCGGCCAGGAGGATGAGGACGAGCAGGGTCAGGCTGATGCGGCGCATGCCCTCAGTGTATCGAGAAACTTGACGCCGCCCCGCGCTGCGGGGTAAAAAGGGTTCATCTTGAGCGGTCAATCGACCTGCATGTGTACGTGCTGTTGTTGTTGCGGGCTCCCACGAGCCTCCGCGCCAACGGTCTATTCACTTTGCAGCTCGATGATCACAGGGTGATCTAGTTCAGCAAATCGAACTCAGACTCAAGGCCCGGGAGGCTCAGCTTCCCGGGCCTTTTTTTTGTTTTGTGTGGGGCGCACAGTTTTGTTGCCGAGCGAATATGGCTGACCTCTTACCGTTGTTCCTCAACCTGACCGGTCGCACCGTCGTGCTGGTCGGCGGCGGACCCGTGGCGACCGCGAAGCTGCGGCAACTGGTCGCCGCCGGCGCCCATGTCCGCGTCATCGCGCCGGAAATGACCGACGAGATTCAGGACGCGAAACCGCCGTCCGTGACGATTCAACGGCGCCCGTTCGCGCCGGCCGATCTCGACGAAGCCTGGCTCGTCGTGGCCGCGGCCACGCCGGAGGTCAACCGCCACGTCGCCGAGGTCGCGGAGGCGCGGCGCATCTTCGTCAACGCGGTCGACGACCCCGCCAACGCGACCGCCTTCCTGGGCGGCATTGTCCGGCGCGACGGCGTGACGCTGGCGATCTCGACCAGCGGCGACGCGCCGGCGCTGACCTCGCTGCTGCGCGAGGGGCTCGATGCGCTGCTGCCGCGCGATCTTGCGGCCTGGATGTGGCAGGCCCGGGCCGCGCGCGTGGCGTGGCGGCGCGAAGGGGTGCCGATGGCCGCACGAAAGCCGCGGCTGCTGCAGGCCCTGAACGCCCTCTATCAGGACAACACCGCCCCGGCCGACGCGCACGCCGAGAAGAACATTCTGGCGATGTCGGCAAGCGCCCAGGCGGAGCGTCCGCGCGTGCCGTGGCTGAACGGACCGGAGGACTCGTGGCTCTGAAGGGACATGTCTCGCTGGTCGGCGCCGGACCCGGAGACCCCGGGCTGCTGACGCGCACGGCGATCGCCCGGCTGCGCGCCGCCGACTTCGTGCTCTACGACGCGCTGGTGGACGACCGGATCCTGCGCTACGCGCGGCGCGCGCAACGCTTCTATGTCGGCAAGCGCGCCGGCCGGCATGCCATGACCCAGACGGCGATTCACGCCCTGATGATTCGCGCTGCGCGCCGCGGGCGCCGGGTCGTGCGCTTGAAGGGCGGCGACCCGTTCGTGTTCGGGCGCGGCGGCGAAGAAGCGCTCGCGTTGCAGCGGGCCGGGGTGCCCTATGACGTTGTGCCGGGGATCAGCAGCGCAATCGCGGCGCCGTCTGCCGCGGGGATTCCGGTCACCCATCGCGGCGTCGCGGCGGCATTCCTCGTCGTCTCCGGGCACGAGGAGGACGCGTTCGCCAACGCGATTGCCCAGCTCCAGCCCAACGGCGTCACCGTCGTCGTGTTGATGGGGCTGAGCCGATCGGCGGCGATCGCGTGCCGGCTGATCGATCGCGGCTGGTCGCGGGGAACGCCCGCCGCCGTGATCGTCGACGCGTCTCGGCCCGGGCAGCAGGTGTGGCGCGGTACGCTCGAGCAGCTGGCGACCGAGGCGGTCGCCGTCGACGCGGGTGGCGCCGGAACAATCGTGATTGGCGATGTCGTGGCAATCGGACTGCAGGAAGCGGGCATCGAATTTCCTATCGAGGCGTCATGTCAGTAGTAGACGATCCCAAGACGTTCGGGCGGACCCGGCTGTCGTTTGCCAGCGTGGCCGACATCGACGAGTTCGTGACCACCCTCGAGCGCTACGAGCGCGGCGAGATGACACCTGACCAATGGCGCGCCTTCCGCCTGGTGCGCGGCACCTACGGCCAGCGTCAGGCCGAAGACGCACAGATGCTGCGGGTCAAGATTCCGCAGGGGGTTCTCACCTGCGATCAGTTGGACGCGCTGGCTGAGGTCGGCGAGCGCTACTCGCGCGGCTTCGGCCACATCACCACCAGGCAGAACGTGCAGTTCCATTTCGTCAAGCTGCACGACGTCGAGCACGCGATGCATCGCCTCGCCGACGCCGGGCTGACCACGAGGGAGGCGTGCGGCAACTCGGTGCGCAACATCACCGCCTGCCCGTATGCGGGGGTTGCGGCCGACGAGCGCTTCGACATCACCCCGTACGCCGAAGCGCTGACGCGTTTTCTGCTGCGCCACTCGCTCAGCTCGACCCTGCCCCGCAAGTTCAAGATCGCGTTCGAGGGCTGCGCCACGGACCACATCGCGACCGGGGTGAACGATCTGGGCTTCCGCGCGGTGGTGGGGCCGGACGGCGGTCGCGGCTTTCGCGTCACCGCCGGCGGCGGCACCGCGATCATGACGACCTCTGCCGGCCTGCTCCACGAGTTCCTGCCGGCGTCCGAGATCCTGCGCGTGGCCGAAGCCGTCCTGCGCGTCTTCAAGCGCCTCGGCGACTACGAGCACAAGCAGCGCAACCGCATGAAGTTCATGATCAAGACGCTGGGGTGGACCCGGTGGCGCGAGGAATACGACCGCGAGCTGACCGCCTGCCGGCTGCGCGGCCAGGTGCCGACGCTCGAGATCGATCCGCCCGCGGGCGAGGGGCGGCCGGAGTGGGCGAAGGATCCGTCGCCGTCGGTCGGGCATATCGCGTCGCGCGTGTCTGAAGGAACGGTCAAGGGGCCGGGGCTGACGCCGGCGATCGTTCCAGTCTTTCAGGCGGGAGACGAAGCGTATGCGCGGTGGCGGGCGACCAACGTCCGCGCGCAAAAACAGTTCGGCTACGTGATGGCGGTCGCGACCACGCCGCTCGGCGATCTCACGAGCGAGCAGATGCGCATCGTCGGCGAGCTGGCGCGCGCCTACGGCGACGGGACGATCCGCGTGACCGCCGATCAGGATCTCCTCTTCCGCTGGGTGAACACCTGCGACGTGCGGCAGCTGTACCGCCGCCTGGCGGCCGCCGGCCTGGGGCTGGCCGAGGCCGGCACGATCGCCGACGTCACCAGCTGCCCCGGCGCCGAGACCTGCCGGCTGGCGGTGACGCAGTCGCGCGGCCTGGGCCGGCTGCTGGAGGACCACCTGCGCGAGCGGCCCGACTTGATCGCGGCGGCCGACGGCGCACGGATCAAGATCAGCGGCTGCCCGAACGGCTGCGGCCTGCACCACATCGCGACGTTCGGCTTCCAGGGCAGCGTCCGGCGCCTCGGATCGCGCGCGGTCCCGCAGTACTTCGTGATGGTGGGCGGCGGCGCGCACGACCGCGGCGCCACTTTCGGCCGGCTGGCCGCGAAGGTTCCGGCCCGGCGGATCCCCCAGGTCGTGGAGCGGCTGATCGATCTCTACGCCAAGGAACGCGGCGCGGGAGAGAGCGCGACCGATTTCTTCGGGCGGGTCGAGCTCGGCGTCGTCAAGGGCCTGCTCGCCGACCTCGAGACCCTGCGGCCGGGCGACGCGGTGTCCACCGATTTCATCGACCTCGCCGAGTCGGCGGAGTTCGCGCCGGAGGTGATGGACGGGGAGTGCTCCGCGTAATCTATATATGCAGATGCGTCGATTTGCATCTCCGCGGGCCGCTTTGTTATAGTCGCCCGGACAACTGAAAGACGCGCTTCATCAAGAGTGGCTGAGGGACTGGCCCTGTGACGCCACGGCAACCACGCGACGATTCGTCGCGGCTCAGGTGCCAATTCCCGCCCCGCGCCGCGCGGGGGGAGATGAGGGAGACAGAGTCCGTGAGTTCCCGCTGTCGCATTGCCTTGCTCGGTTTCGGCACCGTCGGGTCCGCCATCGCTCGACGCCTGACCGCTTCCGGCCACGCTTCCCCGAACATTCAGCTCACCCACGTCTTCGATCGCCGGGCGCACGAGAAGCGGGCGTCCCTCGCCGCAGACGACGTCACGTGGACCTCGTCGATCGACGACGTGCTGCAGAGCGGCGCCGACATCATCGTCGAGGCGCTCGGCGGCGTCGAGCCGGCCGCCGGCTGGATTCGTGACGCCCTGCTCGCCGGTAAGTCGGTCGTCACCGCGAACAAACAGGCGGTCGCGCGCCACGGCCCGGCCTTGCTCACCCTCGCGGCCAGGCAGGGGCGGCAGCTGCGCTTCGAGGCCGCGGTCGGCGGCGCGATGCCGATCGTGCGCGCGATCGGCGAAGGCCTGGCGGGCGATCGCATCACCCGTCTGGTTGCGATCCTCAACGGCACGACCAACGCCGTGCTGTCGCAGATGGAGGCGACCGGCTGCGGGCTCGACGCCGCGGTGCGCGAGGCGAGAGATCGTGGCTACGCCGAAGCCGACCCCTCCGCCGATCTCGATGGCGACGATGCATGCGCCAAGCTCGCCATCCTGTGCGCGCTCGCGTTCGGCCTCCGCGTCGACCCGTCGCAGATTGCCGTCCGATCGTCGGCGTCGATCGGCGCGGCGGATTTCGCGCGCGCGCGCAAGCGCGACGCGACGATCCGCCAGGTCGCGTTCGCGGACTACGACCACCAGGCGTCGCTGCTCACGGCGTGGGTGGCCCCCGTCGAGGTCGAGGCGGCGTCGCTCTTCGGCAGGACCACGGGGCCCCGGAACGCGGCGTTGATCACCGGGGTGCACTCGGGCGAGATCGGCATCTTCGGCGCCGGCGCCGGGGGCGACGCCACTGCCGTCGCCCTCCTCGGCGATATCGCCGCGATCGCCCGCGACAAGGCGGCGATCGTGCCGTCTCCCATTCTGACGTCCAAATTCACAATTCTTGATTCGGCGCTGCTGGAGGCCGTGTGAGCGCAATGATCGGACTGCAATGCCATCTCTGTAAGGCGATCTTCCCGGCCGAGGCGACCTACGTCTGCGACAAGTGTCTCGGACCGCTGGAGCCGCTCTACGACTACAGCGCGATTCACCTGACGCACGAGCAGATTGAGCAGCGGCCGAAGAACCTCTGGCGCTATCGCGAGCTGCTGCCGATCGCCGGCGAGCCGCGCACCGGGTTCAACTCCGGCTTCACCCCGCTGGTGCGCTGCACGCGGCTGGCCGACCGCCTCGGCGTCAGCGAGCTCTATATCAAGGACGACTCGGTGAACCATCCGACACTGTCCTACAAGGACCGCGTCGTGTCGGTCGCGGCCACGCGAGCCGTCGAGCTCGGGTTCAAGGTGCTGGCGTGCGCCTCCACCGGAAACCTCGCCAACAGCGTCGCGGCCCACGCGGCCCGCCTCGGGATCGAGTGCTGCGTGTTCATTCCCGATAACCTCGAAGCAGGGAAGCTGCTGGGCTCGGCAATCTTCAACCCGACGATGCTCGCGATCAACGGCAACTACGACGACGTGAACCGCCTCTGCACGCAGGTGGCCGATCGCTACGGCTGGGGCTTCGTCAACATCAACCTGCGCTCGTACTACGCCGAAGGCGCGAAGACGATGGGGTTCGAGATCGTCGAGCAGCTCGGGTGGCGGTACCCGAAGCATCTGATCTCGCCGGTCGCCGGCGGCACGCTGCTCCCGCGCATCGTCCGTGGCCTGCGCGAATTGCGCGAGATCGGTCTCGTCGACGGCGATCTGCCTCGCATCTACGCGGCCCAGGCGGCCGGCTGTGCGCCGGTCGTGAACGCGCTCCACGCCGGCCTCGACTACCCGGAGCCGGTCCGGCCGAACACGATCGCGAAGTCGATTGCGATCGGCAATCCCGCCGACGGCTATCAGGTGATTCAGTGCATCAAGCAGACCGGCGGCAGCGCGGCCGCGGTGACCGACGACGCCATCGTCGGCGCCATCCAGCTCCTGGCGGAGACCGAAGGGATCTTCACCGAGCCGGCCGGCGGCACGACGCTGGCCGCGACGATCGATCTCATCAACCGGGGCGTCATCCCGCGCGACGAGTCGATCGTCGTCTGCGTGACGGGCAACGGCTATAAGACGGCTGAAGTGGTGGACGGCAGGCTGACGCCGCCGGTCAGGCTGAGCCGCGCGTTCAAGGATTTCGAGGGGTGGTACGCATCGCGGGAGGCGCTGGCCTGAAGGAATTTCAGCGTTGCTAACCGCGCACGCGGGCGGTGGAGGTCGAGACGATCGGGAGCTTGAACTCCAGCGTCTTGCCGGCGCGGAGCACCTTCACGACCGCGGTCGTGCCCGGCTTCGAGTCCGCCACGAGCCGGAGGAACTGCGACGGATCGCTGATCACCTGACCGTTCATGCCGACGATGACGTCGCCGGGCCTCAACCCGGCGTCGAACGCCTCTGACGCCCGCGTCATGCGCGACACCAGGGCGCCGGTCGTGCTCGTCACGCCGACCTCTTCTGCCAGCTGCGGCGTGAGCTTCTCGATCCCCAACGGCCCGATCGATCCGCGCCGCACTTCGCCGTATTGCATCAGGTCGTCGACGACGTGCCGTGCCAGCTTGCTCGGCACCGCGAACCCGATTCCCTGATAGCCGCCGCTCTCGCTGTAGATGCCGGTGTTGATCCCGATGAGCTCTCCACGGTTGTTGATCAGCGCACCGCCGGAGTTGCCGGGGTTGATGGCGGCGTCGGTCTGAATGAAGTCCTCGTAGTCCGCGAACCCCATGTTGGCGCGCCCGGTGGCGCTCACGATGCCGGCGGTGACGGTCTGGCTCAGTTGAAACGGGCTGCCGATGGCCAGCACCCATTCGCCGACCTTCAGCTGGCTCGAATCGCCCCACGCGATCACCGGCAGGCCGGTCGCGGGGATCTTCAGCAGCGCGATGTCGGTCGTCGGATCGGTGCCGATCACCTTGCCCTTGATCTCACGCTTGTCCGGCAGCGCGATCGTGATCTCGCGCACGTGCTCGCCGACGACGTGGTTGTTGGTGACGACGTAGCCGTCGGCAGAGATGATCACGCCCGAGCCGAGGCTCATCGAACGGCGGTCGCGCGAGCCGAACTGCTCGTCGTCGCCGAAGAAGTAGCGGAAGAACGGATCGTTGGGAAACGGCGAGTTGCGCGTCCGGACCACCTGCAGCGACGAGATGTTCGCCACGCCTTTGACCGCCATGCCCGCCACGCGCGTGAAGTCGGGCCCGCCGCTGGAGAATCCTGCAGCCTGGACCGGCGCGGGCGCCGGTTCGACAACTGCGGATCGGGGCGCGGGGGTTGGCGCCGGCGCGGCGGGCCGCTCGGCCGCGCTCGAGTCGGCGGCGGTCCGCATCCGACCCGTCACGACCAGCCCCGCGACGAAGCCGGCGACGATGAGCATCAGGGACAGGGTCAGGCGTCGGAACATGGCGCTGCGGTCAGCTGACGTCGATCCGCCGGGTGCCGCGATCGTGCGCCTTGGGGATCGAGATGGTCAGGATGCCGTCCTTCAGATCGGCGGTGATGGCGTCGATGTCGATGATCTCGGGCAGCGAAAAGGCGCGGGAGAAGCGGCCGTGGCCGCGCTCGACGCGGTGGTACTGCTCGCAGGGAATGTCGCGGCCGGGATCGGCGCTGCGCGCGCCGCGAATCACGATGCGGCGCTCTTCCGCGTGGATGTCGATCTGATCGCGCGTCAGCCCGGGCAGTTCCGCCGTCAGCACGTACTCATTGGCGGTCTCGAACAGGTCGACCGGCGGGGTCCAGCCGGGCGCGTCGCTGCCGACAAGATGCCCGAGTTGTTCGTGGAGAGCGAGCAGATCGCGCAACGGATCCCAGCGCGTGAAGGCCACGTTTCAAGACTAGCACGGTTGGCCGCGCTCAGACCATATGTGCTAGCATTGAAAGGATATACAGCCATTCAACATGCCATTCCTACAAGCGACCAGACTTCGAAAAGGGATGCTGATCAAGGTCGGCAACGACCTGTTCCGCCTCCTCGAGCTTCATCACCTGACGCCGGGCAACAAGCGGGCGCACATCCAGGTCCGGATGCGCAATATCCGGACGCTGGCGCTCGCGGACCACAAGTTCCGGGCGGAGGAAGACGTCGAGCGCGCCACGCTGGACGAGCGCGAGATGCAGTACCTCTACAGCGACGGCGACACGTATTACTTCATGGATACGGCGACCTACGATCAGGTCCACATCACCGCCGAGGCGCTGGGCGACTCCAAGGACTACCTCGTCGCCGAGATGCTGATTCGCGTCGAGTTCTACGACGTCGAGCCGGTGGGTATCGAGCTGCCGCCGACCGTCGATCTCGTGGTGAAGGAGACCGTGCCCGGGATCAAGGGCGCCACGGCCAGCAACCAGATCAAGCCGGCGACGCTCGAAACCGGCCTCGTCGTCCAGGTGCCGCCGTTCGTCAACGAAGGCGACAAGGTCCGCATCAACACCGAGACCGGCGAGTATCAATCCCGCGTCTGACCGGCGCTCCCGCCGGCGCCCTCGCGCCGGCGGACCTCACTCAATCTCTCTCTACGGTACGGTCTTACAGGCCAGCCCAAGGCTGTCCACCACTGCGCCCGACCGCCCCTGCGCGGCTACGACGACCTGGCCGGCGGGGCAATCGAACGGGCCGAATGCAGGGCCCGAACCCGGCGCCGGTCCGACCGTCGTGATCGGACCGCCGACCAGCGCCTGACATCGGGCCCCGACGCTGCTGACCACGGGGCTGCCGAAGTTGGCACCGCCGTCATCGGTCCCGAAGAACCCGACCATCCGTGAACCCGGCGCGCATGCCACGTCGAGGTTGGGCACCGGCGCGCCGCCGAACACCGGCGTTGCCAGACCGTCGCTGCAGAGCAGCTGCGCCGCGGTCAACGCGTAGGTGAAGTCGGCGTTCACTCGGAAGCCTGTCGCATACGATCCCGGCGAGCACGACAGCGGCCCGTACGGGCTGCCGCCAGCACCGCCTGCCGGGCCGAGCAGCACGGTCAGCGGCAGCGGATCGCTCCAGGCGCTGACGACCCCGTTGACCGAGGTGCGGGTCTGGATGCTGACCGTACCAGCGCTCATCGACGGCAGCGTGACGCCCGCGGCGACGCCGCCGAGGTCACTGCCGAACGAGCAGGTTTCCGCGATCGGCCCGATCACGCCGTCGACGCTGTGGGTGAACAGGAATTCTGTCCCGGTGCTGTCGAGGCCGTCGGCCGCGACTGAGATCGCCTGGCCGCTCGCTACGGCAGCAAGAGGTGAATAGCCGCCTTGGAGGTTAAGGCAGTTGGCCGTCATGGCCTTCAGCAGAATCGGCGTGCCGGGCGTCGTCGAGATGACGATCGGAAAGGCGGCCGTCGAGAGGCTGTCGGCAGCGTTCCTGACGCGGACCGTGGCGGGTCCGGGGCTCAGCCCCGGTAGACGCGCGATCACCAGCGACGGTGTCGCCGCCCACACATAAGTGGCCGTCGCCTCGACAGCTCCCTGCGCGAACACCACGTCGGTGGCTGTGCTGCCGGGCAGGCTCGTGCCGCGGATCGTGAGCAACTGTCCGAAGCCCGCAGCCGTCGGGGACGGCGAAACCGACGCGATCACCCCGACCGGCGCCGGCGTGGTGACGGTGAAGGGAGCCGACAGGGCGGGTACGAGGCCGGCTGCTCCTGCCGATGCGACCAGCGTGTAGCCGGCGCCCGCGTTGTCGAGCGACAAGCCGGCAAAGATCGCCACGCCGTTGGCGTTGGTCAACGCCGCGCCGCCTCCAAGCAGCGTGGCGGTGCCGGGATTGGCGCCGAGCGACAGCGTCACGCTCACACCGGGCGCGACGGCGCCGGCGCTGTCACGTACTTGCACCGCCACCGGCGGGCTGATCGTGTGCCCGGCCATCGCATTGGTCGGCTGCTGCAGGAAAAGGATCGTGGAGTTGTTGGGCGTCACCGCGGTGGGTTTGGTCTGCCCGAGCAGAACCTGCGGCGAGCCGACCGGCTGCGGGACGACGACCGGCGTGATGGTCTGGAGCGCGGGCACGAGGGCCGGCGGCACCCGTGCGCCCCCAGGGAGAGTGACGTAGTCGACCGGATGCGGGTCGACGAGCCGCAGCGTCACGCGTCCGGCTTCCCCCGGTGCCAGCCACAACGTGGGGTTGGTCAGCCTCGGGTCGTTCTGATCGACGAAGCCGGCCGACTGCGGCGTGACGAAGTCAGGGTTCGGGATGTTGGCCACGAGCACGGTGCGCTGCTGCAACTTGAGGTCGCAGTCGATCGCGATCGGCGTGTTGTAGACCTTGTGCAGGATCAATTGGTACTTCAGGCCGGCCGGCAGTTCCTGGTTCGAGAGGAACAGGTTCACGTTGTACGCGGTTGTCGTGTTCCCGTTGTTCTGCATCGTCCAGGTGACGTCGGAGATCGCACCATTCTGAATGTCGGGATTCTGGATGTCGGGGTTCTGGATGTCCGGGTTCTGGATATCCGGATTCTGGATGTCCGGGTTGGTGATGTCGGGGTTGATGATGTCGGGGTTCGCCACCACCGCGTTGGTGATGTCGGGATTCTGAATGTCGGGATTCTGGATGTCGGGATTCTGGATATCCGGATTCTGGATATCAGGGTTCTGAATGTCCGGATTCTGAATGTCCGGGTTGGTGATGTCCGGGTTGGTGATGTCCGGATTGTGGACCTCGGCGTTCTGAATGTCGGGATTCTGGATGTCGGGGTTCTGGATGTCCGGATTCTGAATGTCGGGGTTGGTGATGTCCGGGTTCAGGTATGCCGTGCCTTCCAGTCCGCCCGTGACCGTCGTGCCACCCACCGCCGAGATCTCACGGATATCGACCTGGACCTGTGCCGACGGGTTGCTCGAGGTCACGTACACGGTGCGGGCCGCCAGCGACCGCGGCGCGGTGGCGACGTCTATCGACGTCAGCGGCGGCGCGGAGGCTACGGTGAACGGCGGCGCCGGAAACTGCGAGAACGACGCGCGCCCGCCCGTGGGCTGATTCGCGATGGTCAGACGGAACGTCCGGATCTGAGCCGTCGTGTTTTGCGCGAACACCACAAAGCCGCGCTGCAGCACCGCGTCCAGCGGCTTGTGGTTGCCCGGCGATCCGACGATGAGCCCGCCGGTGATGCGCGAGGTGTAGATGTTCTGGTTGCGCGAGCCGACCGATCCCGGATCGCAGACCGCGCCTGGATTGAACGTCGAGCGCGGCGGTGAATACCTGGTCCAGTCGAGGCTGCCGTCGGGATTGTGCTGGGTCGGCGGACGGACGTCGCGGTTGTCGGTCCACGCCGCCTGGAAGACCGGAAGAGTGCTGCCGGCCTTGTTGTTGTACGTCCAGACTCCGCGGGCATCCGTGACGAACGCCGGAGACGGACCGACGTCGATGTAGTCGCCGACGAACGGAACCGTGCCCAGCTTGAACATCGGCAGGTTCGGCGGGTTGAACTGCAGCTGCTCGATCGTGCGCGAGCCGAGCCGGCTGCCGGTGGCGTAGTCCGACACCTTCACCGACGGAGTGAAGGTGGGCGTCGATCCGATCGTCCCGATCGAGGCGCGGATGTCCATCGTCCGCCGGAAACCGGACGGCCGCGCGCTGGTGTCGTCGGCGAACGCGCTGAAGCTCTGCGACACGTCGTCGCGCAGGTCGTAGTAGATCAGCATCAGCTTGCCGCCGGCGAACGCCACGCTCGGCATGAACTGGTGCCCCGGCTGCGATGCTTCCGACACGGCCCTCGCCGTGGTCCATCCCATGCCGTTGCCCGACGTCGCCATCACGATCTTGGCGTCGCCGTCGAGCGTGCTCGTGCGCCCCGGCACCGTCGAATAACCGCGCTCAGACCACGCGACGTAGATCCGGCCGCTGCCGTCGATCGTCATCGCGGGATAGCCGTTGGTGCGAAAGCGATCTCCGGCGCTTGGCTGATCGAAGGCGGCGAGGGCGTCGACCGGTCGTGCCGGGTTGAATTTCAGTTTCTTGGTGGGGACCCGGTCGTCGTCATCGTCGTCGTTGCCGCGATCCTTGTCCTTGCCGCGATGCTCGAAGACCCACGGCGGCAGCTTCAGGGCCCGACCACGCGGGGGAAAGCGGTGCGCTTCATAGGCCGATCCGAACTTGTTGCCGAAGTCGATGGAGGTCGCGGCGAGGATCGAATCGGTGGTCGCCCCGCCCGGTGTCGCAAAGCTGCGCCACGCCACCACGACGGCTCCGGTATTGGGGTCGATGGCGATCGTCGTGCCCTGGTTGATGGGATCCTGCGAGCGGCTGAGCGGTACGGGGGCTCCCCACGTCACGCCGCAATCCAGCGAGCGGGCGATGAACACCTGCGATCGTACGGTGGCGCCGGAACCTGTCACCGCCGTCCAGCTGACGTAGGCCGGCCCGGCGGGAATGCGCTGGGTGCCGCCGCGGGCGGTGGGAATTGAGCAGGTCGCCCCGTTGCGCGGTACGTCGACGGCCAGCCACGGTTTGTCGAGGAACTGTGTTCCTGGATTGGACGCGACGATACGCGCACCGAGATACGCCACCGGGTCGCCGCTCTCGCGATCGTTGTTGTCGATGAACCGCGCGACGAAAATCGCACTGCGCCCCGTGTCGCCGCGATCGAATACGAGGCCCGCGTAGTAGAAGAGACCGTTGGTCCCCGCGCGCACCACCGGATCGGCGGCCGCCTGATACCCCTTGAGCGGAGACGCCAGGCCCGTGGCAGACGTGTCCTGCGGATAGCCGGGCACCAGCGTGCTCTTCCATCGCTGGCCGCCGTCGAGCGACTTGAATACGCCGAGCCAGGCATCGCCGGTTTCCTCGCCATTGGGCAGGCCCGGAATGTCGACAGTCCGATAATCGTTCGCGCCGCCGAGCAGATGCAGGGGGTTCCGGGTGGAGGCTGCCAGCGTCGGCTCGTTCTGACGCTGCAGATACGGATCGCCGTCAGGCAACGTCGTGCCCGACACCATGTTCACGTTGCGCCCTGGGATCTGCGCGATCACCGCAGCGGAACCCAGCGTGGCGGCGAGCGCGCCGCCGACCGCGAGGCGTATTCCGGCGCGTGGTAGTAGAGTGCGGCGCGCGACGCAGGACGGACGGCGGGCTGAACCGAGCAAGGATGCCTCCGGATTTTCGGGTTTGTTGGCCGACGTAGCCTGAAGGGGGGCGGGCCGGTAGAGGTTGAGGATTATGACAAATAGCGACTCGAACGGCAATCATGAAAATGGCCGCTTCCCATGCGCCTGGGAATCCACGATAATCATCCGTCTCTAAACAGAAGCGGGTTAAGCATTTCTGGCACACGCGGCATGATCTGTCCCCATTGCGGGACCGACGCACCGGCTGGCGCGACGATTTGCGCGGCTTGTCGCGCGCCCCTGGCGTCGGCCACCGTGCCCGCCGGCGCTCCGCCTCCGGGAACGTCCCAAGTCATAGCCGGCCGCGTGGCGTCCGAAGCCACCGGGCATGGCGCCGTCGGCGGAGTCGAAGGGACTCACCCGATGGATGTCGACGTCACGCGCGTCATCACAACGCCGCCGACGCCCGTTCCCTCCGATGTTCCTCGCACCACGACGACCGGCCCGCGCCAGTTCACGATGCTGACGCCGGGCGAAACCCTTGGCGGCCGCTACCACATCATCCGGATGCTCGGGGTCGGGGGCATGGGAGCCGTCTACCACGCGTGGGACGCGGAACTGGGTGTCGCGGTGGCGTTGAAAGTGATCCGCGGCGACATCACCGGCGACACCGAGCACGCGGCGGCCATCGAACGGCAGTTCAAGCGGGAATTGCTGATGGCCCGTCAGGTCACCCACAAACACGTCGTCCGGATCCATGATCTCGGCGACGTCGACGGCCTCAAGTACATCTCGATGCCGTACGTGCAGGGGGCCGACCTGGCGACGGTGCTGCAGCAGAACGGGAAACTCCCGGTGCCGCGGGCGCTCCGGTACGTGAAGCAGATCGTCGACGGACTGGTGGCGGCCCACGAGGCGGGCGTCGTCCACCGCGATCTGAAGCCGGCCAACGTCATGATCGACGAGGACGATCAGGCGTTGATCATGGACTTCGGAATTGCGCGCTCGGCCAGCACCGGGAGCGGCATGTCCAAGGTGGTGGGCACGCTGGCTTACATGGCGCCCGAGCAGGCGCAGGCGAAAGCCACCGACCAGCGCGCCGACGTCTACGCGCTCGGCATGATGTTCCGGGAGATGCTCGTCGGCCGCACGCGCGGAGACGAGCAGCAGACGGTCGCGGATCTGATGCAGCGGATCAAGGAGGCGCCGCCCAGCCTCCGCACCATCGATCCGCAGATTCCCGAGCCGCTCGACGCGCTGATCGGCCGTTGCGTGGAGCCCGATCCCTCCCGCAGGTTCCAGACCAGCGCCGCGCTGGCGGCCGCTCTCGCCGAGCTCGACGAGGGCGGGCGGCTGCGTCCTCCGGTCAAGGCGGTCGTCTCGCCCTGGCGGATGACTGCTGCCGCCGTGCTCGTGATCGCGGCGATCGGCGGCGCGATTGTGGCGGTGCGCCGGGTGCCGCCCGCCGCGGTGGCGCGCCCGATCGATCCGGTCTCGATTCTCGTCGCCGACTTCGAGAACAAGACCGGCGACGCGGTCTTCGACGGTGCGCTCGAGCAGGCATTGACCATCGAGATGGAATCGGCGACCTTCATCAACGCGGCGTCGCGCGCCGAGGCGCAGCAGGTGGCCAGAAGCCTCAAAGGCGCGCCGAAGCTCGATGTGGCGACCGCGCAGCTCGTCGCCTTTCGTCAGGGCACCAAGTACATCCTGGCCGGCGACGTATCGCCGAAAGACGCCGGCTTTGCGCTCCACCTGCGCGCGATCGATCCGGCGACCGGCGCGGTGGTCAAGGATGCCGCCGCTGATGCGAAGACCAAGTCGGATGTCCTCCAGGCGGTGAGCACGGTCGCCAGCCGGCTGCGATCGGCGCTGGGCGACAAGACGGCGAGCACGTCCAAGCCGGCAGCGGAAACCTTCACCGCCGGTTCGCTCGAGGCATTCCGCGAGTACACCGCCGCGCAGGAGCTGGCGGTTGCGCGCCGCGACGACGAAGCGGTCACCCACTACCGCCGCGCGATCGAGTTGGACCCGAAGTTTGGACGCGCCTATGCCGGGCTGGCGGTGTCCGCGCGCCGCCTGGGCGCAGTCGATGACGCGACGACCGCATTCAACACGGCGCTCTCGCTCATGGACCGGATGACCGATCGCGAGAAGTACCGGACGCTGGGTGGCTACTACCTGCAGGTCACCCAGAATTACGACAAGGCGGTCGAAAACTACAGTGCGCTGATCGCCGCCTATCCGTTCGATTCGGCCGGTCTCAGCAACCTGGCGCTGGCCCATTTCTATCTGCACGACTTTTCCAAGGCGCTGGACGAAGCCGAGCGGGCGGTCGCGATGAGCCCGAAAAACATGCTGCAGCGCAACAATCTTGCGCTGTACGGCATGTACGCCGGCAAGTTCGGCGACGCGGCCGCAGCGGCGAGAAAGATCATCGCCGAGCAGGGTTCGACCGACTCCACCTACCTGCCGTTGGCCATGGAAGCGGTCTTCAAGGGCGACCTCGCCGCCGCTTCCGGCGCCTACGACGAGATGGCGAAGCGGAGTCCGCGAGGCGCCTCGCTCGCGAGCCTGGGCAAGGCGGACCTTGCGCTCTACGGCGGATTGCTGGACGTCGCCGAAACCCAGCTGAAGGACGGTCTCGATCTCGACGCGGCCACGAAGAACGGCGCGTTCGCGGCGCTCAAACACCTGGCCCGGGCAGAGGGACTCCTCGCCGTCGGCCGCCAGACGCCGGCGATCGATGCGGCGCACCTGGCCCTCTCGATCTCGCGCGATGTGAACGTCGCCGTTCCCGCCGCCAGAGTCCTGATCCTGGCCGGCCGAACGGCGGAGGCGCGCGCGATCGCCGCGGGTCTCGAAGGGCAACTGCAGAAGCAGAACCGGGCCTACGGCAAAATCCTGTCGGCTGAAATCGCGCTCGACGAGAAGGCGGTTCCCCGGGCGATTGACCTGCTCAAGGACGCGCTGACTCTGTCCGACGTCTGGCTCGGCCGATTCGACCTCGGTCTCGCTTACCTCCGGCGCGACGCCTTTGCCGAAGCGCTGTCGGAGTTCGAGGCCTGCCAGACCCGCCGCGGGGAAACGACTGCGTTGTTCTTCGACGAACGTCCGACGGTCCGCTACGCGGCCAGCCTGCCGTACTGGATTGGCCGGGCCGAGCAGGGATTGAAGATGGGCTCGGCGAAGGCCCGCTACGAGACGTTCCTTTCGATCCGGAAGGACGCGCCCACAGATCCGCTGGTGCGGGACGCTCGCCAGCGGCTGGCCGGACTCTGAAACGACAATACCATCCCCATGGAGAGCGTCTCCAAGGCGCCCATCACGGCGTGTCCGGCGCGTCGATCGAAGCCTGCTACGGGATACTGATCGACAGGTTGCGATACGCAGCCTGTCCCACCGCGTCCAGCGCGCGAATCGTGAACGAGTAGAACCCGCTCGCGGTCGGCGTGCCGGCAATCGCGCTGCCCGTGATGCTCAGTCCTGGCGGCAACGATCCGCTCCACACACTCCACGTGAACGGCGCCAGCCCGACCGCCGGCAATGTCGCGTTGTACGGCGAGCCCAGGGTGCCGTTGTTCAGGAACGTCGTCGCGACCGTCAGGCGATCGATGTGGAACGTCACGCTCTGCGTCGCCGACTGCCCCGGACCGAGGCCGATGGTAAACGCCGCGCTGAACACACCAGATCGGGTGGGTGTGCCCGAGATGGCGTGGCTCGTCGCGTTGTAGGCGAGGCCATCGGGTAGAGAGCCTGACACCTGCGCGATCGTGTACGAGCCGCCTGCGCCGCCAATGCCGGCGAGTGTGACGCCCGGGTAGCCGACGCCGTTTTTGCCGTCCGGCGGTACCGGATTCGCGAGCCCGATGCTCGTCGTCGGGGTATACAGCTCACCGCTCCGGCTTCCTGAGAAGCTCCAGCCGTAACTATCGACGAAGAGCACTGCGTGCACGCCGGCGACGGTCACGGTCGATGCCGTGTGCACGTAGCGCGACGCCGTCATCGCGCCGGCGCCGACGAAGCCGATGCCCGGCACGTACCGCTCCAGGCCAGCCTGCGGCGGCAGCAGCTGGCAGCAGCCGGCGGCCAGCTCGTCGAGGCCGCCCGCGAGGAGCACGCTGCCGTCGTCGAGGAGCGTGGCGGTGTGATCGACTCGCGGCGACACCATCGAGCTGGTGTTGGTGAACGTGCCGCCGGCGGGATCGAAGATCTCGGCCGATGAGTTCGAGAACGTCCCGGTGCCTCCGGCCAGCAGCACCTGGCCGTTCTGGAGCAGCGTGGCCGTGTGCCTGGAGCGGAACGACAGGTTCATCGGATGCGCCGTCGCGGTGAACGTGTTCAACGTCGGATCGTACAGTTCCGCCGACTGGGCGGCTGAGTACGCCCCGTATCCACCGGTCACCAGGACACGCCCGTCGTTGAGCAGCGTCGCCGTGTGCGACTGGCGGAAGCCCAGCATGTTCCCCGCGGCGGTAAACGTTCTCGAGCCGGGCTGATAGACCTCAGCGGTCTGCAGCGTCGTCGTCGCGTTGTAGCCACCGGCGATCAGCACGCGGCCGTCGGCGAGTTTCGTCGCGGTGTGCGAGTTCCGCGCCGCCGACATCGGCGCGGCGAGGAGCTCGAAGGTGCCGCTGTCGGGGTGATACAGCTCCACTGACGTCAGGTAGACCGTCGATCCGCCGGCGCCTGAGAAGTTGTAGCCGCCGGTGATCAGGACGGTGCCGTCGTTCAGCGGCGTCGCCGTGTGCTTCTGACGCGGCGCGCTCATGTTCCCGGTCGGGGTGAACGTGTTGGTCGCGGGATCATAGAGTTCCGCCGATTGATCGCCGCCTCCGGCGATCAGCACCTTGCCATTGGTCGCGGTCGGACCATTGGCGAGCACCGTTGCCGTGTGACCGCCGCGGAAGTTCGCGGTCAGCACCAGCCCGCTCGCGGGCACGACGAGCTCCTGCAGCGGAATGTCGAAGCGTCCGTCCGCGGTGTCGCTCAGACGCTGCCACGTGCTGTTGAGCACGTAGGCTTCGCCCGGGTAGAGGTCACCGGTCCCCGGCCTCACAGAGCAGGACTGATCCGCGCTGAACACGACGGTGAAGACCTGGTCCGCGGCGACCATCGGCTGCGTCGTCAACCGAATCTGCGGGAACGTCGTATTGGGCGGCATCGCGATGCTGCCGGATGCCAGCGCGTGGCCGTCGGGGCCGCCGTTCGCGGCGACGCCCTGGATCTCGGCGGTCACGTTCGTGCCCGCGGGACACGACGCAAAGCCGACGATGAAGCCGGCGACGTTTCCGGTCACACCGGCGATCACACGCTCCGCGATCTTGACCCCGCCGACGCCGCCGAAGTTCAGCGGCGGCCGATTGCCGTCGCCGCCGATACCCTGATCCTGGGCGAAGGCGTCGATCGACAGTGCCTTGGTGACGACCTGAGGTGGCGACGACTGATCGGCGACCCGCGCGGTGAAGCTGAAGGTTCCCGCTGCCGTACCCGAACCCGTGATGCAGCCGTCGGGCCGCAACGCCAGACCGCCTGGGAGCGATCCGGCGGACACCGTCCAGGTGCGGTTGCCGTTTCCGTTGTTGGCACTCAGGCACGAGAAGTATCCCTGGGCCACCACGTCGAGCGGCAGCGACGTCGTCGTGATCACCAGCGGGCTCACGACGTTGATCGAGTGCGTCTTGAACGCGGCCTGGCCGGTTGCATCGACGGCGCGCACCACGAAGGAGTAGAACCCGATCGACGTCGGCGTGCCGGTGATGTGCCCCGACCCGCCCAGCGAGAGGCCCGGAGGCAGGTTCGACGAAGCCGGCTCCATCGACCACGCGATCGGCGGCGTGCCGGTCGCGGCCAGCGTCACGTCGTACGGCGCTCCGAGCGCCGCGTCGGCCAGGTGCAACGCCGTGGTGATGACGTTGATGACGCCGATGCGGAGCGTCAACGTCTGCACGTTGGCGTGGCCGGCCGAATCGGTGACCTTCATGCCAAGGGTATATACGCCCGTCGTTCCCGGACCCGGCGTCCCGGACAACGTGAACGTCGCCGCGTTGTACTGCAGCCCGGCGGGCAGCGCTCCCGACACGCGGTCGACATGGTACGGTCCGCCGGCGCCGCCAGTTGCGGCCAGCGTGACGCTTGGATACAGCACGCCGATCTGCGCGTCCGGCAGTGTCGCAGTGGTCAGCGACGGCGTGGCCGCGACGTCGTACAGCTCGCCGGTGTTTCCGGTCATCCAGCTCTGGCCGAATCCGCCGGCGATGAACACCTTGCCGTTCAGCAGTCGGACGGCGATGGCGTTGCGCCGCCTCGCCTCGAGGCCGCCCGCGGGGACGAAGCTGTCGGAGCCGGGCAGATAGCGCTCGAGCGATGCCAGTTCGAGCACGTAGTTGGCGGTGGGCGGTTGATCGTTGCCTCCTGCGATCAAGACCGAACCATCCGGCAGCAGGGTGGCGGTGTGGTTGAAGCGCGAACTCGTCATCGGCCCGGCGGTCATCGTGAAGCTGTCAGTCGCCGGATCGTAGGTTTCGGACCGGGCTTCGACGACGACGCCGGTGTAGCCACCGGTGATCAGGACGCGCCCGTTGGTCAGCACGGTCGCCGTCGGCAGGCCGCGGAAGCCGACGGCCATCTGGCCGGCGGTGGCTGTGAACGTGTTCGACGCCGGATCGAACAGGTCGCCGCGCTGGGTGGAGTTGTTGAAACCGCCGACCAGCAGTACCCGTCCCGACGCGAGCAGCACCGCCGCATGTCCCTGACGCGTTGACGTCATCGACCCCACGGCGCTGAACGTCCCGTTCGCCGGGTCGTAGATCTCCGCGGATGTCAGGGTGTTGTTTGAGTTGTCCTGACCGCCGGCGATCAGGACGCGGCCGTCGCTGAGCAGCGTCGCGGTGTGGCCCTCGCGCGCGGCCACCATCGGGCCCGCGGTCGCCGTGAAGTGGCCCGTGGCCGGATCGAAGATGTCGGCGGTGGACAAACGGCCGGACCCGTTGCGACCACCGGCGACGAGCACCCTGCCGTCGGCAAGCTTGGTGACAG
>Ga0070665_100002357_pt1 | contig 20883 bp, 19 predicted proteins | sample KBSS13metaG_FD_65862 | JGI IMG/M metagenome (GOLD analysis project Ga0070665, IMG submission 65862) | Switchgrass rhizosphere microbial communities from Kellogg Biological Station, Michigan, USA - KBS S1-3 metaG | ecosystem: Host-associated > Plants > Roots > Rhizosphere > Soil ...
CCGATCTACGAATCAACGGTGTCGATCGATATCGACCGGCAGGTACCTACAGGAGTTCTGGGCGAGGAGGCTACACGCAGCGCCGCCAACGACGCCGACCAGTTCATTGCCACTCAAGTAAAACTGATCGAATCCGATTCAGTGCTGCGGCCCGTGGTGGACAAATTCCGTCTGCGGGAGACGGAAGAGAACGCGCTCGAAGAGGCAGTAGATCACTCGGCTACCAGTATGGAAGCCCCCGTGATCCTCAAGCATCTCAAGATCACTCGGCCGCCCAATACGTATATCCTGCAGATCAGTTATCGTTCTGCCAACCGGCAGTTAGCTTCGGATGTAGCCAATGAAATTGCACTGTCCTACCTGGCGCACACTTATCGCATCCGTTACAAAGCTACCGCAAGCCTCAGCGATTTCATGGAGCGTCAATTGGAGGAGCTGAAAGCCAAGATGGAGAAGTCCAGTGCGGCGGTGGCCCAGTTTGAGCGCGAGTTGAATGTTATCAACCCGGAGCAGAAGACCAGCATCTTGTCGGCGCGCCTGCTCGAACTAAACAGCGAATACACAAAGACGCAAGCGGACCGAGTAAAAAAAGAGGCTGCCAATAATTCGGTGCAAGGTGGAACGCTGGAGGCGGCGCAGGTATCCACGCAAGGCGACGCTCTCAAGAAACTAACCGACAGCCTGAGCGAAGCACAGGAGAAATTCGCCGAGGTGAAGAATCATTACGGCGCGAACCATCCTGAATTCAAGAAGGCACAATCACGGGTGCAGGAGTTGCAATCGCAACTCGCCAGCACGCAGACGAGTGTCCGTGATCGTGTTGAAGTGGAGTATCGAGAAGCCGTAAACCGGGAAACCATACTCGCCGGCGCAGTGCAAGAAACCAAGGCCGAATTCGATCGCCTCAACGCGCGATCCTTCGAATATCAAACGCTGAAGCGTGAAGCTGACGGCGACAAAACGTTATACGAAGAATTAGTGCGCAAGATTAGAGAGGCCGGCATCAACGCCAGCTTCCAGAACAGCTCGATACGCGTGGCGGATCCCGCGCGGCCCGGATTGAAACCGGTATTCCCCAAGATCTGGCTGAACCTGTTGCTGGCATTTCTGTCCTCAGCGTTCCTAGCGGTTGCCGCAGCGGTAGTGAATGACGTTCTGGACAACACGGTGCGCGACCCGGATCAAATCACTCGACTGATGCACACGGAAGTAATCGGATCGTTGCCCGCGGTGAAGGATTGGCGCCGCAGGCTGAGCCCCATTAACGCTCACACCAATGGTCTGCAAGCCAACGGCGTCCTCGCCAACGGAGTTCATTCGAACGGTCACCTGAACGGTTCTGCTCGCAACGGCAAGAGTCGGGGTAACAAAGATCTAGCGGTGCAGGCAGAAGGCGGCTACGCGGCTCTTTCGACGTACGAGGAAGCGATCCGCACGCTGCGCAATTCGATTCTGCTCACCGATTTCGATCGTCGACTGAGAAGCATTCTGCTCACCAGTGCTTCACCCTCGGAAGGCAAATCCACAGTAGCCGCGCATCTGGCCGCTACTCACGCCGGACAGGGCAAACGAACCCTATTGATTGATGGCGACCTGCGCCGGCCAAGCGTTCATCGCCTTTACCAGGTGCCGAATAGCGTGGGCCTGTCGAACGTTCTGCTGCAGCAGATCTCCTGGCGCGACGCATTGGTGCGGATGCCGGAGCCGGGTGGGTTGGATATCCTGCCGGCGGGCCCTTCCACGCGCCGTGCGTCGGATCTAATCGGCACGGGATTGGCTGAGTTAGTTGAAGAAGCTGCGCGCGAATACGACCTGGTGGTACTGGACGCTCCGCCGTTATTGGGTTTCGCCGAGCCGTTGCAGATGGCGAGCGCAGTGGATGGCGTGATTATTGTGGCTCGCGCCGGCAGCACCAGCCGGACAGCGCTCAGCTCCGTGATTACGACACTGGCGCGGCTGCGGGCGAATTTGGTGGGCGTAGTGCTGAACGAAGTGCATCGCGAAATCAGCCCCGGTTATTACTATTCGTATTACAACCGCTACAGCAAATATTACGCTGAGCGCAGTGATAGCCATTCGGGTGCGTGAAGCTTTGATCGGATCAATCGGTAGGCTTTGGGACCGTCCGGACTTTCAACGCAACCCTGTCCAAGCGTTAGGCCGCCGCGTGTTCTGGCGAGCTCGCTGGGCCTGCTCTAACGAACCTTGGCAATTGTCAGTGCCGGATGGCGGACAGATCCTGGTGCCCAAGAGCGGTGCTGGAGCGCTCATTTACTACCTGGGTTATTCGGAACCGGAGACAGCGCGGTTCTTAATGAATTTCCTCCGCCCCGGTATGGTGTTTTGGGATGTGGGCGCTCATATCGGAGAGTTTTCACTACTCGCCTCGCGGAAGATCGGCGATACGGGCAGAGTGGAAGCGTTTGAGCCCAACCCCCAACTCAGTGACCTGATCCACTGTACGGTCGAGGCAAATCGACTCACGAATGTAACGGTACACACGTGTGCCGTTACGGATCGGACCAGCGTTGCCGAGTTCGTAATCGATTCCGAACCGGCTGTATCTCACATGCGGGCATCAGAAGAAGCCAACGATGCAGCCATGATCGCTGTATCCACTGTCGCGCTTGGTGATTTTCACCTCCAGTGTGGTTATCGGCCTCATCTGATCAAAGTCGACGTCGAGGGTGCCGAAAAAATGGCATTGCAGGGAGCGCAGTCCTTACTTCAATTGCCCCCCGAGACCGCACCGGTTTGGGTAACCGAGTTTGCGCCAGAGAACTGCGCCCGCTATCACTACCATCCCTGCGAACTATTAAATGAATTCAGGCTGCAGGGTTACAAGAACTTCTGGCTCACGAAGTCGGGATTAGTCGAAGTTCAGCCGGGAAATCCTCCAAAGAGGGATTGTTTGAATTTTGTCTCGACAAAGAACGAGATTTGCTGAGCGGGCGACAGCAACGGCGATGCCCAAAGGCGGGACGGAGGCCATGCTTTTTAACCGGAGCTTTGAGGAGCAGCCCCGCCTCCCTCGGATCACTTACGTGTTGGACGACGCACGCGCTCTGCATATGCTCAGTGACCAGCAATACCATATGTGCTTCTCCAATTCGGTGATCGAGCATATGCGATGCGCAAGTTCAATTTCGCACGGTGGAGGGGATTCGGTGAGTCGCAATGGGTTATTTTGCGCAGATCCCCAATGCATATTTCCCGATCGAAACACACTTCCTAGTACGCGGCTGGCAATTCATGCCCGTATCCCTCTGTGCACGCTTACTCCAATCGCGCGATTGGGGGTGGATGAAACAAACGCCGGACCATCGACGCGCCCGCGAAGCGGTCGAATCCATTCTTCTGCTTTCCGCGACCCAATTACAATGGCTTTTCCGGATAGCCGGATCTATCGCGAGAAAATCGAGTTCTTAACATAATCGATCACCTCTTGGCGTGCCATCTGCTAAATAAATATTAGATGCCAGACGTAGAATCCACCGTATTCGCGGCACAACTGTTGTTCTGGATTCTGCTGCCTTGTGTGTTAGTAGCGCCTCTCCGCTGGGCCATATTAGCCTGGCTCATCATGGGAAATTTGGACGCCACAGGCCCCACCTTAGCGGTGTCATCAGACGTTGGGTGGATCAACGCAACCAAAGGCATTCTCCTCCCTCTCTATCTTTGGTTTCGTCTCCGCAAGGTCCCCAGCGAGATCCAGTATTCCTGGCCGGTCAAATTATGGACCGCGCTGGCCCTCTATGCCGGAGTGGCAAGCTTATGGTCTCCGTTTCCGGTGGCCGCTGCAAAGCTCGTAGGAAATATGGTCGGGATCCTACTGATGATTATCGTTCTCGAGAAGGCTGCCCGCCGTGACTTTTTGAATAGCCGTGCAATCAACATTCTAATCGTCGCGTCAATACTTCTTGCTTCGCTGCAGACGTTCTATTTTGGCGGGGCAGTTTTCGGCTTTGACGGCGTGGACCAACCCTCACGCTTTTCCAGTTTTGTTTCCGCGCAGCAATATACCGCTTTCCTAGTGGCCTTTCTCGCTGCTGTCTTGTGGGATCGACACTCCGGGGTGTGGACTCGAACATTTCTGATCCTCAGTATCGCCGCGGGAATCATACTGAACGGAAGCAGGACCTGGTTTTTCGGTGCTTTTCTTGTGTTCTTAGTGTATGCATGGTTGTCGCTGAAAAACGTGGCGATCTATGTACCCATTGCGGCAGCTACAGTGTCGCTGGGCCTGTTATATGCGGTCAATGTGAATCCAATGAAGTTCGATCTCCTTGTTGATTCATCTAGTCGCATCGCCGCTACCTTTAGCGCGCTCGCGACGGGGGAAGATACCGCGCGCAATGTGGGTCTGGCAAATCTGAAGTTTCGTCTAGCCATTTACCAGGGTGCCTTCGACGAAATCCGGGGCGCTGGGCCGCGGGATCTCATACTCGGCCATGGAACTTCAAGCGGTGGCAACGTAATTCTGCGCGTGTATCCTCACTCCTATTCCGTCGAACGCCTGGATCCCAATCGAGCGATCCATAACGAATGGCTGCGGGCGCTTTATGAGTGGGGCATCTTAGGCATTGCTCTACTGGTGGGCGTTTTCGCATCTTTGATCGTCTCGCTAATCGTCATCCGCCGAGGCGAATCATCCTTGGGCTCTTGGGCGGTGCTTTCATTCTTACCTGCATTCCTGCTCGCATTTACTACCGAAAATGTCATCGCCGGCGCGGGCAATGCGGTCACAATGAGCCTAGGCCTCATACTAGCCCTCCTGTGGATTCCAAAATCGGGTGGACGGACACGAAAACCATTTTTAGGGAACTATGCGAGTAGCGCTCATCACTAATTTCATTCCACCGTACCGGGCCGCACTATATCGCGAGTTGGAACAGAGATGCTCAGCGTTTAAGGTCTTTCTTTCGGCGACGACCGAGCCCGGCCGCGCTTGGCCAACGAACTGGGGGGGACTGCCGGTACAGCTGCAGCGCACATTATCGTTTCGCTCCGTATGGAGGCACCCTCACAAATTCAGTGAAGCATTAACCATACACTTCCCATACGATACGATCACGCAACTGTTTCATTTCAAACCGGACGTAATCGTCTCCTGCGAGATGGGCTTGCGCACATTACAGGCAGCTGCCTATTATCGATTCTTCCCACAAAGCAGCTTCATCGTATGGGCCACGGTGTCAGAGGTCACTGAACAAGGCCGCGGCCGACTGCGATATGGGTTGCGAAAATGCATTCTGCGTGCCGCTGAAGCGGTACTGGTTAACGGCCAGAGCGGAAGCCGTTATATTCAGAGATTCGGGGTTCCGTCCGAGCGTTTGTTCGCTGTTCCCTACACCACCGATTTGGACCCATTTCTTGCTCTGCCAGCAGCGCGTACAGCAGAGTTTAGACATCGCTTGCTGTATTCCGGAACACTCAGTGAACGCAAGGGGCTATCGGAGTTCTTGGTCCACCTTACAAACTGGACAGGACGGCATCCCGACCGCCACATAGAATTCGATATCGCTGGCGACGGTCCGCTCAAACGCGAAATCGCAGCCTCACGTCTTCCGTCCAATATCCAGCTACGGCTTCTTGGGCATGTGGCCTACGAGGCGCTGCCGGAAGTGCACAAAAAAGCCGGGATCTTGGTATTTCCTACTCTGGCGGATGAATGGGGATTGGTCGTCACCGAGGCTATGGCGTCAGGCGTCCCGGTGTTGGGCAGTACCTATAGCCAAGCGGTAGATGAACTCGTCACAGACGGTGAAAACGGATGGACATTTCGACCAGACTGCCCCTCGGAAGCATACAGCGCATTGGATCGGGCGCTAACCGCTCCTGTGAATACCGTCAATCGCATGGCTGAAAAAGCGCGGGCCAGAGTAAGCGACCTGACACCCTCCGCTATGGCAGATCGCATGATTGCAGCTATCGAGTGGGCGCGGGCCGCACGGGTGTTGATGTATGGCTAGCCTTGTAAGTAAAGCATTGATTCTTGCGCGGGATCGCCAAGACGTTCGGGCGAGGGTCCAAAACAAATTTGATTCCTGGATGGATCGCTTTTCATCACCATGCAATCCAAATGATGTGACAGATGCCGCCAAGATAGAAGTCGCCGTCGCAGCGCTTCTATCGATCTCCAACCCACTGGAAGCAGGCCCGCGACTGATCGCCATCGAGAAGCATATCGAAGCATTACGCGTCCAAAAAGCGAATGGCCCTTTCCCTGCAGAAGGTTTTCATAACGGAAGCGTGACTCTCGGTACGTTGTGCTATCTCGCCTGCCGATATCTCCGTCCACGCGTAGTAGTGGAGACAGGAGTCGCATACGGGGTGACCTCCACTTACATCCTTGCGGCTCTTGAGGACAACAACTACGGTGAGTTGTGCAGCATTGACCTGCCTCCCCTGGCCTTTAATGCAGCAGCCGACGTAGGATATTTCGTCCCGCAAGAACTGCGATTGCGGTGGAAACTGAATCTTGGCCCGGCGAAAACGTTGTTACCGCAGTTGCTAGAACGCACCAAACCGATCGACCTATTCGTCCACGACAGTCTGCATACCTATTCCCATATGAAGTGGGAATTCGACGTGGCACTATCCGCCCTTCGGCCCGGCGGGCTAGTGATTTCCGATGACATCGACGGCAACCGCGCGTTCGAACAGATGGTCGAAGGTGACAACATAGATTCTAAGCTTGCTATGCGACAAAGCAGAAAGAATGCCCTCTGTGGTGCTGCTAGAACCAAGCTTACAAACTAAAAGGGACGTGCCGGCATCTGCTACGCAACCCAGATCCGTCTTGGCAATCCACAACCACTACCAGCGGCCCGGCGGCGAAGATCAGGTGTTTGCCGGTGAGACGGCCCTACTCGAAGAAAACGGCCACAAGGTTGTCCGCTATGAAGAGCACAACAGCCGCATAAACACCGGCGGCATGGGCGACGCTGCGAATACGATCTGGAGCACGGCCTCATTTCGCCGGCTACGGGATGTGATGCGTACCGCTCAGTTCGACGTTGCGCACTTTCACAATACGTTTCCGCTGGTATCGCCTTCAGGATATTACGCTGCTCGGAAGTCGGGCGTCGCAGTGGTACAGACTTTACACAATTTCCGTATCATCTGCCCGGGAGCGACGCTGCTCCGGAATGGAGCGGCTTGCGAGGAATGCATCGATCGGGGATCTTTTGTCCCCGCCGTCATTCACAGCTGCTATCGGAAGAGCCGCCCAGCGACGGCGGCCGTCGCCGCTATGCTTACGGTGCACCGGGCAGCAGGGACGTGGGATCGAATGGTCGACCTTTACGTCGCCTTGAGCTATTTCGCTCGCGGACGCTTGGTAGCCGGCGGATTACCTGAAGAGCGGGTTGTAATAAAACCAAACTTTGTAGCGCCAGATCCTGGCCTGGGAGATGGACGCGGCGGTTACGCTCTCTATGTAGGGCGCTTATCCGAGGAGAAAGGCGTTCGCGTTCTCTTGAAAGCGTGGCATCTGCTGAATGGTATTCCGTTACTGATAGCAGGAGACGGGCCGTTAAGCGATCTAGAGTGGCCCAAAGATGTCCAATCCTTGGGCCATCAACCACGCGAACGCGTTCTTGCGCTCATGAAAAATGCCAGCGTTTTGGTTTTTCCTTCAACCTGGTATGAATGCGCGCCCATGACGATTCTCGAAGCATTCGCCTGCGGGCTGCCGGTGATTGGTTCGAATCTTGGTTCAACGGCGGAACTGGTGGAACATCGTCGCACGGGTCTCCTTTTCAGCCTTGGCGACGCCGAGGATCTAGCCCGGCAGATACGTTGGGCTTTCATGCATCCCAAGGAAATGCGCGCGATGCGCGCGTCCGCGCGTCAAGAGTATTTGACCAAATATACCGCTGAGATCAATCACAAAGCTCTTGTCGGCATTTATCAAATGGCCATCGAAAACTCTAAGCGCAGGCCACGGAACTGAATGGACCCACTGGCCGCCTGCCCCAACCGTCACATCCTCAACGTCCGCGTGGATGCCACCACATATTCGGATGCCACCATGCGGGTTATCGCGTGGGCCCGGGAGGCGCGCTCATCCTATGTCTGCCTAGCCACCGTCAACGCCATCATGGAGGCACATGGATCCTACGCATATCAGCGGGTGATGCGGGAGGCGGATCTGGTCACCTCCGACGGCATGCCACTGGTATGGTTGCTTCGAGGCCTCGGCCTAGCAGGGGCGTCGCGAGTGTACGGTCCAGACCTAACGCTTGCCATTCTCGCAGCGGCAGCGGAGCACGTCATTCCAGTGGGCTTTTACGGAACCTCGGACCCGACATTGGCGAAACTGATCGAGGCCCTCCAGCGACGTTTTCCCAATCTCAAGATTGTGTACGCGTACGCTCCACCCTTTCGAACGCTGACTACGGCCGAGGACGAAGAGGCGACGCGCGCGATCGAAGTTTCAGGCGCACGAATCCTGTTCGTGGGACTCGGCGGCGCGAAACAGGATTACTGGATGCACGCGCATCACGGCCGCATCCATTGCGTGATGTTGGGCGTGGGCGCGGCGTTCGATTTCATCGCCGGCACCAAACCGCAAGCACCGCGCTGGATGCAACAAAGCGGTCTCGAATGGATCTTCCGCCTCGCTGTCGAACCAAGGCGATTGTGGCGGCGATATCTTGCCCGGAATCCGCACTTCGCGATTTTGGCCCTCGCGCAATTGGCGCGCACCCGACTCTATGAGCACCGCCGCACAGCCTAAGCTTGCCGCACGGGCGGAGCCGGCGGCACACTGGGCGCCGTGGGTGATGTTCGGCACCGATGTGCTGGCGTTAGAAGCTGCCTTTTTCTTGGGCTATGCCGTACGCTTGCTGCTGGCCTCCTGGTTCACCAAAGAGATCGGGGTTGAACAGTTTCTGGGAGTGGCGGCAGGGATTCTGCTGCTGCCGGCGATCAATTATCAGGTCGGCTTGTATCCGGGATATTTACTGGGTCCCGTGGAACGTCTGCGGCGGCGCGTGCTCGCCACGCTTGCAGTCTTCGGAGGCCTGGTGGCCTGGGACAGCATCGTCGCTCGCGGAGTCCTTTCGCGCGGCGTTCTCCTAGCCACGTTTCTGTTTGCATTGGTGCTGCCGCCGCTTGCGGAATCCGCTGTCCGAGCGTTGCTGGTCAAGCGCAAACGTTGGGGGATACCGGTTATCGTTCTGGGCGCCGGCGAGACCGGACGGTCGCTGGCGAGGACGCTATTGAGCCAACCGCAATTAGGATTAATTCCCGTCGGCTTTCTGGATAATCACCCCGCGCTGTGGAATCAAACGGTAGGAGGTGTGCCAGTATTGGGTCCGCTCGGCCTCGCTCCGGATTTTGAGCAGCGCGCGGAGGCCGCGATCGTCGCGCTCGCCGACATTGGCGAAGAAGAAGCAGGAACTTTGCTTCAAGAGTTGAATTTCCGGCGGTTGATCGTGATACCACATTTGGCGAGTGTCGCCAGTATGTGGGTCACCGCTCGTGATCTGGGCGGATCATTGGGATTCGAGATCAAGAAGAACCTGATGGTGCGCCGTAACCATACCCTCAAACTAGTGATGGACCGGCTGATCGCGTTCCCGCTATTCGTTTTGAGCTTGCCGGTACTCGTGCTGGCGGCAGCGTGGATTAAACTTACCAGCCGCGGACCGGCGTTCTACCGTCACGTCCGCGAGGGTCTTGCTGGTGAGAAGCTCACGGTTTGGAAACTCCGCACCATGCACGTGAATGGGGACTCTTTGCTGGAAGATTGGTTCGCCGCCCATCCGGAAGATCAGGCGCACTGGAACCTGCACTTTAAGCTGCAATGCGATCCACGTATTCTCCCTGTAATCGGACGCTTGCTGCGCCGGACCAGCTTGGACGAACTGCCCCAGTTATGGAGCGTACTCAAGGGCGAGATGAGTCTGGTGGGGCCGCGTCCCCTGCCCGGCTATCATTTGGAGCAGTTTTCGCGTGAGTTCCGCACTTTGCGTGCGCGTGTTTTGCCGGGCCTCACCGGTCTATGGCAGGTGTCGGCCCGCAGCGATGGCGATCTTAAAGTGCAGGAGGCGCTGGATACCTACTACATTCGCAACTGGTCGCCGTGGCTGGATCTATACATCGTTGCGCGCACCGTGACCGCGGTGATCTGCGGACGCGGCGCCTACTAGCAGACAGACATGTGGCTGGCTGCGATCCTCGCTTTCGGGATCCTTACCATGTGGGTCCCGGCTCGCTGGGCGCTGAGCGTATTTCAAGTATCACTATTCGCTTTGGCGGCAGTGAGGATCGTGCAGCGGCGATCGCTTACTCTCCCCTTCGCCGGATGGATGATCGCTTCAGCAGCTCTCTGGGGGGCGCTGCAGGTCGCCGCTGGGTGGTCGGTCGATCGCCTCACTACGCTAGATTCCGTACTGAACTGGGTGACCAATTTGGCCGCCTTCATGCTCGCAGCCGATCTGTATCGCAATACGGACCGGCGTGAGCGCTTTCTGCGCGCTGCGCTGATCTTCACCAGCATCCTGGCGGTAATCTCGATCTTCACCTTCCTTACGTCGCCGGCCGGCAAGGTGTTTTGGATTTTCGATTCGGGCTCGGAATCTCGAACGCTCGGCCCCTTTGTTTATCACAACCAGTACGCCGCCTTCGTTGAAGCCGTCCTGCCGTTAGCCATCGGCGGCGTCATCAGCGATCGGCGGCGCTGGCTGTTGCACGCCGTCATCGCCGCCACTCTGTTTGGCTCGGTGGTAACCGGCGGATCGCGTACCGGCACGATCCTGTGTCTCGCTGAGATTCTGATCATACCCGCTGTCGCATTCGTTCGCGGGATAATCAATGGGAGAATGCTCGCGCGAGTGGTGCTGGCGAGCCTGGCGGCCGTAGCAGTTCTAACCGGCGTGGTGGGATGGGAACCCCTCTGGAAGCGGCTGCAGGAACCGCATCCCTATTCGTTGCGTAAGGACCTGGTGCTTTCTTCGGTTGCCATGGTTCGCGAGCGCCCCTTTACCGGCTTTGGCCTCGGGACATGGCCGGAGGTTTATCCCGGATACGCGCGATTCGACGACGGTACGTATGTCAACCAAGCGCACAATGATTGGCTGCAGTGGGCGGATGAAGGCGGGGTCCTATTTCTAGCATTGCTAGCCGGTGTCGCCGTTTGGAGCATTGGGCCGGCGATACGGTCGCTGTGGGGCATTGGAATCCTCAGCGTGTGGTTGCACGCATTGGTCGATTATCCATTGCAACAAAGACCGGCACTGGCTGCGTTTTTCTTCGTCATGCTGGGGACGCTTGCGTCGATTAGCGCAAGGCGCGACGCGCAAACAACTCCGCAGTCGAGTCCTGATCGATAACTGCCCAGGTGGTTGATTCCCGCAGGCGCTCGGAAAGAGGCGAGCCGGTCTCGATCAAAACGCGGTCGGCTCGATAACGGTCCAGTGTTCCCGCCCAGCCCGATTGCCCGGCGAGAAGTGCGTTGACGGAACGATACATATCGACGCCATAGAAGGCGCGGTCATCGTAGAAGACTTTCTGACGCGGATAGTTTGAGTAGAGCAGATAATCCGCCCATTGATCGGACGTGAACAGGCGGGCGGTGGCAAGCTCTGGATGGCGCGACGCTAACTCCACAGGGAACATTTTTGTGTCGAATCCGGTGGGCCACATTTCCTGCGGCGTCCACAGGAAAATCGCGGCGAGTCCGGCCAATAGCCAAACGCTGTTTCGCGAGAAGGCCGCACGTTTCTCCGATGAGAGCCCGTCGAGGATTCGCCCCGCGGACGCGCGCGGCTGGCGAGCGACCCATGCTTGCCAATAAGTGGAAAGCTCCGCCGCAATCATCGGCGCAGCAAGGACCACGAACACAGTACTGTGGCGGATCGAAATCAAAGAAGCGTATGCCGTGCCAAGGAGAAGCAGAGGTTCCACAAACCTCCTGCGCCGCAAATAGAGTCCGCAGAGCGCCAGGCCTGCCAGCAAGAATCCCATGAAGAACAACTGGGGCTGTGAGCGAAACGTGGGAGCTTGAAATTCCTGGATGAACGCAGTGGTGCCGTTGCCGTGCAAATAGGAGAGCACGTCGAGATGCAGTTTATAACCGAACGGATTGGCTAGCGTTGCGATCGCGCAGGCCGCGGTCAGCCCGGCGTAACGCAGCGCTGCTGCGCGCGAACCTTCTAGTACACTTCCGACAATCAGCACTCCCAGGTAAACGAATAGTATCGTGAATCCCGGATGAAGATTTACCCACAGTACCGTCAAGGCCGGAAGCAGCCAGATCCAGCTCGTCGGCCGGATGCGGTCCCGTGCGATGATGCCGGCGGTGACGGCCAAGAACAACAATGTAAATAAATGCGGACGCGCATGATAGTGGATCAGCAACGCGTTTGAAGCCAGCAGGGCTACCAGCACCGACAGCAGCACATCCGCACCAGCAACCATCATGGTTCTAAGCATTGCCACGATCATCGCGGCGATTACAATACCGCAGACGAACACGATTCCCTTCAATCCGAAGGCGTGGTTCAACTGCGCGAATAAGACTTCACTGCCCCATTCATAAGGAATCCACGGCGCTCCAGGCTGTGTAAACGAAAAGGGATCAGCAGTAGGTACAGCGTGATGGTCAAGAATCCAGTCACCGATCGCGATGTGGATAGCCGTGTCGCCGTCCCATAGAAGGCGGCTCCAACCGGTGCCCGAGGTCATGAAGGACCACGCGATCACCGCCAAAAAGAACATGTCGCAAAGGGATGGGCTAAGCCAGGTTTTGAGCGCACGCGTGCGCGGAGCAACCAGTGGCACGGTTTCGAGAGTGACGGAGCCCATGGGGACGGTCGAGGCGGAAATCTCCTCTAACTTCTATCGGCCGAATATTGAGTGTTCCTTAGGCTCTCGCTCCGCTGGGTGGGCAGTTGCGGTAGCCTCGTAAAAGACTATGAAAGCGTTGATCTATGTTGTTTTCGCGCTGCTCCTCGCCGGATGCCAGCGTAATGCTCCTGCCCAGCCGGCGAAAGAGTATCAGATGCAGGGCGAGGTGATGGCACTGGACCCGGCGGCGCATCTCGCGACCGTCAAAGCCGGTAAGATCGAGGGCTGGATGGAAGCGATGACCATGGAATACCCAGTCAAGGATCCTCAGGAATTCGGCAAACTGAAAGTCGGCGAGAACATCCAGGCCAAGGTCACAGTGCAAGGCACGGATTACTGGATATCTTCAGTGAACGCGGAGCCCGCGAAATAGGACCCACATGAGCACGTGCCGCCACCTGCTTTGGTTATCGCTCTGCTGCGCCAGCGCGTCTTGGTGCCAGACCGCCCTGCCCGCGAACGAGGTCGAAGCGATCGTGACCACCGATCTCGGCACCTTCCGCTTCGAGTTTGCACCTGACAAGGCCCCCAAGCATGTCGAACAGTTCATCGCGCGGGCGCGCCAGGGTTACTACGATGGCAGCGCCTTTCATAGAGTCGTCGCCAACGGCATTGTTCAAGGCGGCGATCCATTGTTGAAGAACCCCAAGACTTCCAAAACTCTGTGGGGAACTGGAGGGCTCAGCCTGCTCGCCAATGAGTTCAGCGATATGAAGCACGAACGCGGCGTGGTTTCGACGGTCAGCATCCCCGGCAAAGCCAATAGCGAAGGCGCGCAGTTCTTCGTATGTGTCTCGCCGCAACCGGCGCTCGACGGTAAGTTTTCTACGTTCGGCCGTGTCACCGAAGGCATCGACGTCGTCGAGAAAATCTCACAAGTCCCCGCAGACGCGAATGGAATCACGGAGAAACCGGTCCGCATTCTGAAGGTGACCATCGAGAAGAAGCGCGCCGAGCCGTTCCTTAACGCGACGGTTGAAGAGATGCGTAAGACTGTGACGCTGAAGACCACGCTCGGTAGCATCAAGATCAAGATGGAGCCGGATTGGGCGCCGGAGAATGTACGCAATTTTCTGAAATTGACACAAAGCGGATGGTACAACGGGACCGTCTTCCACCGTGTTGCGAAAGATTTTGTCGCGCAAGGGGGAGCCCCTACCGGCCGCGCCTCGGGACCAATTCACTTCGCCGATCGCTGGGTGCGTCCAGTGAAAGGGGAGTTCCGAGCGGATGTGAAGCACGTCCGCGGGATCATATCCATGGCGCATGGTGACGACCCGAACTCCGCTACCACTTCGTTCTTTCTGATGCTGGGTCCTGCGACCAGCCTGGACGGCCAGTTCAGCGCCTTCGGCCGAATCGTTGAAGGATTAGACGTGCTCGATGCGTTCGCAAAAGAAGAAGTCGATGGCGAGACTCCCAAGCGGCGTCTAGAACTCGTTGAAGCGTCAATCGACGCCAATTAAGTCTCAAACGCCGGCAGCGGATCCACTTCTTCTTCGGGCACCGGCTCCAGCGGTAATCCGGCCCGCCTCCAGGCGCGCAATCCGCCTGAGATTACGGCGACGTGAAATCCCCGGCCAATGAGTTCCTTCGCCACACGGATACTGGTGGCATCGCCCACACATGTGCAATACAAATACACCATCCGTCCATCCGGCGGCGTCTCCAGCCATCGCTGATTGAGCGCATTGGGCTCCAGTCGCTTGGAGCCTTGAATCCGCCGGGCCTTCCGATCGTAATAGCCGTGGCTGCGGACATCGTAGATTAGGGCGCCGTCAGCGGAAATCTGGGTCGCCGCCTCACTGGGGCGCACGCGCGGTACAGCGCCGAAGGTGCCCGCCTTGGTCCAGTTCCAGATCAAATAAAGCAAATAACCGGTCACAAGAACAAAAGCCATCCATCCGCCCATGCGGCTAAAGTTTTGCATGGTTCTTTTGATCGGGTCGACGGCATCGCCGAACAGGAATCCTAGAGACCAATAGGCGCCGACATACAGAGCGGCGCCGACGGCGTCCAGTCCGAAGAACTGCGTCCATCGCATGTTCATGCTGCCCGCAAGCGGAGGAGCCATGGTATTAATGCCGGGTACAAACTTGGCGAAGACCAGCAGCGCGCGCCCACGTTTGTAGAAGGCGTCCGCCGAGCGCAGAATGCACGACTCCGGGTTGACCGTGAACCGGCATAAAAGTCCCAGCAGCCACCATCCGGTGTTACGGCCGAGCAGAAACATCAGGCTGTCACAAAGCAAGATGATTAGGAATGCACCGCCAAAGGTGGCGACAGCGCTAAGCGAACCGTGTGCGCTCGCAGCACCAGCGAGAAGCAGCGCAATGGCCGCCGGCACCGGGAAGCCGATAGCCTCAAGGAACACGGACGCGAATAGGATGGCGTATCCGTGACGCGCCAGCTCTGAAAGTATAAAATCCATCGATCGCGCCGAGCAGGCCGGTGCATCTCAGGAAGGGAGCGCCGGGCCCTTGCGACAAGTCTAGCAGGCGAAAAATTCCTGGTGGCGAACTACTTTTTCTTGTTGCCCTTGCCAAACCATTCGACCAAGCGTTGCGGCGGGAACGCAAAAAGGGCGATCAGCGCCACCATGAACAAAAGCACTACAATGAGAAACAAGAGAGCCACGAGGTATCCTCTGCTTTAGCTTAACGTAACCCGTCCCTACGCGAAACGTCTGATTATACAGAAGGCTTAGGTTTGGCACTCAAAGTGCCGATAATAAGCGCAGGTGAATGGTATGGACATATTGGGCGATCGTAAGTTCGTCGAAGTTCCTGGCTCCACCTTGCACGAGTTGCCACCGTTGCTGGTCCGCATGTCTCCGCACGTAAGACGGTTGGACCGTGTGATGGACATGGCCAACCAACTCATCGAGCAGGAAGACATGATTCCGCCGCAAGTGGCGGGTCCAGTGGCCGACACAGAATTTGAGCGCCGCCGCATGGATCTGGCCGTAAATCTGGTGGATCAATACCTCGCTTTCGTCCAGCATTGGCAGTGGGGCGACAGCATCCTTGAATGGATCCGCCAGTGCGAGACCACATTCGATACGCGCGTCGATCTGCGAAATCTATTGCGCGCCGACCTATGGCCGCACGCCGGCCGCTCTAGTTTCGTAATGCTGCTGGAAGATAAGTCGGTTGAAACCGGCGGTGTTGGAATCGAGAAGGCCATGGGGATGCGGCTGACATTTCGCGAGCCTCCACCCCTTAAGTGTTTCTCTAACCAATTTTTGTTTTATTTGAACTCATCGGTGGCGAATAGCGCCTATCAGACTTGGTCTCAGATGAGCCCCAGCCCGATCAGTTCCCTTCCGCCGGAGCGCTTTCAGTTCCAGGTGCTCGACATGAACTTAGAGTAGGCGGCGCTGGCTTTAGCGCTGGGTATCAGCGCCACCATAACGCGATGCCGATTCCAACAGCTATGGTCAGCACGTACGGTAGGGCCACCTTTCTCCAGAGAAGAGGGCTGCCCAACACCATCGCCGTCGCACCCTTGAATGCCAGATTCGTAATCAAAGCGAGCGTGATGACGCGCCAGCCCTCACTTCCATTCAGGCGCCCTGTTTCGACGAGTAGGGATGTCGAAAGGGCGAGTGCATGGACTTCCACCAGCCCGGAAGCGGCCGCCACTACATAAAGCCCGCGAGCGCCGTAGGTGTCCTTCACCGCCGCGATTGCGAAAAGGATAACCGTGTAGAGCACTGCAAAATAGAGCGCCCCCTTCAGCTCTGATGGATTTCCTTGGGCCGGCATAGCGGTGCTGTCTTTGCCACGCAAGAACCACCACGGGGCGGATGACACGCCTAGAGTCGCAACCAGAATGAAAAGCGGAGCCAGTGCGGTGCGCAGAAATCCGGGAGCCACAACGGCAATTTCAACTAGAACCAGGGCGCAAGAGATTGAGGATGCGAGCAGAATCACGATGGCTGCCGGCGCGTCAGCCAGTTCGTGCTTCGCAGTCCGTCTTGAGTAGCTGACGGTTGTGGCTGTGCTGGAGATGATTCCGCCTAGTAGTCCGGCGAGAAGCTGCCCTGTTTTCTGACCGAAGAACTTATACGCAATGTAGCCGCCGAGTCCAATTCCCACGATCAACACAACCATCAGCCAAATTTGACGCGGATTGAGCACGTCGTAAGGCCCGTAGCTCCGATTCGGCAGAATGGGCAATATCACCATGGAAATGAGGGCAAACTGCATGATCGATTTCGAGTCTTGGCCCAAGCGCGCCGCAATCCCATGCAACTGTCCCTTGAAGTGCAGCAAGATCGCTATACCCGCGCCGATAACGATGGCGGCTTCCCGGTGTCCGACAACCAAGTATGCGCCTAAGCCGAACATTGCTAAGGCCGCCACCTCTGTCGTGACCCCTGACTCAACCTTCTCTCCGATTAGCTCTGCCACATGACCCGTCATGAGCGCACCTGTCAGCGCCAGGAAACCAGACGCAATCACCCAGCCGCCAAAACTGGTCGCGAGAAAACCACAGATCGTTCCGAGCACCGTAATGAGCGCGAATGTGCGCAATCCGGCCAGTTGAGTTGCAACTTGCTCGCGCTGCAGACCCACCAGTAGACCCAAGCCGACGGCGATACCTAAACTGGAAAACGTTGAAGTAAGATCCACTGAAGTCACGATCTGGAAGGCTGCGGCGAGTCCGCCTCCTGACCCGGCGCCGCACTACGAGACCTCTCGAAGAGTTCCACAAGACCGGCGACGACCGCCACCGTCACCGGGCCTAGCACTACACCGGAGACGCCAAATGCGGCCAAACCGCCGATGACCGAGAAGAATGTCAATAATGTGTGCATGCGGAGCGTGCTCCCAACCAGCACCGGCCCCAGTAGGTTATCGACTGGATGAATGATCAACACGCCCCATCCGGTCAGAATCGCCGCATGCCTCCAATCTCCTTGAAGCGCGAAAACTATCGCCGCCGGAACCCAGACGACGAATGCGCCAATAACCGGAAAAACGGAGAGCGCAGCCATCACACAGCCCCAGAAGACCGGCGCTGGAAGATCTAGCCAAGCGAACATGAAACCACCGAGAGTTCCCTGGATGGCGGAGACCACCAGCTTTCCGCCCAACGACACGCGGATCATTTGGGAAATCCTTGTGAACAGGGTATTGGTTTCCCTATTTGAGAGGGGAACTACGGCTCTCAGCCTCTCTAGAATCGTTTCGCCATCGCGAAGAAAGTAGAAAAGCACAAACATCGTTGTGGCAACCTGGCTCAAGAGCCAAATTGAGCCAGTGAGCAACGACGAAACCGTAGAAGAGGCCCACCCTGCGGCCGAACGCGCGAGTTGCATCGCTTCCGTCAACAGGTCGTACCTTGAGTCCAGCCATCGGAAGACCGATCCGAGAGGGCCATTGCCTTCGATTGCCACGCGCAGGTTCTTTGCCCCAGCTTCACCCGATACCCGGCTGAGCACGTCTGAAGCTTCCCGGGCTAGCGCGCCTGCCAAAGCCAAAGTAGGCGCTATGACAACGATAGCGGTCAAAATGATGATGCTCAAGGCCGCTAAGTTTCGCGGCAGCCGTCGCCGTATCATCCATACATAAATTGGATCGCCAATCAGCGCGAGGGCGAACGCCCAACAGAGCGCAGGAAGGAACGGCATGACGATACGCCAGGAGAGGTAAACCAACAGGAGGACACCGACGCCAAGCAGTAGTGTACGGAGGGATGTTTTGCGAACGCCAGGAACGGTCGGTATTGGGGCCTCAGCTGCCGTGTAGTCATGGCGGACAGGCATGGCAATGTGAGTTGCAACCGGTGGGCCGACACACATGGGATTCTAACTCCTGCTTTTACACATGCTTGGAGTATTTTCGAGTTCTACTGAGGCGAGTTCTTCAACAAGCTGTGCGTCATATGGCCCAATTCCGATCGCGTCGATGTGTTTGCTATGAGGGCAATAGCCCAAGAAAGTGTCGCTTGCCGTAAGGGTCATCTCGCCCGCGAACGCCATTCGGCAGCAATTTGCTGGCCGCGCCGCAAGCGAATTCTAAATGCTTAGGACTGGACAAGGCGAGTGTCGAATAATGCTATATGAATGCGTCCGTAGCCTGCCGAGGGCACGCTGCGTTTGGCCTCGGCCGATGACGACCAGTTCGGCGCCAGTCCGAAGAGTGGCCTCCCGGACCACCGTGCACACTTCGCCGCCCGCCAAGGAGATCGTCACATCTAGTGCGGCTTCGCGCTTCAAACGATCGAATTTCCCTTCCGCCATGTGGAAGAGGTATTTCCGAAGTTCAATTTCGCCCCGATTGTCCGAGGTTTCATCCGCGGCCGGAACAGCGTGGATCAAGGTTAGTGCTGCGTTGAATAGAGCACTGAGCTCTAGTGCCCCTTGGGTCACAGGGACAAAGCTTTCGTTGGCGTCGACAGCGCCGACAATCTGGTGAATATCCACCCGCCCAGGAGAAGGAGCCGTCTCCTGATGGACTCCTGTCAAAACTGGATAGTCCAGGTCGTGTAGCACCTTGGCGGTAACAGAGCCGAGCAAGAATCTGCGAAATCTTCCATGCGCGTGGGTCGGCATCACGATCATTGAAGGCGACGTCTCGCGCGCGACTTGCACGATAACATCGGCTGGGTCGCCGTGGCAGATCGCTATCTCATATTTAGCGTCATTGACTGCCGGACCGAGAAAGGCTTCAACGGTTTCCCGCGGGCAATCTCCAATGTGAAGAAACAGCAGCTCCGCATCAAACCGGCGCGCCATCTGTACGCCGTATTGGGCTGCCCAGGCGCAGGAGGGGGATAAAGCCACAGGAATGAGAATTTTCGTAAAGGTAAACATGTCACGCGGGAATCGCTATCATCGGATGTATTTATGGTAACGGGCCCCTCTACCTTCAGGGTAGGTTTCCCTAATATGCCTCGGAGCGGCTGCACTAACGACCATCAGATGCTGAGTACCGGACAAGGCGATCGCCGAATCATTTCATGAGCGTTGGTTCGCAGTCGACCGAGAGGCCCTTTGAGGACACCCCTTCCTATGACAAGCAAATCTGTATCATGTCTGCTGACTGCGCCCAAGATACCGTTTACAAGTCCGACATCTTCCACGATCTCGAAAGGAGCTTGGACCCTAGTCTTCGAACAGTGAACTGAGAAATCCTCACCGGCATTCTGAATCAAGAGCCGGTGGGCTCTGTCCGCCGCGCCGCTTGGAAATCGTGGATCGATTCCCGGCACCGAGTGCACAATGTGAAGAACCGCGCCGAACTTAGCACTGTACTCGAACGCCGTTTCTAGTACCTCGGGCGTGCGGCGATTCATGTCAATCGCGCAAACGATGGAACGGTAAACACCGTCACGAGGTGACTCGTTCTCGGAATGGGCGTCAGTCCATACTGGACCTTCGGCATCGTGCAATACCGCGGCTGCCACGGAGCCAAGAAGGAGCTGCCGGAATCGAGTGTGGCCCCGCGTTGACATCATGATCAAGGGGGCATCCATATTAGCCGCACATTGTACAATGCACTCTGCGGCCGGTCCTTCCGCCACCAGGCGCCCGATATTCGAGGCTCCCGCTTGAGCGGCTAAGAAGCGATCGAGCTTGGCCTTAACACGTCCCCGAATTACTTCGAGATCGGCGGCGTCGAGCTCATCCAGAAATTTCATATCCAAGGCATGGATGGCGGTAATCGGCACATCCAGCCGCCGGGCCATCTCCGCAACCGCCTGCCAAATAGCCCGGCAACGGTCCGAAAAATCAACTGCATACAAAATACTTCTTGGTAGCGACATAAGTATTTCCTTGAGTGCTTGCCAACAGAAACGGTACAACCGGACGCCAGCACCGGTAAGGCAACAGGAGGACGGCAGCTTTCGGAAGCGGCGCACAGTACCACATCTTGCTGACCTCAGGAACTGACGGCGTTCCGGCCTTCGGGTCGACGTCAGAGTGGTGGACCGACATGCCAATGTGAGTGCAAGCCAAGGTCCGAGTACAGGCATTATAAATGCCCTTCTTACAGGAACTTGGAATATTGGTGG
>Ga0070665_100002360_pt1 | contig 20873 bp, 19 predicted proteins | sample KBSS13metaG_FD_65862 | JGI IMG/M metagenome (GOLD analysis project Ga0070665, IMG submission 65862) | Switchgrass rhizosphere microbial communities from Kellogg Biological Station, Michigan, USA - KBS S1-3 metaG | ecosystem: Host-associated > Plants > Roots > Rhizosphere > Soil ...
GCCGTCGCCGCGCTCGGCTACAGCGGCTCGACCGGTCCCGAGGGCGTCACCGCACAGATCGCATATTTCCCAACCGTCGACGCCCTCAGGGCCGCGTCCGACGCGGATGTTCGTGGGAAAATTGTCTTCATCGATCATCACATGATGCCCGCCCAGGACGGCTCGGGTTACGGTCAGTTCGGGGCCCCCCGCCGGCAGGGCCCGACCATTGCATCGCTCAAAGGCGCGATCGGGATCGTCATCCGCTCGATCGGCACCGACCATCACCGCAATCCGCACACCGGTGTCCAATATTTCACCGATGGCGCGAAGCCGATCCCGGCGGGCGCCCTCTCGGTCCCTGATTCGGAGCAGCTGATCCGCATCTTGAAGCGCGGTCAGCCGGTGACGATGCATCTGACTCTGGTCAGCCAGCGGACGGAAGGCGGCCATTCCGGCAATGTCATTGCGGAAGTGCCTGGACGCGATCCCAAGGCGCCGGTCCTCCTCGTCGGTGGCCACCTCGACAGCTGGGACCTCGCCACTGGTGCGATCGATGACGGCGCGGGCGTGGCCATCACCACTGCCGCGGCCAAGCACATCATGGATGCGGGCAGGCCGTTGCGCACCATCCGGATCGTCTGGTTCGGCGCGGAGGAACCCGGCGGCTTTGGCGGCAAGGCCTATGCCGATGCTCACGGCAAGGAACCCCACGCTATCGCCGGCGAAAGCGATTTCGGCGCCGACCGCATCTGGCGTTTCAGCTCGAAGCTGAAGGACAGCGATCCGGCCTCCTATGCCCAGCTCGCGGCCTCACTGGCGCCCTTGGGGATTACGAAGAACGACAAGGGCGATGCCGACGGCACCGACGTCGAGCCGACCATCGCGCTCGGCGCACCCTGGGTCTCGCTGAACCAGGACGGCACTCGCTATTTCGATTGGCATCACACCCCCGACGATACGCTCGACAAGATCGACCCGGTACAGCTCCGCCAGAATGTCGCTGGCTGGACGGCAATGCTGGCCGTTCTTTCGGGCGGAATCGAATCGGGAGCGAAACAGCCTAAGCGGCGTTGAGCCTTGCAAAACCAGGGAGGAACTCATGCGCATCGCACTCGCCATTCCGCTGCTGCTTCTCGGCGCCTGCAACGTCTCCAAGGACGGCAACTCGGTCACCGTCCAGTATGACCAGAACACGGCCGAGAACACGGCCGCGGACATCGGCAACACCGCGCAGAACATTGCCGCCGACATTGGCAACGACGTTCAGAAGACCGGCGACAAGCTCGAAAACAAGATCGGCAACGCGAACGTCGACGTGAAGGTTGGCCACGACGAGCACACCAACACCACGACGACCACGACGACGACAGAGAACAAGTCGAAGTAGCGAGCAACTAGCGGATCGGCGGTCTTGGCAGCCTCCCAGGCTGCCAAGCCGCGATGGTCGGGGAGACAGGATTCGAACCTGCGACCCTCTGCTCCCAAAGCAGATGCGCTACCAGACTGCGCTACTCCCCGACGGCCCGCACCTAGGGCCGATCGTCGCGCTCGCCAATCCCCAGACTAGCTGCGCGTGATGATGGTGGGCCCGGCAGGATTCGAACCTACAACCTAGCCGTTATGAGCGGCCGGCTCTACCGTTGAGCTACAGGCCCTCCCCGGTCATCGCGAGATAGACAAACCACCGTGCCGCGCCAAGGCGCGTCGGTTAGGCCCTGGGAAAAACGAGCGAAAAAGCGTCGCGGCTGCTGACGAGGTCGCCGCCTGCGACCCGCGCGAGGCCTCGCGCCAGACGCAGCGAAAAGCCTCCTTCGATGCCTTGGTCCGCGCCGCCCTCTAACAGCTCAGCATCGGTAATCTCTCTCAGCGCATCGGGCCGGCTGATCGAAAGCTTCGCCGTGCCGCTCGAAATCTCGACCGAGACCTGTAGTCGCTCTCGCCGTTCAGTGCGCTGAGCCAAGGCGCCGAACAAGCGGATCAGCAACCGATCGGCGAGTTCGGGCTCTACGGCGGCAGGTACCTCGCCGCGCGCCGGCAATATGATCACCTGGATGCCTAGCCTTGCACCAATCTCACGAAGCTCGCCCGAAGCGCGATCAAGCAATACCGCAAGGTCGACGCGTTCCCGCGCTGATCCCTGCGTTGCGTGGACTTTCGCCGCGAAATCGAGATCGTCGATCGCTGTGAGGAGCAGGCGCGCCTGGCGTCCAATCTCCGCCGCGCGCTCACGATAGCCGCGGTCCGCGGGGCCGAGATACTGACCCTCGATGATCTCGGCGAAACCCATGATCGCGTTGAGCGGCGTCTTGATCTCATGGACGAGTTCACGGACCGAGTCGGGATCCGATAGCAAGTCGGGCACATTGTCCGGCCCCTTCGGCGTTGCTGGCGCGGGAGGAGTATCGCGCAACGCCACGCCGCGGTAACCGGCGAAGCGGCCGTCGGTAGGTTCGAAGGCAGGCACGCCGCTGATCTTCCATTCGCCAGCCACCGGCCCCGCACCGCCGACCCGCAACAGCGCATCGCGGAACGGCGCCCGGACCGCGAAGGCCCGGACAACATCCAGGTCCACGCGGTTGCCGTCATTTTCTTCCTGGCGAGCAATCGAACGGCCGATCAGCGGGCCGCGCGGCGCGCCGTCCACCCAGGCGATTTCACCGCCAGGCCCACATTCCCAGCGAAACAGCGCCGTCGCTCCCGGCTCTGGCCGGGTGCTCTCGCTCGACTCCGTGGCCTGCCCGGATCGCAAGCGGCGGCGGCGTTCGATGCGCTCGATCACGTCATGCAGCGAGGGAGACCCGGCTGGAGCCGGCTCCTCGTCCGCAATCGCTGCCTCAGCGGTGGCATATTGGGGGGTCATGGCCTCGACCTCAGCCGGTGCTTCCGCCTTCAGATCCGGGTGAAGCGTCGCGATGAACGCCTGCGTCTCCTCGTCGGCGACGGCGAGAAGCGCGCGCCACTGGCGCGGGTCGAGCGTGGCAGCCGCCAGCACCGGTGCAGCGACGCCAAGCGTGTCCGACGCGAAATATTCGAGAAGTCCGAGTGGCAGCGGTAGCGCCGCGACGGCCCGGGCGGTGGCCGCGCGAACCTGCTCATCGACACGGGGCGCTTCTTCGCGGATGGCGGCGAGTGCATCGCCGATAACTGGGCTGGCGCTGTTGGCACCGGCGCGCGCGACCAGGTCGACCAGCTGACGCCAGCGTATCGCGGCATCGTGGCGGTCCTCGGCCGGCTGGTTGAGGACAGTCAGCAGACGATCGTCAAAGCGCACTGGCTATCGTTTTCCTTCGGAACGCACCCTCCACCCGCTCTATGCGAGCATTTATAATGCGCTAAGAGGAAACGATTTAACCATCCCGAAACGGGACATGGCAATCACGAGACGCGCGCAACCTCCGCGTGCCCCGACAGTTTGATCGAACTCAGGCTTTCTGCGCGACGTAGACCAGCCAGTATTTGGCAAGCGCGGAGTGCGGGCCCGTGACCGAATTCAGGGCGGCAGTTGCGCCGGCCTTGTCGCCCGAACGCGCAAGCGCCATGCCGATGTGCAGGTTGGCGAGCCCGGCATCGCCATCAGGCTTTCCCATGGCGAGCTTGTAGGCCGCGACTGCCTGCGAATAGTCACCGAGCGCCGCGTAGTTGTCTCCGATCCTCATCAGCGCCTTGGCATTGGCCGCAACCTTCATGGCCTCAGCAAGGTCGGTAGCGGTCGGCTTTGCCTTCACTCTCAGCACCGACACGAGGTCGCGGCCGCTAGCGCTCGCCGGGTCGATCATTTTCGCGGCAATGCCGGCGTCCGTGACCTTCTGCGCTTCGGCGAAGATCAACTGGTCGGTCGCGGCGCCTGCCAGGTCTGTGTAATCCTTGGCGTTGAGCGTCCCCATCGCCTGCTTGAGGCGGAGCAGGTCGAGCGTCGCCTCCTGATCGCCCATGTTGAGGTTGCGATAGATTGCGATCGCATCGCTCCAGTTCGACTGCGTCGGATAGTCAGTGACCCATTGCCGGGCGAGGTCGATCGAACCGGGCAATTTCGCATTATAGGCGAGGCTTACAGCGCGCTTGTACAATTCCTCGCGGGGCTTGCCGCCGCCGGCGGAACTTGCCTGGATCAGGCGCTGAAACGCCGCCAGGCCTTCCGCGTTCTGTCCCGCGCCAATCAACGCCTCGGCGAGCATTTGCTCGTTCTCCGCACCATTAGGATTGATCGAAAGCGCTCGCCGGTAAGCAGCCGCCGCCTGCGGGAATTGCTTGGCTTTGTACAATGTTCCGCCAAGGCTCGAGTAAAGGTCGGAGGTCTTCGCCGCATCAAGGTAGCCTGACGCTGCAATCGCATCGACCGCGGCGCTCATGCCGGCCGTATCATTGGCAGCGAAGGCAGCCTTCAGCCGCATCGACCCGATTAAATAGCGGTCCTCTTTCGTGGTCGCGACCGCTTGGGCAGCGGCGAGTTTCGCCGGGATGTTCGCGACGTCGTTAGCGTTGACCGCAGTCTGAAGCGCGATGATTGCATTCTGCGCCGCCTTCGAAGGCTTAATACTTGCGGGCGCCTGCGCCGCTGCGGCGCTCTGCTGGGGCTGCGGAACTGGCGGCTGCGGTTGTGGCGAGCCATAGGAGCCGTCGTACTGGGCCGCTGCCGGCGCGGCCGCGGCTGCAAGCGCAAGCGCAAACGCGGTGGAAAGATTCGGCTTCATCTTCAGGAATCTCCTGTTGCGGCCGGCCACGCCGGCGCGAAATGACGGCGGGCGACTTAGACCCGGAATCTTGAGAGGCCAAGTAACTTGGCTGGCCTGCCGTGAACGGCCTTTGAACCATTTGATTTTGGCCTGAAATCCGTAGCTCGGACGGACAGCGCTGCGAATATTTCCCTCGCGCGCGTACGCGCGCGGGGTGGCGCTAGGGCCGAACAGACACTAGGTAGAGGGTTCGGGGAGGGACACGGCCATGGTCGCTGTGCCATCCCGCGCAGTACCTTCAAAGCAGGACCGTTTCTTGGCCACTCAGCCCCCTATCGACGACACGACGCCTCCGCCACCGGGCGACAGCGATATCGCGCCAATCTCCATCGTCGAGGAGATGAAGACCTCCTACCTCGACTATGCGATGAGCGTCATCGTCAGCCGCGCGCTGCCCGATGTTCGCGATGGCCTGAAACCGGTGCATCGCCGCATCCTCTACGCCTGCCAGGAAGCCGGCTACGTCGCCGGCCGGCCATACCGCAAGTCGAGCCGCATCGTCGGTGACGTAATGGGTAAATATCACCCGCACGGCGACAGCGCGATCTACGACGCGCTCGCCCGCATGACCCAGGATTGGTCGATGCGCCTGCCGCTGGTCGATGGCCAGGGCAATTTCGGCTCGATGGACCCCGATCCGCCGGCGGCGATGCGATACACCGAGGCAAGGCTGGCCAAGGTTGCCAATTTCCTGCTCGGCGACATCGACCGCGACACGGTCGACTTCACGCCCAATTACGACGCGTCGGAGCGCGAGCCCCAGGTCCTCCCTGCTCGCTTCCCCAACCTCCTCGTCAACGGGGCCGGCGGAATCGCGGTCGGGATGGCGACAAACATTCCGCCTCACAATCTCGGCGAGGTCCTTGCGGCCTGCCGCGCCTATATCGACGATCCGGCGGTCAGCTCCGAAGGACTGATGGAGCATGTGAAGGGGCCGGACTTCCCAACGGGCGGCTTCATCCTGGGAACGGCGGGGATTCGCGGCGCCTACACCGCGGGACGCGGCTCGATCCTGCTGCGCTCGCGCCACCACGTCGAGGAAGGCCGTGGCGACCGCCGCTCGATCGTCCTCACCGAAATTCCCTACCAGGTCGGCAAGAACGGCCTGGTCGAGAAGATCGCCGAGGCGGCCAAGGACAAACGGATCGAGGGCGTCTCCGATATCCGCGACGAGTCCAACCGCGAAGGCGTCCGCATCGTCATCGACCTGAAGCGCGACGCGACGCCGGAGGTCGTGCTCAACCAGCTGTGGCGGCACACGCCGGCGCAGACCAGCTTCCCGGCCAACATGCTGGCGATCCGCAGCGGTCGGCCTGAAACCCTGACCCTTCGCGATTTTATCGAAGCCTTCATCCGCTTCCGCGAGGAAGTGATCACGCGGCGGACGAAGTTCGAGCTGTTCAAGGCCCGCGAGCGCGCCCACCTGTTACTCGGCCTCGTCGTTGCCGTTACCAATCTCGACGAGGTGGTGAAGCTGATCCGCGGTTCGGCATCGCCAGCCCAGGCCCGCGAGAAATTGCTCGAGCGCGAGTGGCCGATGGATGAGATCCGCCCCTACATCGCGCTGGTCGAAGCGGTCGAGCCGCAGAAGGCCGACAAGAGCTACCGCCTGTCCGACGCACAGGTGAAGGCGATCCTCGAGCTTCGCCTGCACCGCCTAACCGCGCTCGGCCGCGACGAGATCGGCAATGAACTCGAAGGGCTAGCGAAGAATATTGGTGAGCTGCTTGAGATCCTGGCGAACCGCGCGCGCCTCTACCAGGTGATGCGCGACGAGTTCGACGAGGTCGAAGCCGAGTTCGCGACCCCGCGCATGTCCGAGCTTGCCCCCGCCGCCGACGGCATTGAGGACGAGGACCTGATCGAGCGCGAGGACATGGTCGTGACGGTTACGATGGGCGGCTACATCAAGCGTTCGCCTCTCACCGTCTTCCGCGAGCAGAAGCGCGGCGGCAAGGGCCGCGCCGGCATGGCGACCAAGGATGAGGATGCAGTCACGACCTTGTTCGTTACTTCGACCCACAATCCGGTCTTGTTCTTCTCCAACATCGGCCGGGTCTACCGTATGAAGGTGTGGAAGCTCCCCGAAGGCGGTCCCAACACCAAGGGCCGGCCGTTCGTGAACCTGCTGCCGCTGGCCGAGGGAGAGACCATCTCGACCGTGCTTCCACTGCCCGAAGACGAGACCGAGTGGGGCAAGCTCCACATCATGTTCGCAACCGCGCACGGCACGGTCCGGCGTAACAGCATGGCGGCGTTCACCAACATTCCCACCGCAGGCAAGATCGCCATGCGGTTCGGCATGACCGAAGTGGATGACGACAGCGACGAGCAGGGTGATCCGACCGACCGCCTGATCGGAGTCGAGTTGCTGACCGAAGGCGACGACGTCCTGCTCGCGACCCGCAACGGTAAGGCGATCCGCTTCATGGCTACCGACGTTCGCGAGTTCCAGTCGCGCACATCGACCGGCGTCCGCGGAGTCCGGCTGCAGCCGGACGACGAGGTGATTTCGATGTCGATCCTGCACCGCGTAGGAACCACGCAGGAGGAACGCGAAGCCTATCTCAAATGCCCGCCTTGGCGCGAACGCGAAGACGTTGAATGCACCCTGCCTGCCGAGCGCTATGCGGAGCTGCAGGAGAATGAGCAGTTCATCCTGACGATCACCGAAAACGGCTACGGCAAGCGCTCCAGCGCCTACGAGTATCGCCGCACGAACCGCGGCGGCCAGGGCATCGCCAATATCGAGACCTCGGAGCGTAACGGCGGCGTCGTCGCGTCCTTCCCTGCGCGCCAGGGCGAAGCGCTGATGCTCGTCACCGACCAGGGCAAGATGATCCGCACGACCGTCGGCGACATTCGCGTGATGGGCCGCAACACGCAGGGCGTGACGATCTTCCGCGTCGCCGACAACGAGCATGTCGTCAGCGTCGCCAAGATCGAGGAAGCCGAGGAGGAAGAGATCGAGATCGAAGGCGGCGACGAAATCGCGCCCGTCGACGACGCGGTCGTCGGCGAAAGCGAGCTCGATCGGCCGGCGGATCCGGAGCCGGAGTAAGTTTATCCTGCGACCAACCGCTGAAACCTGCTAGGACGGGCCTGCGTTCTCCTGACGCCACAAATAGGAGAAAGTGATGCCCCTTCCCCATGATGCGCTGGTTCTGGTCGCCGACGGCCGCAAGATGCTGTTTTTCCGCAATCATGGGGATGAGAATCAAATCGACCTTCGGACCGAGGCACACGATGCGCGCACGGAACGAAAGGACCGTGAGATCAAGACCGACGCGCCAGGTACGGTCAAGCAAAGCGCGGGATATGGACGCTCGACTTATGAGGAGCCCGACTTCCAGCAGCAGGAAGAGGATCGCTGGATCAAGGACGCGGCCGACGAGCTAAAGACGCGCGTATTGCGCAACGACTTCGAAGCACTGGCAATTGTCGCCCCACCCAAGGCCCTCGGCGTCCTCAAGAAATGCCTGCACAAGGAAGTCGAGCGCCGCCTCGTCTGCACGATCAACAAGGAAATGAGCGGGCGCCCGATCCCCGACATAGAAGCCCTGCTCAATGGCCACACCGCTCCCGAGGAACTCCCGGCCGTCTGATCAGGCGAACAGGTGTGTCACCTCGGCGTCCGGCGCGACCGCCCCAAGCAGGAGCGTTCGGTGGCAGTGTGCCGGCTCGCGCTCGAAGCACAGCAAGGCGCTCGGCTTCTCTTGGGCTAAAGCGATCATCTGTGCGCCCTCGGCGATCGCTTCGGGTAGCTCCAGCTGGCCGGCGTAGATGCGCGCCATGTCTGAGTGACGACCGGCGCGGGCAGCAGCCCGCCCGTCCGCCGGCGTCCCTAGCGCCCTCAGATGAACATAATCGATGTCCGCCTCTTCAAGCGCTCCGCGAAGAGCGGATTTGGAGAAACCCGGGCGGCGTGACAGCGGCAAGGCGCGAACGTCGATGACCCGCTCGACGCCAGCTGTCTTCAGTGTGTCGAGGAACTCGCCGACCGTCGTTCCCTCATAACCGATGGTGAAGATGCGCATGGCAAGTCCCTGTCATTGCGTGCGGAGCGAAGCAACCAGGGTGGCAAATGGATTGCTTCGTCGCTTCACTCCTCGCAATGACGAGGCAATGTCATTCGACATCCACATCATTGGCGGCGGACTGGCCGGATCCGAGGCCGCCTGGCAGCTTGCCGAAGCGGGCCTACGAGTACGTCTCAGCGAAATGCGCGGTGGCGGTGGCACAACCCCGGCTCATGAGACCGACCGCCTGGCCGAAATGGTTTGCTCGAACAGCTTCCGCTCGGACGATGCAGAGAACAATGCGGTCGGCCTGCTCCACCAGGAGATGCGAGCGCTCGGATCGCTGATCATGCACGCAGGCGATACTCACCGCGTTCCAGCGGGATCGGCGCTTGCCGTCGACCGCGAGGCATTCGCTTCCGAAGTGACCCGATCGATTGAGAGCCACCCCAACATTGCGATCGTCCGCGAGCGCGTGGACGCGCTTCCCGATCATCCGACGATCATCGCCACGGGTCCGCTGACTGGCTCCAAACTGGCAGAAGCCATCGCCGCCGAAACCGGCGAAGGCGCCCTCGCCTTCTTCGACGCCATCGCGCCGATCGTTCACCGCGACAGCATCGATATGTCGGTCGCCTGGATGGCCGCCAGATGGGATAAAGGTGGCAAGGATTACGTCAACTGCCCGCTCGACAAGGCGCAATATGAGGATTTCGTCGCAGCTCTGAATGCCGGTGAAAAGACCGAATTCAAGGACTGGGAGAAGGACACGCCTTACTTCGAGGGCTGCATGCCGATCGAGGTGATGGCCGAACGCGGTGTCGAGACGCTTCGCTTCGGGCCGATGAAGGGCGTCGGGCTCGACGACCCGCGGACCGGGCGTTGGCCCTATGCCTGCGTCCAGCTCCGCCAGGACAATGCACTAGGGACCTTGTGGAACATGGTCGGCTTCCAAACCAAGCTGAAGCACGGCGAGCAGGTCCGCATCTTCCGTACTATCCCGGGCCTCGAAAATGCCGAATTCGCGCGATTGGGCGGAATCCATCGCAACAGCTTCATCAACTCGCCACGCTTGCTCGATTGCGAGCTGCGGCTGAAGTCTAAGCCCAACATCCGTTTCGCCGGTCAGATCACCGGCTGCGAAGGATACGTCGAGAGCGCCGCCGTCGGTATCCTCGCGGCGCGCTTCGCGGCAGCCGAGCTTCGCGGCGAGAAAATCAGCTCACCACCGGTTGAGACGGCGCTCGGGGCGCTACTCGCCCATATCACCGGCGGCGCCGACGCCGAGACCTTCCAGCCGATGAACGTTAATTTCGGCCTGATGCCGCCCCTGCCCGGCCGGCTCAGGAAGGCCGACCGCAAGAAAGCTTACACCGACCGCGCCCGCGAAATGCTGACGAAGTGGCTGACCTTAATTCCTCCCCACGAGCAATCGTGGGGAGGGGAACCAGCGGAGCTGGTGGAGGGGTAGCTACCGCCGACAAGCGAGAAGAATCGCCGCAACCATCGATTCAAGGTCTCCAACGACATCAGCTGCATTGAGCCGCAACACGCGAAGCCCTTGGCCGCGAAGCCACTGGTCCCGGCGTAAGTCGCGCTGCGGATTATCACCCATCGAATGGCTCTGCCCGTCGACCTCGATCACGAGCCGGGTTGCCGCGCAATAAAAGTCCACAACGCAGCGACCGATCGGGTGCTGATACCGGAACTTTAGCCCTTCCGGCCTTTGTCGAAGCACTTGCCACAACATGCCTTCCGGCAGCGTCATGTTGCGCCTCAACGCACGCGCACGAATAACCATTTCGTTCTTATCGCGACGCGGAGACATTACCCCTCCACCATCCTGCGGATGGTTCCCCTCCCCAGCTTGGCTGGGGAGGAAATCATTGACCGTTATCGGCGCCGTCGTCGGCGTTCGCCACCTCCTGAGGCGCCGTGCGGCAGCTGCAGCCTAGCTTGTGCTTCGCGGGCGGCGGGGCGGTTGCAACGAACTCCGCCGGAGTCAGGAAGCCCTTCTTCCCGCCCGCGGCGTTGAATTTCTCGATCCCCTTCACCGCATATTCCTGGAACGACAGCGCGCCGTTGTGATCGAGGTCGAGCTTGGCGAAGTTCCTCTGCCGCGCGGCGAGATACTCCATCGTCTCGACCTTGCCGTCCTTGTCCTTGTCGTAACGGGCAAAGCGCTTCTCCTCGCGCGTCTTGGCGCTCGCCTCAGGCGCCTGAAGCGGTTCGCCGTCGCCAAACAAGGTCGCGGGGCGCGCCGGTGGAGCGCCCGGCAAGCTCGGCCCGCTGGCGGCGCGAGACTGCCAGATCAGGAAGGCGCCCGTCATCAGAAGGAAGCAGGCGGCAGCGCCAGCCAAGAAACGAAGCATTTGAATCCCCTTGAACGAAGGAGATTCGGCACGGCGGCAACCTCCAGAGTGAAGGCGGTTCTGTCAACTATCGGGGCAACCGACCAGTCAGCCGGTGACGAAGGACCGCCCAGGCGCGTCCCGGTGTTGCTTCGGCTTCAAAAGGTGGACCTCCATGCTCCAGATCGCGTGATGCGAGCGCCGCCAAGGCGGTCAGGGGGCGTGCACGGCTTGGAATCTTAAACGAGCCGGGACGAGCACGCCCAATTGTTTTCCCGTCGATCCCGCGCCGCGCAGCATGAACACCTCTGAACGTGCGTCCGGCCACAGCTGAAACGCGTTCGTCCAATTCGACGCCAAGCAGGCGCGCTCCCAGCCGAAACAGGAAAATTCCCGATTCATCAAATGGCACGATCTCCGGCGGATCTTCCAAAAGCGCAGCCCAGCCCGCTTCGAGTCGCGCCAAGTCAGAACCGCTAATGCCTCGCTGCAGAAGTTCGGCCGCTGCCGCCTGCAACCTCGGCTCGGCGGGCACTTTGCCTTGGTCGAGCTCTTCCAGACGCGCACGCCACCAGGCCAGCTTTATTGCCGCAAGAGCAGGTTGAGTGGACTGAACGACGACGTCCGCCATCGCCTCGTCAATGTCGAAAAGCGCATCGAACGCAGGCCGGAGGTCGGCCGGCCAGTAGAGCCGGACCAAGTCGCGGTCACGCAGTTCAGCGATAGGTGACGGCCTTCACCGCCTCGACCACGTCGCTCGCCTTGATCAGCGCCAGCTTTTCGAGGTTGGCGGCATAGGGCAGCGGCACGTCTTTGTCGGTCACCCGTAGCACCGGCGCGTCGAGGTCGTCGAAGCCCTCGGTCATGGCGATCGCGATAATCTCGGACGCAATCGAGCAGGTCGGCCACCCTTCCTCGACCACGACCATGCGGTTGGTGCGCTTGAGGCTCTCCAGCACCGTCGCCTTGTCGAGCGGGCGCAGCGTCCGGAGGTCGATGACCTCGGCGTTGATGCCCTGCGCCATGAGCTCCTGCGCCGCTTCGAGCGCGACGCCAACACCGATCGAATAGCTGACGATGGTTACGTCCTTGCCCGGGCGCACGATCCGCGCCTTGCCGATCGGCAGGACGTAATCGTCGAGCTGGGGAACGTCGAAATGCTGGCCGTAGAGCAGCTCGTTCTCCAGGAAGACGACAGGGTCATCAGTCCGGATCGCGGCCTTGAGCAGGCCCTTGGCGTCGGCGGCGCTATACGGCGCGATCACGATCAGGCCGGGCACGCTCGCATACCAGGGCCCGTAATTCTGGCTGTGCTGGGCGCCGACACGCGCCGCAGCGCCGTTCGGCCCGCGGAACACGATCGGGCAGCGCATCTGCCCGCCCGACATGTAGTTGGTCTTGGCCGCCGAATTGATGATGTGGTCGATCGCCTGCATCGCGAAGTTGAAGGTCATGAACTCGACGATCGGCCTCAGACCGCCCATCGCCGCGCCCGAACCGATGCCCGCGAAGCCATATTCGGTGATCGGGGTGTCGACGACGCGCTTCGCTCCAAACTCCTGCAGCAGGTTCTGGGTGACCTTGTAGGCGCCCTGGTACTCGGCGACCTCCTCGCCCATCACGAACACGCGCTCGTCCTTCCGCATCTCCTCGGCCATGGCGTCGCGCAGCGCCTCGCGGACGGTCATGCTCACCAGCGGCGTGCCCTCGGGCACCTCGGGATCATCGCGGGTCTTGGCGACATCGGCGACCAGTTCGCGTGCCGCGGTCTCGAACACATGCGGGGTCGGAGTCGCTTCGTCCTGCTGCGATTCCGGCGCTGGGACCGTCGGCTCGGCGGTCATCGCCGGCTTCGGGGCTTCGGCTGCTGCGGCAGGCGCGGCCGATATGTCCTCACCATCTCCGGTCAGTAGCGCGATCGGCGCGCCGACCTTCACCCCATCCGTGCCCTCGGGGACCAGGATCTTCGCGATCTTGCCTTCGTCGACCGCCTCGAACTCCATCGTTGCCTTGTCGGTCTCGATCTCGGCCAGGATGTCGCCCGATTTGACGTCATCGCCTTCCTTCACCAGCCACTTGGCGAGTGTCCCCTCTTCCATTGTCGGCGACAGAGCGGGCATTTTGAGTTCGACCGGCATCAGTAGCTCCCCACCAGGATGTCGGTGTAGAGCTCGGCCGGGGCCGGCTCCGGCGCATCTTCAGCGAACTTGGCAGCTTCGACCACGATATCCTTGATTTCCTTGTCGATTGCCTTGAGCTCGTCTTCCTTGAACCCGAGCTTCGCGAGCTCGCGCTCGGCATGGATGATCGGGTCGTTGTGCTCGCGGACGTCCTGCACTTCCTCGCGCGTCCGGTACTTTGCCGGGTCGGACATCGAGTGGCCGCGATAGCGGTAGGTCAGCAACTCGAGCAGGATTGGCCCTTTGCCGCTCCGAGTCCATTCCAGCGCGACCTCTGCCGCGCCGCGCACGGCGAGCACGTCCATCCCGTCGACCTGAAGGCCGGGGATGCGATGCGCCTCGCCACGGCGATAGAGCAGAGGCTCGGCCGATGAGCGCTGTATGCTCGTTCCCATCGCATATTTGTTGTTCTCGACGACGTAGATGATCGGCAAGTCCCACAGCTTGGCCATGTTGAAGCTCTCATAGACCTGGCCCTGGTTGACCGCGCCGTCACCCATATAGGCCAGGCACACGCCACCATCCTCGGCATATTTGTGCTTGAACGCGAGGCCGGTGCCTAGCGCTACCTGCGCGCCGACGATGCCGTGGCCGCCGTAGAATCCATGGTCGACGCTGAACATGTGCATCGACCCGCCCTTGCCCTTGGAGATGCCCGCCTCGCGGCCGGTCAGCTCGGCCATAATCACCTTGGGATCGATGCCGTATGCAAGCATGTGGCCGTGGTCGCGATAGCCGGTGATGACGCTATCCTTGCCGACGGTCATTGCCGACTGCAGTCCGACCCCCACCGCCTCCTGGCCGATGTAGAGGTGGCAGAAGCCGCCGATCAGGCCGAGACCGTAGAGCTGGCCGGCGCGCTCCTCGAAACGGCGGATGAGCAGCATCTCGCGATAGAATTGGAGCATCTGCTCCTTCGACGCCTTGAATCGCTGCGGCTGCGGCGGGCGCTTGATGTCGGGCCCTCTAGTCTCTGGCGAAACAGCGGCTTTCTTCGCGGAACGCGCCACTTGCGACCTCTCTCCTGGGTAAGCGGGCCAGCCTATAGGTGTCGGTTGGGCGTGCGGCAACTAGGCCACGCCAGGCTCAATCGAGCGGGACGATCACTTCGTCGGGACGGACCAGGCCAAGGTCCTTGCGGACCAGCTCGTCGGCCATGTCGGGATCGGCCTTCTTGGGATCGAGCAGGTCGGAGCGGTGCTTGAGCGCGGCATGATCTCGCTCGATCTGCTGAAGCTCGGCCTGCCGCTGCTGCAGAGCCCGGTGGTAGCTGCCCCAGGCGAGAATGCCATTTGGGCCCGCGATAGCATGGCCAGCGAAGGTGCCAACAACGATCACCGCCAGGGCCGGCATAGCCACCCTGCGGATCAGCCTGAATATGCGTTCCGTACCCCGCACCATGACGTCAAAAGAATCACGGCTGACTCAGACATGCAAGTGAAAAGAATGATTTGGTGGACGAAGCGGGGATAAAGTTGTGGATCAGCCCGGCTTGTAGGCCCTCAGCGCCGTTCGACCGGCATAGCGCGCGGCGTCGCCCAGCTCTTCCTCGATCCGCAGCAGCTGGTTGTATTTCGCCGTACGGTCGGAACGCGCGAGGCTTCCCGTCTTGATCTGCCCGCAGCTGAGCGCGACCGCGAGATCCGCGATTGTCGAATCCTCGGTCTCGCCCGAGCGGTGCGACATTACCGCGGTATAGGCGTTGGTCTGGGCCAGTCGCACCGCGTCGATCGTCTCGGTCAGCGAGCCGATCTGGTTGACCTTGATCAGGATCGAATTGGCGATGCCGTGGTCGATTCCCCACTGCAGCCGTTTGACGTTGGTGACGAAGGCGTCGTCGCCGACCAGCTGCACCCGGGATCCCAGCTTTTCGGTCAGTGCCGTCCAGCCCTCGGCGTCGTCCTCGCCCATGCCGTCCTCGATTGAGGCAATCGGGTAATTGGTCGCCAGCTCGGTCAACCAGCCGGCCATTTCGGTCGGCGCAAGCGTCCTGCCCTCGCCTTCCATCCGGTAGGCTCCGTCCTTGAAGAACTCGCTCGCCGCGCAGTCGAGCGCGAGCAGGACGTCGTCGCCGAGCTTGTAGCCCGCGGCGCTCACCGCCTTGTCGATGTAATCGAGCGCCTCGCGCGCCGAGTTGATCGCCGGCGCGAAACCGCCTTCATCGCCAACGGCGGTCGACAGGCCCGCCTGGTGCAGCCCAGTCTTCAGCGCATGGAAAATCTCCGCGCCGCAGCGCAGCGCCTCGGCGAAGGTTGGCGCGCCGACCGGCATCACCATGAATTCCTGGAAGTCGATGCCGTTGTCCGCGTGCACGCCGCCATTGAGGATGTTCATCATCGGCACCGGCAGCAGGTTCGCGTCGACTCCGCCGACATAGCGGTACAGTGGCAGCGAGCAGGCGTCGGCGGCCGCCTTCGCTGTCGCGAGGCTGACGCCAAGGATGGCGTTGGCGCCAAGCCGGCCCTTGTTCTCGGTCCCATCGAGATCGGTCATGACCCGGTCGAGCTCGGCCTGGTCCTCCGCCTCGAGGCCCACGACCGCCTCGGCAATCTCCCCATTGACCGCCTGGACTGCCTTCATGACGCCCTTGCCGCCCCAGCGGCTCTTATCGCCGTCCCTTAGCTCGACCGCTTCGTGCGCCCCGGTCGATGCTCCCGACGGGACCGCGGCCCGGCCCATGCTCCCATCCTCCAGCGTGACGTCGACTTCGACCGTCGGGTTGCCGCGGCTATCGAGGATCTGGCGGGCATGGACGTCGATGATCGCGGTCATGGCTTTCCTTCTTGCGGGCGCGTAACAATATGGGTGTAGGCAAGGGCCTATAGTCGGCACGATTGGGCGTGCAACTTTCGGCCCCACCCCCCGGAACGAAGGCCCGCGCCTCCGGGTTCAAGCGACGAAGGAGATTGGCCCGATGACAGACCAAAGGACCGATGACATGACCGCCGACCTGCCCGAAGGGACCGACAGCGTAATCGAGGGCGCTTCAAATACCGAGGACAGCTCTGGTGCGACGCGCGGCGACTCCCTCGTCGATCGCTTCCGCGACGGCCGGGAGCAATTGTCGAGCCAGGCGGGCGAGCGCGCACGCGGCTTCGTCACCCAGGGACTTGAACGCACTTCGGAGGCGCTTGCTAACGTCTCGAAGATGATCGGCGACACCGCCGGCGGAATCGATGAACGGCTAGGTGAGGAATATGGCGATTATGCGCGCCGCGCCGCCGGTTCGATCGAGAATGTCGCAAACCAGATCGCGTCCAAGGACCCGGACGAGCTGATTGAAGACACCCGCAACTTCGTCCGCAACAGCCCCGGTGTGGCCCTGGCGGGTGCGGCGGTCGTTGGTTTCGTCGTCGCGCGTCTTTTCAAGACCGGGCTTTCCCGGGACGAGGACGACGATTGAGGAAGCCGAGGGACTGATGCTGAAGCCGGTGGATCCACCGCCGCCACCAGAACGGCCGATCGGTGAACTCGTTCATGAGCTGATCGAGAACGGTAAGGCTTATGCTCGCGCCGAGTTCGACCTCTACAAGACCATCGCCGCGGCCAAGGGCAAGGCGCTGGCTCTCCCAACCGCGATGTTCGTCGCCGCCTTCATCTTTGCGTTGGCGGCAATCACGGCGCTTGCGGTCGGGGTGGTCATCGCGCTGGAAAGGTTCGTCGGCCCGCTGGCCGCTGGATTCCTCGGCATGCTAATCTTCGGGGTGGTTGCCGGCCTGCTGGGCTGGGCCGGCTACCAAAAACTGCGGCGGGACCTGTGAGAGAATCAGCTGAAATTCTTGCCGCGCGGGCGGAGGTCGAGCGCAGCCGGACGCGGGTGATGGCTACGGCGCAGGAGCTGCAGGAGCGGCTGAGCCCGAAGGTGCTCGCCAAGGATGCATGGCAGGGTGCCAAGGAAAAAGGCGCCGACCTCGCCGAAGATGCCGTCGATGCGGTGCGCGCCCGGCCGCTGACGGCCACCGGCGTCGCCGCCGCGATCACCATGTTCCTCGCGCGCGAGCCGCTGATCGATCTCGCCAGCCGGCTTGCCGATGGGATCGGAGAGAAGCGCAAATCGCGAAAGGCCCGCAAGGCCAAAACGAAACAGGAAGCTACGGAGAAAAAGAATGACGGACCGCGACAATCTGCAGGACCTCGAAACGACCGAGGAAACGGTAACGCCGCGTCAGCGCGCAATCCGCGCCTATGAGGACGCTCGCGGCCGCGCCACCGACACGCTCGGCCAAGCTCCGCTGATCGCGCTTGCCGGAGGTCTAGCTGCCGGCGCGCTGATCGCGGCCTTGCTGCCCCGGACCGACGCCGAGGCGAAGCTGGTCCGGCCGACGGCCAAGCGCGTGAAGGACAGCGCCAAAGCGGCTTTCGTTGCCGCGCGCGACACAGGTAGCCAGCGCCTCGATGAGCTCGGGATCAGCCGCGAAAAGGGCGAGGCGACGATCCGCAACCTGCTCGACGGCCTCGCCGACGCGGCCAAGGCCTCAGCTTCCGCCGCGGCCGATGCCGTCCGCAAGCAAGACTAATCGAATAGCGGAAGGGCACCATGAGCAAGCTTCATCTGGTCTTCGGCGGGCGGGTCAAGGATCCGCGCGGGCTCGACTTCGACCTCAAGACGATCGACCTCGTCGGCGTCTACGACAGCTTCGCCGCGGCCGAGGAGGCGTGGCGAGGCAAGGCGCAGGGCAGCGTCGACGATGCTGAGATGAAATATGTCGTGGTCCACCTTCATCGCCTGCTCGAACCGGATTCAGAAGGTATCTCGCGGCCGAAGCAACCGGTGGCCTAGGCCTTCCGATACTTCCACAGCAGCAGCGGGCGCTGCAGCAGCAGCCCCGCGGCGAACCCGCCGACGTGCGCTGGGGTGGCCAGCAGATAGCCCTCCTGGTTGCCGAGCCAGCCCATCATCGCCTGGAGCACGGTCCAGGCCACGAGCAGCCAGGCGACGTTGATCCAGCGGTTGAGCATCAAATTGCTCGTAAACGGCTTCGCCCGGCCGAAGCTCAGCGCGAAAGCGCCCATCACCGCGCTGATCGCGCCGCTTGCGCCGATCATCGGCACGTTGGCGTGCGGGGCGACGGCCCATTGCGCGATCGCCGACGCATAAGCGCCAACGACGTAGAGGACGATCAGCCCCGTCGCTCCGAGCACGCGCTCGACCTGCGCCCCGCACCACAGCAGTATCAGCATGTTGAAGCCGAGGTGGATGAGGTTCGAGTGGACGAGGGTCGCCGTCACCGGCGTCAGCCACACCGGCGCCGCCGCGAACGGCAGGGCTATTCCCGACATCCTGAGCGGGATAAAGCCGAGCACATAAGCGGCGTCGACGGACTTCCCGAGGACCGCGGCAATGATCCACGCGATCGCCGTGACGGCGACGATGATGTTGGTCGCGGTGCGCGGGAAGCGCGAGCCCACTAAATGAACTCGACCTTCTTGATCTCGTAATAGCGGTCGCCGGACGGCGTCGTGACTTCCACGCCGTCGCCCTTCTGGCGGCCGATCAACGCCCGGCCGAGTGGCGAATTATAGCTGATCCGCCCGTTGCTGGCGTCCGCTTCGACCTGGCCCACGAGCTGGTATTTGACCTTCTTTTCGTCCTCATCGAGCAGGGTGACGGTGGCGCCGAACACGACCTTGTCGCCGGACAGGGTGGTCGGATCGATTACCATCGCCCGGCTGAGCCGGTCCTCGAGGTCGGCGATGGTCGCCTCGACCTGGCCCTGGCGCTCCTTGGCGGCGTGATATTCGGCATTCTCGCTGAGGTCGCCGTGAGCGCGCGCATCCTCGATCGCCTCGACGATCGCCGGGCGCTCCTCGACCTTCAACCGCCTGAGCTCATCGGTCAGCTTGCGGTAGCCCTCGGCCAGCATCGGCACCTTTTCCGCACTCGCCATTATCGAAACCCTCTTTTCAAAACCCTGCCCGGGCGTCCCTGAGTGGGCCGCGATCAAAGGCGAATTGTCTGTGGAAGCCTAGCTTTTGGAGGCGGAATAATAGGATTGGAGCGAGCCGACTTCAAGCGCGTGCCCGCGCACGGCCTCAATCGACCGCGCCGCCGCCAAACTAGCCGCGGCCGTGGTGAAGTAAGGCACCTTCTTGGTCAGCGCCGTGGTCCGGATCGAATGGCTGTCCTTCAGCGACTGCCAGCCCTCGGTGGTGTTGAAGACGATCACAACGCCGCCATCGAGGAGCCGGTCGACGATGTGCGGCCGCCCCTGCGCGACCTTGTTGACTGTCTCCACCGGCAGCCCCTTCGAGCGCAGGTGCGCTGCCGTCCCGCCGGTCGCGATGACCGAGAAGCCGAGCTCGACCAGCTTCTCCACCGCCGGCACGATATTGTCCTTGTCACTGTCTTTTACAGATACGAAGGCCGTTCCGCCCTGCGGCAAGTCCATGCCGGCGCCGATCAATGCCTTGGCAAACGCGATGTCGAAATCACCAGCGATTCCCATGACTTCTCCGGTGCTCTTCATTTCAGGTCCAAGCACCGGGTCGGTTCCCGGGAAGCGCGCGAAGGGGAAGACCGATTCCTTGACCGCAATATAGTCGAGCGTCCGGCCAACCTCCCCGAAGGTCGCCAACGGCTCGCCAGCCATGACCCGAGCCGCGATCTTGGCCACCGGTCGCCCAATCGCCTTGGCGACGAACGGCACCGTACGGCTCGCCCTCGGATTGACTTCGATCAGGTACACCTCGCCGTCCTTGACCGCGAACTGGACGTTCATCAGCCCCTTGACCTTCAGCGCCAGCGCCAGCTCGCGCGTCTGCCGCTCGATCTCGTCAACGACGCTTCGAGGCAAGCTGTAGGGCGGGATCGAGCAGGCGCTGTCGCCCGAATGGACGCCTGCCTCCTCGATATGCTGGAGCACACCGCACACTGCGACGTCAGTTCCATCGCAGATGGCATCGACGTCGACCTCGATCGCGTCGCGCAGATAGCGGTCGATCAGCACCGGGCTCTTGCCGGACACCTGAACCGCCGTGGCGATGTAGTGGTCGAGCTGCTGCGGCCCTTCGACCACCTCCATGCCCCTGCCGCCGAGCACGTAGGACGGCCTCAAAAGCACCGGATAGCCGATCCGCTCGGCCACCCGGATCGCCTCGTCGCGGCTGCGCGCGATGCCGTTGGCGGGCTGCTTGAGGCCGAGCTGCTGAACCAGCGCCGCGAAGCGCTCACGGTCCTCGGCGAGGTCGATGCTGTCGGGCGAAGTCCCCAGGATCGGCACGCCCGCCGCCTGCAGCTCCTCGGCCAGCTTCAGCGGAGTCTGCCCGCCAAGCTGGACGATCACGCCCAGCAGCTCGCCGCTCTCCTGCTCGCGGCGGACGATCTGCAACACATCCTCGGCGGTCAGCGGCTCGAAATAAAGCCGGTCGGACGTGTCCGGGTCAGTCGACACCGTCTCCGGGTTGCAATTGACCATGATGACTTCGAACCCGGCGCTGTCCTGGCCGTCGCCCCGGTCGCGACCGAGCGCGAAGGCGGCGTGGCAGCAACAATAGTCGAACTCGATCCCCTGCCCGATCCGGTTCGGGCCGCCGCCGAGGATCATCACCTTCCTGCGGTCGGAGACCCGGGCCTCGTCCTCCGCCTCGCCGAACAAGGGCGCTTCGTAA